>Ga0099364_10000848_pt1 | contig 51824 bp, 52 predicted proteins | sample TergutTh196P3_FD_73070 | JGI IMG/M metagenome (GOLD analysis project Ga0099364, IMG submission 73070) | Microcerotermes parvus P3 segment gut microbial communities from Pointe-Noire, Republic of the Congo - Th196 P3 | ecosystem: Host-associated > Arthropoda: Insects > Digestive system > Gut ... | reverse complement strand
GACAGATCCTGAGACAGGTTTGCATTTTAATGCTGTAGAATATATTGGTTCGCTTTCTGATGATGATCCTGGTATATTGCCTCGCAGTTTCACTGATGATAAAAACCTGTACATATATACAAACCGTCCTGGTAAGTTTAGATTAATTAGACTTCCTGGAATCGAAGATGGTGATAAAGTTTCATTTTTACGGCATAGAAATATATCATTACAAGGTATAAGATCTTCGGGTGTTTCTTATGTTACTCGTGGTGAAATGTATGATGCCTTAATGTCTATTCATTGGGTTGAAAATCTTCATCATAAAATAGACAAAAATATAAAAAAATTTGATGATGAAGAACTAGATTACCCTGGTGATTTTATATCTCGAAAAGATTATACTTCCGTTCAAAAAATGTCGTACCATATTCTCCTAGGTCAGAGTTTAAAAGCTTTTACTATTGTTGGTAGACCTCCTGGTGATTATTTTAAACCCAATTCTCTATTATATCGCGGTGAATTATTTATCATGCTTGCTGGTTATATAGATTATTTTGGCATTGATATAGCAGGACTTTCCACAGTCCCAGATCGAACTTTAGGTGTCCCCAGAGAAGATGATGAAAAAGAATATTGGCATGATGCATATAACCGATTAAAAAATCTTCAATATGTCCCATTACTTTATCGTTCGGATGGTAGACCTTATATTGGGGCAGATGAATATGTTACTGTAAACGATGCTATAGATATATTATATACTTTAATTACTACAAGATGAAAGGATATTTCTTATGAGATTTTTGTCATTTATTGCTTTGATTTTATGTATGTTTTTTCTATTATCTTTTACCGTGTCTGGTATGGATGGTTTATCTTTAGTTGAGAGTAAAGTTTTATCACCGGATGAGTTGTATTTTATTTTTGGTATCATACAATTAGATGGTGGAGAAAGATCTTCTATTCCTCTTTCTATTGGCCAAAACACTGACATGGAAGTAGGCGATCTAGTAATTTTATCATCATCTTTAGTAGACGATGTAGATGGTGTTTTATCCTACGATTCTACCATTTCTCCAATTGGTGGTTACAATAAGTTAACAGCTGTTGAATTCTTATTCTCGGAATTAGATATTGAAATAGATGGCCAACAATATAGCTATTCCGAAAATTTATTAGTTATTTCTGAAGAATTGCATACTATTTTAGATCAGTCATTATTTTCTACTTTTCATAATTTAAATAATATTTCTGTATTTGAAACTATATCGGCACCTTTTCTATATATTTTAGACGATACTGTAGTTTGTATCATTATTTCCGATTCTTTTCCTAAAATTAGTTTTTTAAATGTTCCAAACTCTTCTAGATCTTTCTTAACTTTGGAAGCAAATAATCAGACTATTAGTATTTTAAACCCCTCTAATTTATTATCAGAGACTCTGTCTTTGGGTGAAAATAATTTTATAGTAAAATATGATGGTTCCGAAATCTTATCTTTTAATAAGTTAATTTTTCCAGGTTTAAATATTAATTTAGATTTTAGTGATTATGTTTTTCCTGAAAAATCATCTATACCGACTGAAGATGTAGGATATTTCACACAATCAGATGTATATATAGAAGAAAAATTATCCACTTTTTCTATTATCCCATTAACTCCACTTACTGTATCTTTAATCGCATTAGTAGTTTTATTACCAGTATACTTCTTTTTTAGGTGTAAACACAAAAAAGAAAAAAATAATTTAAACTTGTCTCCGTCAATATCTGGAAAAACTCCCTTTAGAATAAAAGATCTATCTTCTAATGAAAATGAATTTTTTAATAAATATATAAATTCTTTAGATAAAGAAGTCTCCGATCATTTAGAGTATTTGTCCGCACCATCTTCCCAAGATAGAAAAACAACTAAAGCTCGGCGTATTTTAGATTTAGCTTATAGTAATAATTTTATAGAAAAATTGGAATTACATGAATCAGCTCGTATAAAGTTAGATGATTTATATGATATTTCGGATTCTGACTGTAAGAATGCTATAGATACTCTGATTAGTTTTTATTCCTATAGGAAAAATCCATCTTTGATCTATAGCAAAGAATATTTTTTTCAGGTTTCTAGTTATCAGCATAAATATCCCTTAGCTTGTGAGTTGCTAAATAATGATGATTTTTATGGAAAAAGATATAGTGTATCTTCTGGTAAGATTGGACCAAAAGGTATACAATTTTATGAATTTTGGTTGAAGAGCGGATCTCCTAGATATGACTTTGGAAAAAATTTTCCTGTTTTCGAAGTAAAAAATCTACAAACTAGTAGAAAGAAGATAAAAAATCCTCCTCTTCCTGTCTCATTTGAAGTTAAACCTGGTGAAATGTTTTGTATTACAGGAAGTAGTGGATCCGGTAAAACTATTTTATTGGATATTCTTTCTGGTTATGATACAAAATATAAAGGATCCTTTCTTTCTAGTTGCAATAATTCTAATTATTGTATTGGTTATGTACCACAAAAGAACGTTTTTTATAGAAATATTCTTCCTCGTAAGATGTTACACTATTACTGTAAAATATTCAATCTTTTTAAAACTATCCGCGAAGCTGATAATAAGATATCAGAATTATCTGACGAACTAAAATTAGATAGTAATATTTTGGATTGTTCAGTTTCGGACCTAAGTGGTGGGGAGTTAAAGTTATTAAGTATTCTCTTTCATCTATTAAAGTCTCCTGATATATTGTTATTGGATGAGCCAGACTCTGGATTAGATTCTATTAATCGAAATATTATCTATGATCTTTTGTACTCGATTAATAAAAATAACAAGGTTACGGTAATATTCTCTACACATCATGATTATATTTTAAACGATATTAATTCCGAAAGTGTTTCCATCTATGATAATACTCAGAGTATAAGTCGAGATAGAATTCGCCTCTATAAGATAATTAATCGTTTAGAATGCCCTATAAAGAAAAGTTAACTTAAGAATTGAGGTATTTTATGTCAAGAGTTAAATGTTTGCCGTCTTTTTACTGGTTTGAGTTTAGTAGATACGGTATAAGATATATGTTAAGTTTAATCAGTGTTTCTATTTTCTGTATGTTCAGTTTACTGTTTGTTAGTGTTCCAGATACGTATGAATCTTATGATACTGCACTAAGTGCAGTATTTGCATTATCATGTGCATGTGTCTTATTAGGTCTTATGATGTCTATTAGTATGATTTACGAAGAATATCCTGCTTTAAGAATTGATTTAGGTATGGGGGTCCCAGCTGTATATGTTATTAAATCTAAAATAATAGTAATCCTTGTATTAGGTTTTGTTATGAGTTTGGTTTTGTCATCCCCTTACATTATGGGATTTTATCAGATACCTGATCTAAAAATTGCTTACTTGGTTAGTGCTGTATTTATTACTATTGTAACTGTCGCATCATTTAGCTTATTGATATCTACTATTTGTAGATATCATCCGAAAATAGCCATGTTTGTTGTTATCATTTATACATTATATCAAATACTGTTTTCTGGCTTTATTTTTAGAGATAATATATTAGGATTTTTAAGTATACGAGTTACTTCAGTCAGTAACTGGTCTATATATGCCATTGGAGGTGCTTTACGATTTGATAATCCTAAAATACATGAAGATTCTTCATTACTTGGAGATCATTTTCTAAGTGATCCTGGTTCCGGTATTTACTATTTAGGTGTTCCTGCTATATTTTCCATTTTATGCTTTTTACTGTGTATTTTTATTTTATCCTCTGTAAGTAAAACCGATCCTTCCCCTAGAAATTCTTAAATAATATTTGGAGGTATTTAAATGAATATTGAGCAATATGTAAAAAATACTGATCAATTTTTATGTCTTTATGAATCTTTACTGCAATCTATTTTATCACTAGATATAGATACTATTCCCCCTCGTTACAACATTAAATTATTCGGGACATTAAATCGCGCTTATACTCAATTATATAAAGCATCTGGCCAAATTTCTACTAATTTTATCCGTTCCTTTATCAAGAAGGACAAGTTCCTCGTTGATAAAGAATTAGATACTGTTGAGACTAATGCTGTGCATTCTGAAAATATAGATTATGATATTGTTGAGACTATTGATACGCATTCTGAAGGTATTTTTAATCAATTTACTGAAGATGCTGAATTAGTTAGATTTTCTTCGACCTCAAAACTTACCAATAAGTTAAGTAATGTTTCATATATTTTGGATATTTTAATTGCGATACAGTATAATATCCAATCTATTATTTTTCGTCTAAATTCCTTATCTGTTAAATTAGAATGCCAATTACGATTTATGGAAAATAAATTAATTTCTCTATTGAATTCATTGTCCTGTAACCCTAAAATAGCATACGATGAATATTCTATTTACTGTAATATTATTTCCTGTATCAAGGAATTCTTTTGGTTTGAGGATTTTGAATCTCTTGAGACGTTAAAAGGCTGTAAAGTTTTATTTATTACTAAAAAATTCAAAAATTATCATAAGTTTGTAAATTCTTCAAAGTATAAAAAATTTAAGTCCCTCAGTGGCGCAAACAACACTTATATTGTTAATAAATTTATAAATGTTTTATTGCCAGAAATTCAAAATCGCATACAGTTACAGTTGGAAAAATATCAGAAATTATCAGCAGATATATCTTCTGAGCAATTAAAATATAAATCAGATTTTGACAAACTACTAGTAGAATTAAGTTCTTTGTCTGAATAAACATACAGGAGGTCTTAAGATGTATATTGATAAATACTGTCAGGCCATAGATCAACTTTATGATCGCTATGAGTTACAGCTGAAAGATATTTCAATATCAAATATGGCTGATGTCCATACTATCAGCTCTAATTCACTTAAATTATTGGATTATTTAGATTCTAAAATGTATGAGATTACTACAGGTATAACAAATAATTCTATAGCTTACCATAAATCCTATATTTCACGTAAAGAACATGAGTTCTCTACGCCTAGTATGGCTAGTATTGAACTCGAAGATAGCTCAACTACTCATAGTCGTATGGTAGATTCTTTTGACGCAATAGCTAAATCCTCCACTACATCTGAATCTTTGTCAATCCCAAGAATTACTGGTGATCTACACCGCATTTCTCAAATATTATTTAATTTAGACAAAATGCAAGATAATATTCAGTCCTTTATTTCACGGCTAAAGTCTCTGTCGTCTAACTTAAAAAGACGTCTAAATTTCACCGAAAATGAGTTGATTTCCTTGCTAAAGTCTCTGTCGTCTTATCCTAGAATAGGGTATAACCAATATGCTACGTATCTTGCTACAATATCTTCCATTAAGGAGTTATATTGGTTTGAAGATTTTGAGCCTCTTGATATATTAAAAGAATTTGAAGTTTTATTTATCTCTAAAGATTTCGAAAGCTACGATCAGTTTTTGAAATCACCAGAGTATGAGAATTTAATCACTCTTAGAGGTTCAGGTGATTTTTCTCCTATTGGTAAACTTATAGGTGTTTTGCTATCAGAAATTCAGAATCGCATACGTTTGAGACTAGATAAATATCAAAAATTGTCGGAAGATGTATCCTTTGAGCAATCAAAATATAGAGCAGAATTTAACGAATTACTAGAAAAATTAAACTCTTTACCTGAATAAATTATATAGGAGGTTTGAATGTATATTGAACAGCTTTGTAAAATCATAGATAATGCTTGTAAATCATTATCTGATATGATATCTGATTATCACAAATTAAATATAAATCGTTATGGTGATACGGTGTCGAATATGGTTGATATATTATATTCGAAAGAGCCTCTATTTTTGATGTATCGTTCATTTTCTTCAGCTTGTCAGTTAGGTTTGCACCCATCAAAGGATTTATTTGGAATTATTGACAATAAATTCTCAGATCTTTCCGAAAATTTTATTGAAAAGAGTGAGCGTGAATCTCTTGTATTTAGGCAATCTGAATTAGGTTTAGAATCTACTTTTTCTGAGCCTTCATTACTTGATTTTTCTAGTCATTTGCATGTTTTATCATTTCTTATAGAATATTTTGAGAAGATTAAAAATTGTATACAATCTTCTATAATAAAATTAAAAAATATAGCTATAAGAAGTGAAAGCAGGTTACAATTTTACTCTAATCAACTGGTAGATTGGTTTGATGATACATATATAAGTGCAGAATTTATTTATTCTCAATATGTTGATTTTTCATCTACAAATGCCATGATTAAACAACTATTTTGGTTTTCTGAATTTAATTCTCTTGATAAGTTTAAATCTGTTGATACCATTTTATTTACAAATCAATTTAAAACTTTAAAACAATTTGAGAAGTCTACTGAATTTCACGAATTGTTGCTTTCTCAATCTTTAAATTCTCCAAATATGATAAGATCTTTCCTTGATGCATTGTCTCTTGAGATATCATGTCAGATACAATTGCGTGTGGATAATCTTCAGAATCTACTTTTATCCATTACTACTTTGCAGTCATATTTTAAGTCAGAGATGTCTAAATATTTGGATGATTTTTCAAAAGAGTTTAGAGCATTATTATAATTATATAGGAGGCTATTTTGAATATTGATAATATTTTATTCTCTCGCAACAGTAGGGAGGCCAACGTTAAGGATATTTGTAACCAGTCTCAATCAGAATACAATTTAATTGCAAAAACTATTTCTGTTATTAATACTATGAACTTGGATTCTTTTAAGCTATTTGATTTTGACAGTTTAAATTTTTGTGTTGCCAATCCGAGATCTCTATATGAGTATTCTATATTTATAGATAAAGCTCTCCCAGTTTCTCAATCTTCTGATTCATACTATAATTATGTCCAAAAAATAGATTCAGAATATTCTATTTATACTTCTTATGAGCCAACTCGTCATAGTGAAGTAACTCGTTTAGAGAATTACCAGTCTAATAGTAAGCATAAATTAGATAATTCTATATATAATATGATGTTCTGTGTGGATATTCTACAAAACATGGAGACCTCTATTCATCGTAACATGCAGGGTTTATATTATTTACTAAAAATTTGTACTAAAAGATTGCCTTTGTATGTTCATAATTTAGTTGGTCTTTTTTATTCCACTAAATATGCTGAGTGTGCATTATCTAAGCGTAGATCAGATAATTTAAAGGAGATTGGGCGTCTTGAGCGTTACTTGTCTGAACTTAAATCAGATAATTTAAAGGAGATTGGGCTTTTTGAGCGTTACTTCTCTGAACGTAAATTAAAAAAATCTAGCTCATCTATATCCAAATCAGATCGTATTGCCTTCTTAGAGCATAGATTATCTGAACTTAAATCAGACATGTCCCTCGAAGATCCTGAGTTAACTGAGCTATGGAATAAGGCTCGTACCTATTTTGACTATCAGAAAGTTCTGTATAGTATAAAATCGGTATCTTTCTATCAAAATTCTGATGATTTCCGAAGATTACTAAGTTACTTTGATAAATCTAATTTTGATGATGTTATTTACAGCATTAATGATACTTTTTCTGCACTTGAGAAGCCTGACATACTTCTCAATAATTTAGGAAAAGGTCAACTTCTCCTAGCTTCTGTTGTTGAGAATATTTCAACTTTTGAGGAAAAGCTATTAGTAGAAACCCAAACAAAGATACAATCCTTTATTGATAACTTTCAAACAACTTTATCAGAAATTCAAGAGTTGCAAATAGTTCTTAGGTCTAATTTATGTAAAGAATTGTAGAATTATATAGGAGGCTATTTTGAATCTAGTAAATATTCTTAAAGTAGTAGATAATCACTATAACTCCTCTAAATCTTTAATGAATGTTTTTCATCAGATAGATTTAGGTATATTTTCATCTTTTACCCGAAATGAGCCTTTGATTTTAGAACTAATTTCCACATTAAAATTGTCTTCTAATTTCTTACATACATCCAATAAATTAGAAGTAATTCTTTTACATTATCAGCAAGATACACTAGAAATCTTAAGTTCATTCGGTAAATCTTTAGCTTTTGAGTGTACTAATTCTTTGTATTGTATGTCTTTATTTTTGGTTAAATTAGATGAAATGCAAGACAATTCTCGCTCTATCTTACAGTATTTAGATAGACTTTATGAAAAATACGCAAAGAAATTGTATCATTATTTTAAAATCTCCACAGCTAAAGATATATTTCTATCCGAGAATTTTAGTTCTTTTGATAGTTTAAATCAGTTTGTTGATTTGTTTGAAGGCTCTAAAAAACCTAGAAGTGCAGACCATTTTTCCACTACTAAATTTGAAAAATTTCTACTGTCAGAAATTCAGCATCACATACAATCACGAATAGAGATATTTCAAACGATATTAGAAGAAATTTCATTAAAACATTTTAAGATAAAAGTAAAATTCTCTGAACTGCTTACAGAATTTAAATCTGCAGTTAAATAAAATTATATGGAGGAATAAAAGTGTATATTGAAAAACTTTGTGATCATTTGGATATTACATTTGAAGAATTAGCAAATATTAAATCCTATTATCAAGATTTAATTAGAAGTTCTGAATTCGATTCTGCAACTTCTTACCAAGATTTTCTTAACTCTTCGAATTTCGACGCTTTATCTTTTTGTCAAAATTTAATTAAAACTTCAGAGCTAGATATGAGTATGGAATCATATATTATGAGATTAGCTCTTCTGCTGAGCAGATGTGATTATTTTTTAAAAAATTTATATTCTTTTACAATGTCATATCAACCTTTATATCTCCCTCCGAGTACTTTAGAATATAAAGATTTTGAAGGCTTTGAATCCCCAATGGAACTTTCTAGTCATTTGCTAGATTCGTCTCGCCACATTACTATCTTGGATACATTTATCGATTTTCTTAAAATTTTTGAGGTAAATTTGAAGAATTTCATTCCTATTTATAGGGAAGTCTTACGATTAGATGCTAAAGATTTAAGAAAATTACTGCGTATTAAAGCAGCTAAATCTGAATCAATTTACTATAAATATGTTCTAGTTGTAGAAAAATTTTCCTTAATGAAAAATGCTTTTTGGTTTTCCAAATTTGATGATTTCTCAACAGCTAAATCTTTTAACTCTATGTTATCTAATAAAAAGTTTAAGGATGTCGAGTCCTTTGAAAAATCTGCTAGATGTCGAAATTTTAAAAAATTCCTTGACTCTGATTATACTGCTATTATAAAATCCTTTATTTCACTATTAGATCACGAAATCACATCCCAATTACAGGAACGGTTAGATACTCTTCGTAAGTTGTTACCTGAAATTTCTGAAATACAACTATTATTGACTAAAATAAAAGTACAAGATACAGGTTGGGAGGTTATGTCATAGGTATAAGTATGGAGGGATTTTGTAATCATACTGATAGTGTTTTATTAGAGTTAAATACCTTTATTAATCATTATCAAGAATTTATTCAAAATTTCGAAGTTTCTGCTAGTATGGAATTGTCTTTTACGAATTTAAATCATTTGTTATCTGCAAGTAATTCCTCTGTAAAGGATGTTAAATCTCGTATAGTTCCATATTTAGATTCTAGTAAATATACATCAAAATTACTAAAGTATAAAGAAATTGATTGTGTTAAATCAACAGTTAGATCTTCTCACAATTCATTATTTTACATGCGTAGCTTAGATACTATTATAAAAGCAATTCGATCGTTTATTCTAAATTTAGAAGATCTTTCATTACTCTGTGAAATATCATTGCAATTTTGGTATAATCGTTTAATTTTCTTTTTAGGCGATGAGTCACCTAAAATTGGTGGAGATTTTGCTAGATATTCTTCAATTAGATTAAGTATTATCTGTTTGAAAAAAAGTTTACTGGTTTGATGAGTTTGATTCTCTTGATAAGTTTAAACTTTCTGATTTAGGTTTATTTACTAAAAAATTTAGGGATTCTGAACAATTTAGAGAGTCTTCTGAGTATCAAAATTCTTTAGATTGTTATTCTTTAAACTTTGATGCTTCTAAATATTTGGATTCTGTAAATTCTTTTATGAATTCCTTAACGCTTGAAGTTACTTGTCAGTTTCAATTACGTATGGAAAAATTCCAACAAATATTATCCAATATTATAAAATACAATTAAATTAGGGTGTGAATTATGAAATATTTTGTATTATTTTTATCTTGTTTCTTATTTTTATTTTCGGGATGTGAGTTAAATTCGACTGTTGATAATAATCCTACCGAGTCTCCAACTCCTTTAGTTGAAGTTACAGAGGAACCTACAGAGAGTACAACAAATCCTGAAGCTGTTCAAAGAGTTGCAGAAGTTATTGATTCCGTGGGATTTGGTCATATTTTACCTGATTATTCAAATTCTACAGGAGCTGTTCCAGTTCCTATATTGACTCTTGAACAGTATATTCAAGTTGTTAATTTATTTGGAAGTTCTCTTGGTGGTATAGATTTTCTTATTTATGCAAATGCATATGATTTAAACAAAGATGGTACCTATGAACTTTTTTATAATTTTGGTAGTAATAATTTAGATTTTCTTTACTTTTCGGGTAATGATTTGATTTCCTTGTGGTTGGAACCGCAATTTGGCAGCAGCAGCAGTCGTTATGATATTTACTATTCCCCAGAAACAAATCAAATTATAACTAAAGAAGTTTCTAGCGCTACAAGTCTTTCCGGTTCTCTATTCTATAATATTTATGACTTTGAGGACAACAAATTTGTTCTTACTTCAAGTCTTTTTCGATTCGGGCATAGTGACCATATTCTTGTGGATGAATCTGGCACATATATCGAGGATATCTATGGTAATTATCAAATTAGTCCTGAATTCGTTGAAGATTATAATAGATTTTTTGCAAATGGTGGCTTAGTATTTACAGTTGTTGACTGGCGTGCTGATTATGATCTTATTGAAGATTATATGGATGACTATGATAGATTTCAGGTAGATGGCGGTGAAATACTGGACTTTACTGAATGGCAGACCAAATATGAATACATTGAAGGACAGTTGTTATCTAAATCGCATAGTTTTCCCAGTATAATACAACACTCGTCCACTTTTGAGTTTGTACAAAAACTTTTAGATGAGTGTGTAAACACCTCTGGTATCGAAATAAAACTTTCAGAAGAATTAGTGATTGATATGGGAACTTTTGATAAGGCTACGGGTAATTTACTAAATGGTACTAAGATTTTCCCAGATGGTTTTAAAACTAGACAGAATGTAAAAAGATATGATGGAAATTTTAGTGTACAAACTGGTCAATGTTTGAATGGTTCTGCTATTTTATTTTCTGGTGATAGCTGGGAAGGTGTTTTTGAAACTACTGGTTCCTTGTTAGACGGTAAAATGATTGCAGAAAATGGTGATACTGTGGAGGGTTATCGCCGTGAAAGTTGGACAGGTGATACATTTTTTCTTCCTGATAGAATTTCATTTCCTACTGGAAATGCTGTAGAAGGCAGATTTGAACCTAATTCTACAACATTACTGGATGGTAGGATAACACGTTCTGATGGCTCAATAGAAATTATAACTGACCAATTAGAGTTACTTTCAGATGTAAAGAAATATCTACTCACTAATACACTTTCTAGAACTGTAGTCAATACTGCCGAGCAAGATGTTGCTTTTATTATTGCAGATTTTGCTTGTATTGCAAGTATTCCTGAATACGACATATATTTATATAATATTAATGACGGTTTAGATATGCTTCTTTATTATGATGGAAAATATGAAATTTTACCATATTATTGGCAGTTACCGCGATTATATTTACCTGAACTTACATTATATGATCATAATGAAGATGGTAAACTTGAACTTGTTATAAAAATATATCAACAAGGTGGTACTGGTGTTTCTATGTGGTCATTATTGTTGGTAGAGATAGATGAAGATAATGAATCTTTGTATTATGAGGGAATATTTTATAAATTTAACCATAAATTTCTTTCGTTTGAAGTGTTATCTCAACTTATATTAGGCCATATAGAATATGTCGAAACAGTAGATTCTTTTTGGAATTTCTATATAAATAATATAAAATATTCGATTGATTTAGAGTATATTATATCATCTAATTATCCCGAAGCTGAAATCACTATTTTAGAATTCGGTCGTCCTTATTTATTGGATATTAACTATATCTACTTTGAAGAAAAAATTCTTGTAAAGCTTGATTTGCAGGCAAATTATACTAATAATTTAGGTATGCCTTTATATTTCGGTGATGGTGCGAATACACCTGGATATGCTGTATATGCATCATTGATCTACGAAGATGGTAGGTTACACATAGATGAAGTATGGGTACAATTAGGCGATGAATTGGCTATAATTAAATAATTTAGGTTAGATACAGAGAGGAGTATGTTATGCTGAAATTACCTGTAAAACCGAAAATAGATTTAGCCTTTAAGAAGATATTTTCGGAGAACGAACAAATACTAAAGGCTTTAATAGCTGTAATACTGAATATTCCTATAGAGAGTATAAAAAATATGCAATTGGGAAATACAGAGATATTGCCACAAAATCTAGATAGTAACTTCTGTAGATTAGACTTAAAAGTTACAATGGATAATAGGATTATAGATATAGAAATTCAATTGAGTAATCAGGGCAATTTTCAAAATAGAGCTTTATATTATTGGTCTAAGCTATTTTCAGGTTCTTTAGATAAAGGTAGTCGTTTTAGAGAATTACCAGAAGCAATAGTAATAAGCTTTATAGATTTTGATTTATTTAGTTGTTCTTCATACCATTCTCATTTTGTTTTAAAAGAAGTTACAAGAAACGAATTATTAACGGATAAGTTATCTATACACTTCTTCGAACTAAATAAGCTTCCAAGAGAAGTGGATAAAAATAATCAATTAGAGTCATGGTTGAAATTAATAGGAGCAGAGACTTATGAAGAACTCCTTGATCTTGAAGGCTCCGAGTTTAGTGAGTTTAAGGAAGCTTTAACTTATGTTAAGAATCTAAATTCTGATGATAAATTTAAAGCTCGTTTAGACATGTATGAAGATGCGTTATTAAATGAAAGATCGGCTTTATCCTATGCGGAAGACAAAGGTATGGAAATAGAAAGAGATAGAATGATAAACTCTATGAAAAAAAGCGGATTAGATGAAGCCACAATAAGAAAAGTACTCGATTTTAGGGAAGAAGGTAACTAAATTTTTATAGCGTACTATATCAAGGTTTATCTTATATTCTACACAATAAATGGAGAAATATAATGAGTAATATCATGGAAATGGGTTCAACTGCAAGGCATAGACGCCTATTAGAATATGTATCTAAATCTATCAATTCTTTATTCGAGAGAAATGAATTAATTCATTTCTCGGAGTCAGCATCCTTAGTTTATATGGGACATAAAAAACAACCGACTTTATGTCATTTAATTGATCTCAAAACCATAGATAATGAAAACGAATTCATGGAAGATATATTAAATGATTTAGAGTTGGTGACACCAGATTATATGCATTTTGTAAGAAATAATAAATTTTTGATCAATACAAATGAAACACGTGTGGTTGGCAATCCTGATTTAGTAATAGAAGTATGGTCGAAATCAAATAGTATATACGATAGAGATTTTCTTAAATTTCTGTATAGCACCAATCCAACTACAGAACATTGGTATATAGAACAAGATTCGAATATAGTTGAGTGTTGGATTGGTAATAAAAGAATAGAAGATAAATACCTAACTGATTTGCTGACAACCAAGAATGATATAGAGTTTGATTTACGTTATCTGAAGCTGTAGTTTATTTTATTTGGGGGTGTAAACTATGAGTGAGGTTACTATGCCAATGCCTACAACAGATAGACATAATGAATTAACATCGTCATTATTTGGAGAAATTTATGATTTGTTTAAAAAGAAAGAAGTACATGCTTTGCAAAGTGATTGTGCTTTAGTTCATTGGGGACACAGGGATAAAAATGAATTAACTTCATTGATTGATATCCAAGATAAAAATGACATAGAGGATATTGACGAGTTTTTGCAAATAATTATATTCGAATTAGATTATGTTAAACCAGACTTTATGCTATTTAGAGATAACCCTTATCTACGTAATGAAAGAGGAACTAGAAGGGCAGGTCGGCCAGATTTCATAGCAGAAGTATGGTCTCGGAGCAATGTAAAAAGAGATAAAGAGTTTTTGAGACAATTATATGCCACATCTCCTGTGACAGAATTTTGACAAATAGAGCAAGACTCAAATATAGTAAAATGTTCGATTGGTAAAATGATATTACCTGATCAGTCTTTAGTGAATGTTTTGAAAACTCAAAAAGGATTAGAGTTCGATTTAAGACATTTATCTATTTAAGTAATAGTAGGAGGTATTTATGAGTGTATACATGCCAATGTCCGCTTCAGGTAGGCATAGTAGATTTATTATGACAATATCAAGTGCTGTGGTTGATTTTATGAGGAGAAAAGAAGTGTATGCTTTACAAGATAGCTGTGCTTTAGTTCATTGGGGGTATAAAGATAGAGCGGATTTTAAATCTTTAATTGATTTATCTGATATTGAAGATCACAAGTTATTTGTGGAGGATACAATAAATGAATTGGATTATATTCAGCCTGATTTTATGCTTTTTAAATCTAATCCATATGTTCATAATGCAAATGAAACTAAAATAGCTGGTTGTCCTGATTTATTAATTGAAGTCTGGTCCAAGGGAAATACACCTATGGAGCGTAATTTTAAATATAATCTTTATTCAACTAGCCCTGTAACAGAACATTGGTATATAACACAAGATTCTAATCTTGTAGAATGTTACTATGGTAATACTAAAATTAGTGTTCAAACATTGTCAAATATATTAATTTCTTTGGGTGGTATAGAATTCGATTTACGCTATTTAGCATTATAGAATCTATTTTGAAAGGAGATAATATGTCAGTATCTACTACAAATAGACATAGTAGAATATTAATGACCTTATCTAATTCTGTTGTTGGCTTAATGCGAACAAGGGAAGCTTACGCTTTACAAAAAGGATGTAATTTGGTGTATTCTAACCAAGGTGTGAAATCCTTGATTGATGTATCTGCTATTAAAGATACTAAAACCTTTCGAGAAGAAACTATGAATAATTTAGATTATGTTCAACCTGATTTTATTCTCTTTAATGGAAATTGGCGTTTATGTAACTTAGAGGATACTAAAATAGCTGGCTGCCCTAATTTGATTGTAGAAGTTTGGTCGCCTGAAGACACTAAAGAAGAGCGTGATTTTAAGTTTAATTTATATTCTAGTAGCCCTACAACAGAGCACTGGTATATAAATCAGGATTCTGATTTTGTAAAGTGCTATTATGGTGCAGACCATATTAGTGTCCAGAAAATATCGAATGTTCTAATTGCTATGTGTGGAGTTCAATTTGATTTGCGTTATTTATTTACTTATGGGGTCAGGGAGGTCTAAAAATGGATAATATCTTTGGATTGGGGACAACAGTGAGACATGGCAAATTATTAAATTGTTTGATAAGGTCGACCTCTGAATTGATACTGAGGAAAGAAGTGGAAGATTTTTCAGAGTCAGTTTCTTTGGTTTATTATGGAAATAGGAAAAGATCACCACAGAATTGTGATTTAGTGGATATTTCGATCATAGACAATATGAGTTATTTTAGGGAGGAAGTTATGAATGATTTAGGGATCGTTGAACCTGATTATATGTACTTTAGAAAGGATAATACATATATTTTAAATAAGAAAGAAACAAGGGTTGCGGGTTATCCTAACCTGATAGTTGAAGTGTGGTCTGAACACAACAATATATTAGAGAGGCATTTTAAAAAATACTTATATTCCACCAGTCAAATTACAGAACATTGGTATATTGAACAGGATTCAAATATTATTGAATGTTGGTGTGGTGGTGAAAGAATTGGAGATAAAAATTTAACAGAAATATTAGTTTCCAGGGATGGTGTGGAATTTGATTTACGTTATTTAGCTTTATAGTAGGAGGGATTGTTCTGTGGCTATAATAAAATGCAGTGTTTGCGATAAAGATATTGAAGTTTTAGATGATTCTATTGATGTAATATGTAAGAGTTGTGGCACGGGGCAATTCCCTTACACTCTTCCAGATAATCTCACAGACAAATACATACTTAATTACATCTCTAAATTAGATATGAAGATTTCTGATTGTGAGAGAGCTAGCGATAGACTACAAAGTGATATTCAGCGATATACCGCCGAAGAACTTCAAATTAAAATTAAATCTACCGAAGCTCTTTCTCGACAGTTATCTAGTGGTGAAAGGTATTCAGACGATTCGCAATATACAGATTATCAAAATAGTATTGCTGAAATCTCTAGAAAGATTCGAGATACTGAATCACAGATTCAAAGATTGGAACACGGGGATAGGGTTAATTTATTGGTAGAAAAAACATTTTGGGAAGGGATATTAGCTTATTCTCCTGCAAAGAGGCTTTCTGATTTTTACTATACTATGTTAGATTTCAAAAATCGTATTACTTCCTCTACTAAATTGCAAGATATCATAGATTTAGCGAGACAATTTAATTCTATAAAAGATTACAAAGATTCTAAATCTTTGGCTATGGAATGTGCTAAAATGGCAGTCAGTAAGCGATATGATTTACTTGTGTCAAATATGTCAAAATTCTCAACAAAGAAAGAGTTTGATGCCCTTGCAGAAGAATTTTTGTCTTTAAAAGGCTACAAAGACTCTGATAATTTATTTAGAGAGTGCATAGATCGTGCTATTAAAGCCGAATATGATCAATTAATGTCAGACATGGGTCGTGCCGATACTGCGGTTGCTTTTAGTAATCTTGCTGATCGATTTCGTGGTATGGGTACTTATCGTGACTCAAAAGAACAGATTAACATCTGTGAAGAGCGTGCTGTTATATTATATAAGGAAGAAAAAGCACGCGAAGAACAAAGAATTTTAGATGAGGCAGAGAAAGAAAGACAACGATTAATAGAGATAGAACGCGAGAAAGATAGGAAATATCAGGAACATCTTCGTGTTCAAAAAGAGATGAAATTAGCAGCTTATGTTAGAAGAAAGCGCAGAAGATTTCATTTAATTGGTCGTTTCATTAGTATAGTTATAGGTATTATTTCAATTGCTATTTTTCTCATCCTTACGATAGTTAGTGGAGGTTCTGAAGATAGTTCTGCAGATGTCTTTCTTAATGTTCTGCATATTTTGCCTTTATTGGTTTTATCATTTTCGAGTATTCACAGTAAAGTGCAGAGAATTCTCTTTACTATTATTGGTGGCATTTGGACTATATTTCTTCTTGTTACTTCCTTTGCTTCGAATACTTCAGATATAGCGGCTATACTGTTTAAAATTATATCTATATGTAATATAATCTGCTATGTTGCGTCATTTATTTTCCCTAAAGATAAAGAGTTTAGGTAGGAGGTTTGTTATGAAAATCTTAAAGTACTGTCTTTGTGTTACCTCAATTTTAGGTGTATTGTTTGTAATTATTCTATGGAGATATACTGATTACTTAAAGAATTATAGTGTTGAAGATTCAAAACCCGATCATATTTCTGTAGAAATTCCTACTCAATCTGAATCTATTCGTGAAGATATTTCTCTGGAAGAGATAGAATTACCTTTTGAATATTATACAATTTTGGGTGAGGAATATCCTAATACTGCATCTTATTTAATTATTGATGAGACTAGCGATTTAACTTCTACTGATATTGAAAATATACTAAAATTGCGTAAGTTAGAAACTGTACGTCTCAGAGGAGATTTTTCGGCAATAGATATATCTTTTTTATCAGAATTGCCTGAACTTTCAACTTTAGGGTTTACTGTAGATACTCGCGGTATTCAATTGCCTTCCTCTGACATTTTAAAACAATTTATAACTGTCGAAGAGGTTGACTTTTATCTATCGGTTGATTCCAGTGTTGAGACTTATGATTTTAGTCCACTTTCTGTATTCCCTAATCTAAAAGTTTTAAGTCTTGCAGGTCAAAAATATGGTAATCTCGATTTTTTAGATAATCATCAGAATTTAACAAAATTGACTTTAGAGCTTTATCGTGGCTGTGATAATATGGACGCTATTAAATCTTTAACTAATCTTGCAGTTTTAGATATAACTCTTTATGATTCGGATATTGATTTGAGTTTCTGTGATTCCTTAGAGAATCTTACTGAATTCTCTATTTATCTTTTAAATGGAGACATTTATAACTTGGATTCCTTATCGAAAAGAAATTCTCTTGAGTCTTTGCAACTTCATTATGAAGGACCTGGTAATGGCGATTTAGTTACATCATTAGATTTTTTGTCGGGTTTTGAAAATCTCTCTAAATTAGATATTTCGTTTGGAGTGTATCATGAAGGTTTTATTGATTACAGTGTGTTAGGCATAAATCAATTTACCTTATCTATTTTACCAAATCTAGAAAAATTAACCAAATTACGTTTAGTTGGTGTCATATCTGATTTAATTAGTTTGGAGAAACTCACGAATTTAACTGACTTTTTATTTCATTTACCCCTTGTGGAAGAAGATCGGATTTTGCGATTTGACATATCTTATTTGCAAGATTTAGCTAATTTAAATAAACTTAGTCTAAAGAATATGAGAATTACGAGCATTGATATTCTTAGTGGTTTGCCACTATTATCTGATTTAAGCTTGATAGGTTGTAATATTGTAGATACTTCCTTTTTGCCTTATTTATTGTCTCTTAGACGGATAGATCTTAGCTATAATCCTTTGATTGAAGTGGAAGCTTTTCCTCCAAAAATATCCACTATTAATTTCGAGGGGTGTATAAATTTATTAGAATTAAAAATACCAGATGATGTTAAGCATATAGAATCTTTAACGAATACTAATTTACTTGTTTTAGAATTACCAAAGAATATTATTATGTTAGGTAATACTCCTCTTGGTATTGGCAGTAATTTTGTAGTTGGGGATAGACTTCGTTTTGTTGCTGTTCCTTCAAAATTTGTCACATTTACAGACCAAATCGAAGATCCGACGTTTTACGATTATCTTTATTATTCACCTCCATTAGACGGTCATGCTATTCTACAGAGTTATTCTTTTGCGGGAGTAACCGGATATTTTGCACATTTTTATCCTATTTTTACAGATGAAATTCAGTATGATAGTTCTGATATTATCAAGGGATATTATAGTGATCTTATTCAAAAAGCTGAAAATTATATTCAATCTATAAAGGAGCAAGAGTTAGTTACTATCACCGATTATGAGTATCGTTATCAAACATATAATTATAGCTTCTTTAAAGATTTTCTATCTGTTACTATTTATGCTGATGATTATTATGGCGGTGCTCATGGATTAAACTGGGAGTCAGTGGATAATTTTGATCTAAATTCTGGTAAGATTTTAACTTTAGAAGATTTATTTGGAGATAAGGAAAAGTATCTTCCTGTTCTACATTCTGCGATTAATGAAAATGTTTTATCGCATGAATATATAGAATATATAACTTTACCTATAGATATGCTGGATGAATTTTCAAATCAGGAATTTAGAATAACCCCGAATGGTATAGATTTTATTTTCCAAATTTATGAAATAGGTCCGTATGCTATTGGTACTGTTATTGTGACAGTACTGTATGAACAACTAGAAGAAATATTATTGATAGACTCGTTAAGGGGTGAGATAGTAGGTGTTAAAGAGGACTAAACTTCGTTGTACTAAGTGTGGTTATACTTTTAAAAGTACAGATTTTGATTTAGTAATCACGCGGTGTTTGAGATGTACCCAAACATTTGTTATATCGCATGGTAGGCATTTTGCTTCTATAAGTAGAAGAAAATCTAAACGCATCTCTTCTTTACGCGAATCATTAGAAATGAGTGTAAACGATAGAAATTTTTTCTCTATCAAGAATTATTCCACACAAATTAGAGAAATGATTCCCCATGATTTGATAGCTAATTTTTACTATAATTTAGCAGAAAAAAGAATTGGAGATAGCGATTTATATTCAGAATTTCTAGTATCTTTGCCAGAGGGTACTTCTGAAGAATATGAGTATATACTTGAGGATATGTTATCTTTAGAATTCTTTGATGATAGAGATTATAATTGCAGTATCATATTTATAGATAATTCTAATCTCAAAAAATCTATAAAAGAAAAAGCTAGATCCTTATTAGATTCGATGTTTAACAGTAAAGAGGTTCTTGATATTTCTTTAAATGAGCGTATCTCTATACCTGTATTATATAATAAAGAAGATTTTTCCTGTAATATGTTAAACGGTGGTTATTTTTATTTTTATTCAGGTTCTGTTTACAGTAGTGCTTTTGATCATAATTATATTTTTAAAATTAATATTTCTGACTTAGAATGTTCTCCTGTAGTCAGGGATTCTGCGGTGTATATTTCTATAGTTAATGACATTATTTATTATTGCAATTTATCTAATAATGGTCATATTTATAGAATAAATACTAATGGTACAAGAAAGGTTGAATTATACAGTCATAGGGTTCAATATCTGCAAATTACGAATAATTCAATTTATTTTCTGGAAAATAATCGTATATATTGCATTGATTTTCTTGGAAAATCCCGTGATAGAGTAATAGAAACTTATGCCAGATCTTTTATTATTTTGGGTGATTTCATTTATTATCATGCTCTTAAAACTAATCTTGTGATGAGATTTCATATAAAAACTGGTAATATAATAGGTGTATCTGATAATCCAGTTTCTAAGTTTACTGTTGTTAAAAATAATCTTATTTATATTTCTTTTGATGATAAAAAATTATATAGGCAGACAATTTTAAGTGATACTGCTATTTCTCTCAGTGATCGTGAGTGTTTTCAATTTTGTACTAATGGAAATTTTATTTATTATATTAGTGATTTAGAAGAAATTGGTAAGCAATCTTCTTATGGTTATGTATATAAAGTATCTATATCTGGTGGAGCCAATAAACAACTGAATAGTTCTTATACAAATTCGTTATCTGTTGTAGGTGATATGCTATTCTATTCAGTCCCTTTAAATGATAGTGACGAAATTTGGTATTCTATGGATGTAAATGGTATGAATCAGTTACCGTTGCATAGAAGTCCTCATAAATTGCCTTTGTTTAAAAATTAGAAATGTGGTGAGTAAATGGGTGTGAAACTGACTGAATTATGTTGTACTAAGTGTGGTTGTAGTTTTAGTAATTTTGATATGTCTTTGCAGGCTATACGTTGTGAAGCCTGCAAACAATTATTTATTGTAGAGCATGGACGTCATTTTGCTACTATTGAAAAAGAAAAAGCTGAACATATTTCTAATCTCCGTAGTTTATTGGAAACATCTATGAATAATAGAAATTTTCAGGATGTAAAGGGTTATGCTGTAAAAGTAAAAGAAATGATTCCTGGTGATTTAATAGCGAATTTTTACGATAATTTGGTGTCAAAGAAAATAGGAGATAGGCGGTTATATGAGAATTTCTTATTGTCTAATCCAGTTGGTACAGTTGATGAATTTAACTATATACTGAAGGATATGTTGTCTCTGGAATTTTTTGAATTACGGGAACGCACACATATAAAGACATTTATAGATAGGTTAAATGATAAAAGCCAGCAAAGCTATGCGTATAGAAATTTCTATTCCCTCATTAGTCAGAAAGAAAAAGAAACAGATATTTATGGTGTACATTCCAGGGTTGTTTTTGTTTGTCACAGTAGCATAGATAAATCCATAGCCGAATTACTTGTTTCTTCAATAGAGGACGATGGTCATTCTTGCTGGATTTCTTACAGAAATCTTCCCAATAATGTTATTAATTATTGGGATTTTATAAATGATATGATTGGTAAATGTGACATTTTTCTGGTTATTTCGTCTTATAACTCTAAGCATAGTTCAGATGTTCAAAAAGAAATAGATACTGCTATGAAACTAAGGAAAAGACGTATTCAATTTAAAATTGATGATGAGTCACTATCAACCTTATTTAAACAATTTTTTGATGGATTAACATGGGTTAGTTTATTGGAAGAGGGTTCTTTAGATAAATCTTTCGAGAGAATTAAAGAGCGTATTTTCAATTTATTACACGATAGTATAGTCAAATCAGTTAATATTGCACCAGATAATTCTGGGAACTCCTCTATAATAGATGATACTATCGATTTTGGTGTATACGTTAAAAATATTGAAACTTCTAAAAATGATGATAATCTAGTAGATTCTATTGTTACAGATGATTCGGTTTCTGAGCAGGTAGTCAAACCACAGTCATTTATCGACGAAGATTCAGAAGAATTACAAAAGGATTTGCATAAATTGATTAAGAGGCCAAAATTTTCCGGTGTTATTCGTAAAATATTCAACCGTAAAACTGTTCTGTTAAATACCCCAAGTAAAATAGTAGTTTCGTCTGATGAATCCTTTATTTCAGGAAATAAAGTGTGTAATATAGCAAATGGTGGTTATTTTGCTATGTATAATGATCATTTGTACAGTAGTATTAATTATAATAACTATTTATATAAGGTAGATCTTTTTGGTAATAATCGAACTCTCATTACTGAAGATAACGCTGTATATATAAATATTGTGGATGACTGGATTTACTATAGTAATAATTCTGATTATGGTTCTTTGTACAAAATTCATATAGATGGTAACACTAAGGATAAGAAAAGACTATATGTTGGTAGAAGCGAAAAGTTGCAATATTACGATAATCATATTTACTTTATTTATAGTGGTTTTCTTTATAAAATAGATGTATATACTGAAAAATGGCAAAAAGTTTTACAAGATAAAGTCTTATTTTTTGCATTATCTGATAATATCCTATATTTTGTTTCTGATATAGACGATAAACTATATCGATATCCTTTGGGTGCATATTCCTCTGAACTACTTCTAGATGTGTCTATTTCTGATTTCTTTATAGTTAACGATTATATTGTTTATACAGAGTATACTACAAATAATCTATTTAAATATTCTATTTCTGGTAATTCTGCTATTAAATTGAGTGATAACCATTGTTTAAAACCTAATATTTTTAATGATTCGATTTTTTATGTAAATGATTTAGAAACCTTTGAATCGTCGCTGGAATATCGTACTCTTTACAAATTACCTTTGCTTGGTGGAGATTCTGTGAAGGTTACTGATATATCAGTAGCTAACTTCTTTCTTTTAAATAATGCTGTGTATTTCTCTAGCCCTGTATCGCATGATAAATATATGTGGTATGCTTGTGATTTTGAAGGTAATAGTCAAAAATTGCTAAATTTGGACCCCACTAGTGATTCCTTGTTTTGAAGTAATAGTATAAATATGCTGATATTTACTAGTAAGAAAGATGTGTTTCTATGAAAGATTAATATAAAGTAAAGTTTGTCTGATATACTAAGACTTAGAGTTGAAAAATATCGAATAATTTATAGATATAAAATAGAAAATTCTGACAAAATATTATGTATAATAGAAATAGGGTCGCGTGGTAATATCTATAAGTAATAAAGGAGATTTATAATGTCACAATTATCGCAAGAGATAATTAATATGATTGATACGTTTATCGAGAATGATTCTACGGTTCTTTATGGTAAATGGTCCGGTGTTGGTGGTTCTATATCATCAATTTCTTTCGAATTTTGCGAAGATGGCTCTTATGTATATTATAATAGGATGACAGGTAAGCGAACTGTGGGTAAATTTATTCTTGAAGGTAATATTATAAACTGTATAACAGTTGGTACTAAATATGAATATTTTTTATACAAAAATAATTTGGTATTAGCCTCTGCCCCTGATTGGACACCTGATGTTTTTACGAAAACATATAATTAAATGATTTAGTTTGATGTTTGTATACAGAAAGGTGAGTAATGAATGAGAAAATTTATAAAGCAATAATTGAAGGCAAATCTGACAATAATATAAAATATACGGATTTTCAAAATATTATCATTGGTATTGGTTTTAAATTCATGCGTCATAATGGGTCGCACGAAATATATCGTCATAATGAAATAGGAGAAAGATTGAATATACAGCGTGACGGGAGTAAGGCAAAAGCATATCAAGTGAGACAATTAAGGAACATAATATTGAAATATAAATTATAAAGGTGGGATATAAATGTTAAAATATTCTATATTGATAGAATATGACGATAATGATGATATTTTTGTTGCTAGTGTTGCTGAATTGCGAGGGTGTGTGGCGCATGGAAGTACACCAGAAGCTGCTTTGAGAGAGATAAAAATAGCCATGAGCTTGTGGATTGAGGACGCTTTGGATAACGGAGAACAAATTCCATCTCCAATATCTATGTCAATTTCTAAAAAAGTCAGATAACAAGTTAAAATGTTCGTTTTGGCGTAGTTATTAAATTAGGGGGTAATTTCTATGAAAAATGAATATAAAGTAAATTTTGTATGGGATGATGAAGCTTTAGTTTGGATTGCTTCTAGTGATGATATTTTAGGGTTAATATTGGAACATGATTCTTTTGATATCCTTGTTGATCGAGTGTGTCAAACTATACCTGAATTGCTTGTTTCTAGTCTTGTGATTAATGATGATATTTTTCTAAATATTTCTGCTTCTGGGTATAGAAAGGTAAATATAAATGGCTGATAACGATTGCTATTTTGTTAAGCACGGTAAAGGCGACCATGACATTTAGTACAGTCCTATAACTGAATTGCAAATAACTGTTGACAGTAAAATTAAATCTTGACATACTGTAAATGGTATTTTTAAAAAGAGCAGAGATATTGTATTTAGTTCTTAATATAATATCTTATAAAGGAGGAATAAGTAAGATGCCAGCTATTTCATATTTCTATGGTATAGTGATAAAAATGTATTTTATGCAAAATGAACATAATCCTCCGCATATTCATGCTATATATGGAGAATACATGTCTGCCATAGATATTGTCACCGGAAAGGTATTAGAGGGTGATTTGCCTAATAAAGCTTTAAATCTTGTTACTGAGTGGATAAAATTATACAAAGAGGAGCTTTTACAAATATGGAAAACACAAAATTTTCAGAAATTGCCTCCTCTTTTATAGGAGAATTCTATGTTTTATAAAGTTAAGAAAGTTAGTCCATTATCGGATATGATTTTATACATTGAATTTACTGATGGTGGAAAAAAGTATTATGATGTTAAACCTTTGATGAATAAGTGGGAAGTTTTTAGAGATTTAAAGGATAACAACTTATTTGATTTTGTCAAAGTTGATGTGGGCGGTTACGGTATTTCCTGGAACGATTATATAGATCTTTCTTGTAATGAACTATGGTTTAATGGAGAAAGTATTGAATAATTTCTAATTTAATTCTTTTGCAATTCGAGGAAAGATTAAACTGTTGATAGTACCATTCATAGTTTGTTAGGGTTGATTAAAATTTTTCATGTATTAGTTGAATTATTAATTTAGGAGGAATAATATGTTTGATTTTGGCACTCATTTAAGAACTTTGAGGTTGTCTAAAAACTTAACACAAAAAACATCTTGCTGAATGTATAGGTGTGAGCGAACGAGGAATTCAAAATTACGAATTAGGACAGCGAAAACCGACATATGATATATTAATTAAGCTTGCAGATTGTCTAAATTGTTCTGTTGATTGGTTAGTTGGTAGAATCTCTCGCGATTATTTTTTAGCGATAGAAGAGGCCGAAGATGAGTATTTTCTTTCCCTTGCTCTTGAGCGTAAGAAAAACGATACGAAAGTGAGAATTTCTTTCGAGGATATTTTAGCCAAAGATGGTTTAACCCTTAACGATCTTGATGATATGGAGGACGTAGAACTTGAATACGAATTATCGAGTTAGTTTCACACCTGAAGCCGAGAAAGATCGTGAAGGTTTTAATGGACATCAAAGTCTCACAGAATCCTCTTCCTCAAAATGAAGGTGGTTATGGTAAGCCGCTTGGTAACAGACAGGGTGGTAACCTAACCGGTTACTGTAAGATAGTATTAAAGAAATTGGGTATTCGCGTAGTGTATGAAGTAATTCGCACTGAGACAGTTATGGAAATTGTAGTTATTGCCGCACGGGCTGATGGAGAAGTATACCAGATTGCTATCAAACGAACTGCTCAATTCTAATTGATGGTATAGTTTTTAGTGATAATTCCAATTATATAAAAATGAAACTTTTATTTGTTGAAGTGGAATTATAAGAGTGTTTAGTCAAGGTATCTCAGCCCATATGATGTATTAATTGACAATACAGGAATAATATCTATTTTATTTATATTTAAAAATTATTGGAGGCGATTTTCCTGCTTACAAGTTGAAATTATTGTTGGCGTGGATAGAGATACATCCAGAGGAGTTGTACGCAAACTAGCAACTATTTTTTGGATAGATAACTGTTTTTAAAATTAAATGATGAAAGGAAGAGATACTATGTCAAATTTAGCACAAAATTTATTATATGAAAATAGAAAATACGAGGTAATAAACGGTATAGTAATCAATATGGCTCCTTTGGCTTTTGAATCCCATGCGTCATTATCAGGTAATATTTATACGATTTTTAATTATTATCTGAAGGGCAAAAGATGTAAAGCGTATCACGATAATATGTATGTACGATTAGATAAAATAAAAGATATAATTCTGCCAGATAAGAATAAAAATGATAAGTTGATACCTGATGTAATGGTGGTCTGTAATCGTGATATAATACACAATGATGGGATATATGGTGCACCTGATTTAGTAGTCGAAGTATTATCTAAATCGACAAGCGCTAGAGATAGGAATATAAAAAAAGAATTATATGAAATCATTGGGGTAAAAGAGTATTGGATAGTAAGTGTGGTAGAAAGATCTATAGAAGTTTATTTATTAAAAAACGGTAAATATGTCTTTGATAATACTTATCATCAGTATTCGGAAATGGATATAGAGGCAATAATGGAAGATGTGTTAACTCCAGATAAATCTATTATAAGGGAGTTTAAGACTTCTATATTTGATGATTTGGTTGTACTAATAGATGATATCTTTGATAAGTTAGATTAGATGTATTGAGGAGAAATATTATGGATTGCTCGCTCTTCCAGTAATGATCATGGATTAACACTAGATAGTAACTCTTTTGACGGTTTGTTAGAGAAATTGAAAATAATCTTGTCAGATATAGCTGAAAATGACATGGATTATAAGGGTAAGATAAAATTAAAACTAAATGTTGATCATACCATTACCATTGATACTATGGCGGTGACAATATAAATGGCTAATTATACCAAACAAGTGTTAAAACTGTTATCTTATTAGGCGAGGCAAGATTCCCACGCTACTTGGTATAGTCCTATTACAGATCAAAAATTTACTGTTGTTTCAAATATGGATTATGATTAGGGGATGATAAATAATGTCAAAGCAAATTATATCTTATTCTGTATTTAGTGTTACTATACGTCCATGTGTGGATACTATTGGGTATTGGGCAAAATGTGATATGCCTGATGGTGGTTGCATTACTCAAGGTGAAACTTTGCAAGACACTCAAAAAAACATGTTTGAAGCCATTGATTTATATCTCGAGGATTATCCTGAAATTTCGGAATATTTTTTGAAATTCGAGGTGTGTGATGCCTAAAATACCAGTTATTAAAGCTAAAGATTTCTTTAAATTTCTTGTAAAATATGGTTGTCAGGAAATCAGTATTCGGGGTTCACATCATAAAATGTTTAATCCTGCCACAAGAAAAACTTCTGTGATTTCTATCCACAGTGGACAAGATATAAATAAGGGGGCTTTTGTCGGTGTATTGTCGCAACTTGGTATTGATGTTTCTGCATTTGTCGATTTTATTAAAGTGTATCAAGATAAATTTTAAATAACTAAGGAGGTGTAATATGGCTTATACAGATCTTGTTTTAAATCCCCCTGATGATAATGGTGATATAAGAGTATATAATTCAACTGCTCAATTAATGTACACTATAAAGCCTAACATTGATGGTAGGCATACAGTTTTAGATTCTTCTGGTAAAGATATTGGTACTGTAATTTTTCCTAATCAGATCCATAGATTTCACAGAACTAAGTTACGCGAGTTTATTTCTAATTGGAACAGAATCGATAAGTATAATGAGCATAAGAAGAATATTTCGGATAATCCAAAAGTTCGGGTTCCTAAAAGAAAAAATCCAGGTGATTTATCTGATAGAGCACTTAAGAAAATTCAGGAAATACCTACTGATACACTTACTTTTGATAAAGTTGTAAACGATCCCGAAGTGGATTCGTTACAAACTGCAGTATATCCTATTATAAAATCTGATTCTTTGGACGAAGATGATGATCTCGATGATTTCTTGGAAATGTACCCTAATACTCCTGAAAAGAACCGTGTTCCTTACCACAAGAGTCCCTTTTTTGATTTTTTCTGTGTTATTGCTTTTATACTTCAAATAGCTTTATTCACACTTTATAGTTGTTTATTGCTCTATACAGATATTTTTAAAAATCCATTAGCTTTAATACCCTTAAATCGAAGTGATAATTTAGAGTTTTTATTTGGTATATTCTTGCCTATAATACTTTTATTTACATTAATTTCTACATTAGGTATCCTTTTTCCTAATCCTTCTGTAAATTTTAAAAAGGATGTATTAACCTTTGTTTTTTGTCCTTTAGGGGCTATAGGTCACATTATTTACCTTAGACTATATGCAAATTCAACATTATTTTTTGACATAATTGTGACACTCTCTATATTAGCAGTTATATTTCTAATCACACTCATTAATAAAAAGATAATCTCTCTTATTTTTACTATCATTATCCTTATATTTACTTTTTTGTTTGGTATTCATTGGTATATCCCAGAAAACTATGTGTATGTAAATAACACCGAAATAATTGGTGATTGGTTTGTATCCGATGAAAAATCTGTAGCTGGTAGATCTACTTTTTCTTTCTTTGTTGAAAGTACATTTAATTCTGATATTGATCAATTCGGTATGTATAGATTACATTCTGGTATGATAATCATTACATCTAATACGGATTATGAGATATTTAGATATAAAGTAGAGGAAAACGGTGAAATAACTCTTAGATTTTCATTTAGGAAATATCGACTAACAAAAAATAATTCTAATTTATCTTCGAATGTCCGTGCCGTTAATTCACTTCGTCAAATTATAACTTCTAATACTTATATGAATCAAGAATGGTTATCAAATAAGATAATTGGTATATTAAAGGATTATGAGATTGTAAACAACTTAAATAGATCGCTCTTGTACAGTGAATTCCCAGAACATCTTTTAAAAATAGGTCATACCAGTGATGAAGTGTATATAGTACAGAAATACTTGGATTTACTAGGGACTGTTTATCCTAATATCCAAAGACCTGATTCTGCACATGCATTTCATTATGAACCTACGGGAGCATTTACTTTGGATACAGCAAATTGTGTTGAATCTTTTCAACGAATGTTTAATTTACCCATTACAGGCTCTGTCGATGAAATTACATGGAATAGACTTGTTTCTGAGAGTGAAAATATTGGTGTATATGATATAGGTATTCTGTGTGGTTTTGACTCTTCTTCCACTGGTATTTCTCACGATGGAGATTTAATTAATATTGAAGATACTACATGGTTTTATTATGGTTACATATTCGACGATAAACCACATGGCATTGGTCATATCGAGTATGACTCTGGTATATGGTATCGTGGTTACTGGGAAGATGGTGTATTACAGGGTGAAGTAGAATATGGAATTGGAGCCCTTTCTTTTGGTACAGTTACATACAAGTGAAATAAAATTAAGGAGGATTTGTTATGGATTTTGAAAACGATATTTTAAGTTCCGAAGAAACATCTGTCAGTTCGATAAATAGTAAACGTAAAAATAAGTGCTCAATCGCACTTACTACTAAACGTATTTCTTTTGAAGGTCAACGATTTGAGGATAGAGGTGGCAAATTTTTTCTTCTCAAAGATCGCAGTAAAAGGGAGTTTGAGTTAAAAGATTTTATTATGATGTCAACAGATAAACCTAAAGATTTGTCATTTTTAGCGTATATTGCCTATATTATTTCTGCTGTTTTATTTGTTTTATTTACTGAATTTTTTGTAAATTTTGCATCACTGTTTTCATCATTTGTTATAGGTGTCTTTTTATTTCTATATTTTGGAGTTCTTTTGTTTATAACTTTAGATACTTTTAGTGCAATTAAGTCACCATTTTTTGTTCTAAAATTAGTGTTTAAAAGCGAAACTATTATCATAAACTACAATATTTTCAATAAATCTGAGCTTGAACAATTCAGATCTATACTTACTAGTACTGTTGACGATGCGCATGCTAATTTGGGTATTAAGGAAGAAATCTCTATATTAAGTGATAGAAAACTTGAATTAGAGGCTAGCCAAAATCATGATTATTTTCTCCAGAAGTTTAAACTTCAATTTCTTTATAGTCTATTATTAGTTTCCTTTGTTGCTTTTGGTATTTGGCATGGTAACTTCTTTGGTACATCTTTGTCAGTTTTGCAAGACATAGAATTTATTGAGTATGAAAACACTATTATCATTACTAAATATACTGGCCTTTCTTCTGAAATAGATATTCCTAGTAATATAGGTGGTATTCCTGTTGTTATTGTAGGTACAAATTCATTTAGTAATTCTTGGTTACAAACTGTTTCTGTTCCTGGTTCCGTGGAGACTATAAGTACAGGAGCGTTTAGTAATAGTTCTAGATTGACCACTGTGCTTCTTAGCGAGGGTGTTAGAAGTATTGGATTAGATGCTTTTAGTGATTGTCCAGTTCTACAAACTGTCATAATTCCTGATAGTGTTACTTTTATAGATGATGAAGCATTTGGGTATATTATTTCTTCGAATAACTTAACTATAATATGTTCGGAGAATTCCTATGCTCATCAATATAGTGTAAATCAAGGAATTCATTTTATTTTAAGATAAGTAGGAGGATATTATGAAAAGATTATTACTCTTAGTTCTCGTGGTAATTTTAGGTAGTTCTTTTGTATCTTGTTCTGAGGATAAAACGACTATAGACACTAAAACGACTAGTGGAGAAGTTACTGAGCGTCCCATAGGTCCAGACGGTCCTACTGATGGAGATGGAAAGGGTACGAATACAGATTGGAAAGGTACGGATACTGGTGATGAGTTGACATATTTTGAGAACCATTATATTACGGGGCACCGTTCTATCGGGGATATTATATCACAAGGTATTATAAATAATTTTGTCGGCATTTTATTAAAAGGTGAAAATTTACAGCGTTCTGGTTCTGCTTTTATTATAGCTATAGCTAAGGATCGTTCTCATATGCTTATTGCTACAGCGTACCATTGTATTACTTCTGGGTTTAGCTTTCAAATTCCCAGTAAAATGTTATATCAGTATAAAAATGTTGATGGAGATTTTAAAACTTTAGATGTTGATGGTATAGTCTCCTATTCTCCATCTTTTGATGTTGTGATTTTACGTGTTAACGGTGTATTTTCAGATGCTGAACCGCTAGCCCTTTCCCAATCTAATGAGATACTTCAAGGTGATTCTATTCGTATTATAGGCACTCCCGGTGAGGATAAATTTAATTCTTTAATGTCTAGTACTGTGCAACTTGTGGATGATACCAGATTTTATTATGGGGTTGATTCTACTTGGTATGGCATGAGCGGTGGTGCTATAGTGAGCGAAAGTTCAAATAGTGTTATCGGAATTCCGATAAGAATGGAAGTTTCTTCGGATTATAATAGATCTATAGCCACCCAAGTTAAATATCTTCTAGATTGCCTAAATAATCCTATATACGAGGATTACTCCTTTATAAAATTTGAAGATATTAAAAAAGATATATTGTATATTACAGTAGATGATCCTGACGATCCTATTTATGATAACAGAACTACATTATATTCTAGAAGTGGTGCAGAATTAGATTTTTCTAATTCTCATTCCCGCTTGTCGTTTGATAGTTTAGTCTCTGTCACAAGTGATAACTGGGCTAGATATGTTGGTTTAGAGCTTGAAAATTCTGCTGTTTGTTTCTTTCAGGAATCCGATGATTCCGTTCTTTTTAGTTATAATGTTTTACATGATATGATCTTCATGGATTCTATTCAATACCTCGGGGAGGATGAATACTTCGAATTTAATTTTCCTAATTCATATCGTAATTATCATAGATTGGTATATAATCCTGCATCCGGATTATCGGGGTTTCCTGTGAGGATAGAAACGTACTTTAATGTTGGTTACAAATGTTTCTTTTTAACAGATAAGGAGACAAGTTATTTAGTTGTTGCGTATGCTTCGGTTGGATGGGATGATATCAGACCTTTAAATTCTAGATATTTTTATTTTACTCTGGACGATAATAAGTGTCTAATTATCGGTAATGGTATTGATAGTGTTTGGGAGACGACCTATGATCGAAGAATATCTATGGATCGAATTCCTTCATTTGATAACTGGACTAAAGTTGAAAATCTTTCTAGATATCGCCTTAATTTTGAACGAAATTCTACAGATTCTGCTACAGTTTTAAACTTTAGAGGTTATCAGCTTATATTTTATGATGATGGTATGTCTGAATTGATCTATACTGGTAATCTTGATACTTATTTTTCTATTTCTATGGATAATGTGCTTGAGAATAATGGTATTGATGAATATTTTTCTGATATTATTTTATATAGGAAATCAAATAAGGAGTTAACTTCCCGTATCTTTAACGATTATGTTGATTTTCGTTCAGGAGTTTCTTGGGAGTTTGATGAATTTTTAGCTTATATGTGGTTTTCAAGTCGAAATCTTTGTTTGAAATCTACTAGAAATGATTATACTGTTACTGCTCTTTCTTCGAATTCTGATTTTATATCAATGAATCTGGAATTATCTGCTGATTATTCTTATGATATTAACTTTGAATCAGATTTTTCTAGTTCGACTATTTTTGGGTCATATAAGGAAGGTTTATGGCATGGAAAAGAAAAATTTCTTGTACTTGGGGATTCCTTTAGTATAAGTCGGTTAAAGTATGAAATTTCTTCTCATAAATCTGGTCAATTCTTAAATAAAGATTCTTTGCTAAAGCATGTTAGTCCTTATACATCTTTATTTCCCAATAAATCTTATTTTTCTTCAAGTTCTGAATTATTAAATTTTTATAAAGATAAATCTATTATCCCTAAAAATTAAATTTTATTTTAAGGTAAGTAGGAGGATATTATGAAAATAAAGCAAATAAAACGTTTTATCAGTTTAATATTGTCTACTATAATGATATTTAATATAATTGCTATGCTTCCAAATACAGTTTTTGCGAATGATATCTCTTTCATTTCTCCTTTTGCCGCGGCTAAAAATATATTACTCTATATTGATTTAGATGGAGATGTTTGGCAAGCATCCACAAATACAAAGCCAGAAAAAGTTGAAGGTATTTCTAATGCGATAGCTGTGTATACAACGGGCTTTAGTCATGCTGTGATTACTACATCATCCGATGTTTTTGTATGGGGAGACAACACTTATGGACAGCTTGGATTAGGTAATAAGAAAGAGATAGATAAGCCTCAAAAATTAAGTATTCCATTTGAAACTATTATTGATATTGCTATGGGTGAACGACACTCGCTTTTCTTGACTTCAAATGGTTCTGTGTATGCCAGTGGCGCTAACGATAAAGGACAACTCGGTATAGGTCTTTCTCATGACAAATTGAGCCTTGTTGAAATTAATGATAGAGTTCTACCTTGTATTTTATCACCTGTTAAAGTCACAGGAATCGTAAACGCACGCACTATTAGAACTGATGAGTCTACAAGTTTTGCTGTATTAAAAGATGGCAGTGCTTATGGTTGGGGAGCAAACGAACACGGTAGAGCAGGTCGTAATGGTTATTCTGTGAATTTTGAACGTCCTGATGGTACTATTGTAGGGGAATCTTATACTTTAGTTTATGCTCCAAGATTGATATGTGACTCTTTAGGATTTCCAGTAACTGGCATTGTAGATATTATAGCTGGTCCGTATATTTTGTTAAATACAGGAGACATTTATAGTCCAGTTGTAAATAGGGTATTATTTAATGTAAAAGATATAGCATGGAATAATAAATCTATTATATTAAATAACTTGAGATTGTATAGTAGTCATGGCAACTATTATATAGTCAATGAGACTGGCGAAACATGGATGTGGACTGTGCCATTTGAGGTGACATCGGAAGCTGTAAAAGCTTCATTACGACGTGTTAGGTATAGGGGAAATATGTTACAGACTGCTTCTATTGGAGAAGATATCCTTTGGGGTATAAATTCTAAAGAAGGTATAATCTTGTCATTTTCTCATATTTCTGAACAGGAATCTGAATGGGTAGTTCGTAGCTTTAAAACATCTCCTGCTGAATATAAATTTATTCCTATTGAACCTAATACAGTAGTTAGTTTTGAAAAAACAAAGCCAATAACTGTAATGTATAATGGTAAAGAGATTGATAAAAGTTTATATCAGGTATTGCTTTTAGATGGTAAAGATAGAGCTATTTCAACGATAAATGCAGATAGTGACCTTGTTAGAAAAGGTTTACAAAATTATAAAATACAGGTTGAGTTAATTAATTCTGCTAGAATTTTGTATGCAGTTGATAAAGTCGAAGAGTCAGATGATAATATACAGATTACATTAAAATTAGCTGAATCTGTTTCTAAAGTTAATATATCTGTTAGAGATGAGAAAACTAAATCACCAATCGCCAATGCAGGAATATATGCTACACAGATTATTGATGGAATGTTAATATCTCTAGATGAAATGCTTGTAAACACTGATAAAAGCGGTAAGGCAGTTATTTTGGCATCGAATAATTCTCCTTTATTTATAGTGACAGAAGTAAATGGATTAGAGCAGGAAATTGTTGTAGACCCATCAAAAAATAAAAATGTGACAATTAACATGTCTAAACCCTCTGGTCAAATTCTCTGTAATTATTTTGTTAACATGCCTGGTGTTATAAATGGGCAAAGTATGTCTCCTGTCTCACATGAATTTGGTCATAATTTACAAATAATATCTTCCAAAACAGGCGAACAGGTTGGATTCCAAATAAGAAATGGTACAATTTATTTAGATGAATCAAGTGATAGTGTAAAACCTGGTCAAACAATTATTATTACTATAGGTATGGGTTCGAGATTTACTAAGGATGCTTCTATTCCTGTTAAATTGGATGATAACTGCAATGGTGTTGCGGATATTTATATGACAGTTCGTGGAGCTATTGCTATTTTCCCAAAACGTTCTGATGGCTCTACTCGGATTTTTGCAACTCTATTTAATAAAGATGGTGATATTGTCCAGTCTATAAATGGAGACCTTACTTATATTACTTTTGAGTCTATTGAAAAAGGTGACTATACTGTTGCATTATCTGGTGTTTCTCAACCGCAATCTGATTGTTTAGAAACTCCACGAGAAGATGTAATATTGATTAAAGCTTCCATCAAAGACGGTCAAACAACTGCTTTACGAGATGTAATTATTCCTAAATCAAGAGAATTTACATCGGCTATAGAAGCAAATTTTAGTCTTAGAAGTCTTGAAGATATAAATAATCTATCACTAAGAGTAAATACTCAAGATGGTGTAAAACTATTGCAATATATTATAGAAATCCCTGCTCATACTGAATTGGTGCGGGATTCTGTTCGTGATAGGGATTGGACTCTTTTGTCAGAGCGAGTAGAAAATACAAATTTACCACATCCTGATACACTAATTTTCGATGCAAGTAGAACTAACACTGTTAATTTCAGTGTAAAAACTTTATCTGGTTTAAATTATGGTATTATAGATGGTCAAATGATTTCGCGTGCTTGGGTAGTTTATAATTATAATGGTGTTCAAATTAGGGAAGAACTTCCTTCCTTACAAATAAAACGTGAGTATTTGACATTGCATGCTCCCAAGAAAACAGAATCGGATAAAATCACAATTCGAGGTGAGGGACCTTCTCTATCAAATATTTCTATATTTTGTAATGATGAGTGGGTAACAACTGTCCAAACTTCGAAAGATGGACTATATTCGACCACATTAGAATTAGAAGATGATGGTGCGTATGAATTGTATTCCTTAACATTCTATAATGATAAAGTGATATCTTCTGAAGTACATTCCCTTAGAAAAGGAATTATCGAAGGAGAATCTTGGGTAGAATCTATCCATATATCTGATAACAGGAATAATTCGTGTACTATTAATGGAATTTCTGATTCATACTCTATGGTACAGCTCTTCTTAACTCCAGACAGTATCCACACATTTCGTATTAAATTTGGCGGTAATGTTTCAGGTGTACATGGAGTAGAAGCTAAATTTCTAGATGGAGATAGAGTAACTCACCTTATACCTTTAATGTACGATGAATCAAGTGGTGATTGGGTTGCAAAAGTAAATATTGATGCTTGTCATGTATCTGATGATGATAAACTTGGTTCAAAATTGGTAGTTAGTTTTGGTGCAAAACAACCATATGGAGATACTATGGAGTATGCATACTCCGATATGTCAACCTTATTTAGGAATCATTATGCTTCACTCGATATACCTCGTTTTCTCGCTTCTGAAGTAGATGCTTTAAGTGAGGATTCTGATATTATGGAAATTTCTGCTTCTAGTATTCTAAATTCCCTTAAGGCAGCTTTAAATTCCCTTAAACGCCTTGATCCTTATTTACCAGAAGTTGTTCAGTTGGAAAATTTAATAGGTTTAATAGAGGATTTTCTAAAAGAATATGATCAATATGATGGTATGAAACAGATGTTAAAGCCTATAATATATCCTTGTTTGGCCTTTGGTGGTAGCCAAGAAGGTCTTTTGAGAGCAACTACTTTAGCAGGTCAAATGAAACCTTTAGCCTCTGTATTATTTGATATAAAGATCGGCGATATTGTAGGTCTCATAACATCAATTGTTGGGGGTTTAACCAACCTTTTAGGTAATCTTTCAACATTTTTGCTTAATTCTCTTCAGATTTTAAGAAAAGAAAATTCTGATATAAAAAAAGTCAATAGGGAATTTCTCTCTATCTTGTCTCGTATAAAGTGTTATAGGTGTGATTGTAACCAGAAAGGTGAGGGAAATTGTGCGTGCATGCCCGGTGTTTCTTACTGTGGACTAGAGGATTGCACATGTTCGGAACCTCCTGAAGGTAGTACATTTGAGTATCCTAAATGTGAATGTACACTTGCAGATATTGAAGCGGGTGTTTGTGGTGTTATATGTCCTGCTGGGTTTGTGTTCGAAGCCGTATATAGTAATGTTTTAGAGGATGTAGCATCTACAATTATTTGTATAGACGACCCAAGCAAACTCTCATTAATTCCGCAAGATATTACTCAATATACAGGAAATAATGGGGCTTTTGAATGGGATGTTCCTGAAGGTTTGTGGCAAATTATTTTTGAAAAAGAAGGATATTTTACTACTGAAAGCGAAGTCTTAGTAGTTCCTCCAGAGCATAAAAATATTCCTATCATGATGGTTTCAAAGGAGTTACCTGGTATCGAATCAATAGAATTTGATGGTAACAGTGCTCTTATAAGGTTTACACAGTATATGGAAATTGCTTCCTTACAAGATTGTATTTCTTTAGACGGTTTAAATTTTAATTCATATGAAATAATAACATTGGATGCGGAAGTTTCGGCTTCTAATCCGTTTGTTATGTTGGCACGTACTATTAAGATTGATTTTTCACAACCTTTAAGTGATTCTGTCATCCTTAATATTACGAATCTTCCCAGTTATACTGGAAATTTATTAAATTATTTCATTGTTTTACAATAAGTTAAAGGAGTTAGTATGGATAACGTTTTTGATTATCGGCAAGCAAATACCTTATTTTGTGATATATTCAGTAATAAATCTAGATTTCTTGGATTAGTTAATTCGATTTTTTATAAGAAGTTTCCCCTTAGAACAGAGGTTGAAATGTTGCCACTCTCTAGTTCAATTCCAGCCTATCATTGTGTTTCAGGTGTAATAGAAGATAGTATTACGCTATTTTTCTCTAATCAGTTTTTTATCGATCCGAATCTCCCATTTAAATCTATGTGTCATTTTTCAGAGTTTTTGGCAGATCGTTTTGATATAGAAGATATAGAAAATCCTGATCCTCTAAAGGTACCTACTCCTGTACATTTCTTCCTCTATGATGGACAGTTTCCGTTTTCTTCTGAACCCTTAAAACTGTCTGATGCATTTGGGGGAAAATCTTCTTGTGCAGAGTTAGTTATAGATCCGATAGATATAAGTTACGGGTCTGAATCTCTATCTGCTATTAATAATAAAATATTATCTGAATATTCTTATTTGGTGTATAAAATGCGTGAAAATAGTCCTGGTATTGATCCTGCTGATAAGGCTGTGGAGATTATTATAGATGCGGCATCTAGATATTCAGTATTATTCGATTATATGAAGTCAAATCAAGAGAAAGTAATAGAACTATTAAAATTAGAATCAAACTTGTATAAAGCTTAGCATAAGTATATAAACTAAATTTATTGAGGTGTATTATGAAAAATATGTCAAAATCTGAATTGCTTGAGATTGCCCGAGAAACTAATCTTGTGATTGAAGCTCAAGGTATTACGTCGAGATTATGGGCTTATTATTTTACCCCAATTGATACTAAAGAAATTTTATGTAAAGAGGATATTGTATGTGATGAACAAGAACCTTTGGAATTATCTCCTGTTAATATTTCTATATCGGATGACCTTTCTATAGTTCTTGCTAAACAATTGTCAGAATCCTCGTCCGACGGTGTATTAATCTTAAATCCTGGTTCTGCTAGACACCCTTGTGGAAGATATAATTCAGGTGATATTGGCTATGAAGAGGTATTAAGTTATACTACTAATCTAAAGAATTCTTTAAAACAATGCAATTCAATCTATAAAGCTCATCGTGCAGACAGTAATAATGGACTTTATAGTGATTGTATGATATATTCTTCGAATATTTGTATATTTAGAGATGGATCGTTGAAAATTGCACCTCCTTTTACATGTGATGTAATTACAGCTTTTCCTATTCGATACGATATTGCCATTCAATCTGGTATATCGAATCTTGAATTGCGAGCTACTCTTGAGGAAAGACTTGATAATATTTTATTATTGGCAAAGAGTCGTAAGATAAAAAATCTTATTTTATCTCCGTTTGGTACGGGTCGTTTTAAAAACGACCCACATAATGTTGCCCTCGCTTTTAGACAAGCTATATTTTCTAAAGAATTTGTCAATTTCTTTAAAAACATTATTTTTTCAATCCCATTCAGTGATTTAGAGTTCACAGCCTTTACACAGGTATTTAAAAATTATTAATATAGGAGAGTTTATGGAAGAAGATCTTACTAAATTCGAAGAAATTCGTTTACGTTATCGTAGAATTTTCTCGAGGCTTGCACAAAATTTGGTTATTGCAAGACAATTTAAAATTAAACTTAGTCAGGATACTATAGACTTAATTGAATGTACTGATGATATAAGACTCCTTATTGAATTGGTAGAAACTCTGTGTGAGGATCCAAATACGGAAAAATATGTTATGAAAACTATGGATAAACTAAAATTTAATTAAGTGAGGTAAAATCGTGCCAAAAATAAATAAAATGAATATGTTTGGTGATTTGGAAGATGATAAAAAGGATGAAATTGAGTATAAATCATCTATATCTGATTCTGTTCTTAAAGGTAAATATCGCCCATTACGTGATCAAATATTTCGTCGTTGGATGTCAGATAAAGTAATATGTCAAAAGTTTCTTGAAATGATATGTGGTAAACCTGTAAATATCAGAAATATCGAGTCAGAAAAATCTTTATTTTCGCTATCATTAGATAGCAAAGAAGTTAGGTTGGATATATTTGCAGAAGATGAAAATTTTAACATCTATAATATTGAATCACAAAATCGGTATTATGATAGTCATAGCGATAGATGTCTGTATTATTTTTCTAGAATTTTTGGTTCTCAGCTGAAAAAATCCGATGATTTTAACTTATTAAAGAAAACCACTGTTATATTCATCAATAAGAATAATCCTCAAAGTGATGAACTCTTGGATGAAATTGAGCTTAGATACTGTAAAAATCCAGATAAACAATATAATGATAAATTAAAAATAGTTGAATTAAATTTAAATAATCTTATATATGTTCTTGATGATATAGAGAATAGTGGTTATGGTAAATCTCTATTATTATTCTCTATATTCTGTCTTATAGGAGATACCGGTCAGCAATTTTTTGACATTTGTGATTCTCGTAATTTAAGTTCTTTCGACCTTTTAGAGTTGGGTAATTTACTGATAAAATCTATAAATAAAATAAAAAATGATCGATCTGTTGATCTAAATGATGATTATGTCAACGATGATTATGATAATACGGAGGTGGATAAAATGTTATCTAGACAAATTTGGCATGAAGAAGGTAAAGTTGAGGGTAAAATTGAAATTCTTTATGAATTAGAGTATCCCCCAGATGCCATAGCTAAGAAGTTAAATCTCTCTTTAGAACTTGTTAAAACTGTGATTAATAATTTTGAAAAAGAGGAACAAAATCGTGCCAAAAATAAATAAAATGAATATGTTTGGTGATCCAAATGATAACAGTAAATCAAACTCAGAGTATAGTGTAAAATCTTCTAAAATATTGGGTATAAGTAAGTCTGGCTTTGAGTATGATAGCGAGTATCAGCCATTGCGTGGAGAAGTTTTTCGTCGTTGGATGTCTAATAAAGAAATATGTAAAAGATTTCTTGAATCATTATGTGGTAAAGCTGTAAGTATAAAGAGTATTGAATCTGAAAAATCCCTATCTTTAGTGTCATTAGATAGTCGAGAGATTAGACTAGATGTGTATGCAGAAGATGAAAACTTTAATATATACAATATAGAAGCGCAAGCTCGTTATTATAAAAGCCATAATGACAGATGTTTGTATTATTTTTCTAGAATTTTTAGTTCACAATTAAAATCATCTATGGATTTCGATGAGTTAAGGAAAACTACTGTAATATTTATCAATTTAAACAATCCTCAAAGTAAAGAATTAGTAGATGAGATTGAGCTTAGACATATAAAAGATCCTAGTAAAATTTATACAGATAAATTAAAAATAATAGAAATAAATTTAGGTAATCTCATATCTGCTACTGATAGATTTAGAAGTGACTGTTATGATAAAAATTTGTTTTTATTTTTGATATTTTGTCTTACAGGTGAAGTAAGAGAAATTTTTTCTAAGATTTGTTTTGATTATGGTTTAGATTCTACAAATTTTAGTGAACTACGTGATATGTTATCAAATTCTATAAATAAAATAAAGGGAGAACTTCCCATAGATGAACTTAATTTAATTAGTGAACCAGTTATAGTCGATAGTACGGAGGTGTATAAAATGTTGACTAGGAATGTTTGGATATACGAAGGTATAGAAATAGGTATAGAAAAAGGCGAAGAAATAGGTATAGAAAAAGGTATAGAAAAAGGTATAGAAATAGGTGAGAAGCGTGGTAGTGTTAAAACTCTTTTCAATTTAGGATACTCTTCCATGGCAATTTCAGAAACACTAAAATTGCCTTTAGACTTTGTTACTCAAGTAATAGATGATATGCCTAAAATCAATAAATAAATTATTGCATATTAAGGTGGTAAAATGAGTCTCAATAAAAAATTCATAGCGTCGAATTATTCCAGTATCGCGCATCTTCCTGGTTCTAAGACTTTTGATTCTACTGATCTCACTTTAAGTAAAACAGAATCTTCAAAATTCACAGACATAAGACAGTTACAATTTGGTGAAAAAATTATTGTTACAGAAAAACTAGATGGTTGTAATTTAGGTGTTGTAAGACAAAATAATGATTTAATTTGCGTTATCCGTAAAGGTTATTTATGTAAAGATAGTCCTGAACCTTTTATTCGTAATTTTGAAGAATATGTAGAAATAAACCGTGATAGATTTCTACAGTTACTGGTATCTGGGGAACGTGCAGTGTGTGAATGGATGGTAAAAACACATAGTTTAGGTTATAGATTACCTCATGAACCATGTGTAATTTTAGATATAATAAAACATTGTTCGTTTTCCAGATTACCCTATTTAGAAATGGTGGAAAGATCTACATCAGTTGGTTTCCCCGTTCCAGGATTGATTCATATGGGAATCCCCATTAATCCTTATGATTTAATGGTCAGTGTTGATCGAGGTTTACATGGTTGTGAAACTGTTCCAGAAGGATTGGTGTATAGGCTAGAACGGTGTAATAAGTTTATCTGTATAGCAAAATTTGTTCGGAGTGACTTTTATTCTAAGGTATCTTTTACCGAATTAAAGCAAAAATCCTTGGAATTACAAAAGAATTTCTTCTTTAAATTTAATAAATGGGGCGGTTCTTTTAGGATGTCTCTAAAGAAGTATAGCGTTGGTACGGAGTATGAGAAATTTATTTATTAGTAAGGATTTATGATTTAACATATTATGTTTTGTATAGTAAGTGTTTAAAGGAGTGTTAGTGGAAGATAAACTTTTATATTATCAAGATCAATCTAATTGGTCTATGAGTGATTTTTATAATTTAAATCGTTATTTGAATAGATTACTAAACTATGAATCTGATTTATTGGATTCAATGGATTTGGATAAAATGAGTGATATTACTAAGGTTTTGCTTGTAGCCAATATAAAAACAAGAGGTGCTTTTTATTTATTAGAGAAACCTAATCTTTCGGGATTAAATGAAGTAAACCCTTTAAAAGAGCGATTAAATCTAGAAAAAGATCCAATAAATTGTTATCCTATTTATGATTATTATAATGTTGGGTGGTAAGTTGTATGAATAGTAAAATAACCTTGAGTCTGTTTAAAGAAGCTTTGTATTGCTTAGATTCTGAGTTATCAGGAGTTCAAAATCTTCCTGTAATTATTCGAGCTGTAGGCGGTTTTGCATTATTATATCATGAAATTCGCCTATCTGGATATACGGTGGATATTGATTCTGTCACAGAAGATTTTCCTCAAGAAGTTATGAAATGTATTGAAAAAATTGCTAATAAATTTGATTTTCCAACAGATTGGTTAAATAACTATAATGTTCTTGACAATGATGTGGAAGCTATAGAGATGATGATCGATCCTGATTGGATTCAAATATATCCCGATTTACAAAACATTGAGATTTATGTAGCTGATTTGAATACTTTATTGCGTTCCAAATTATTGGCATCTGATAGTGTTCAGGAATCTGGGAGATTGCAAGATTTCCCTGATTTAGTGACAATTTTCCGTAAATTAGGCTGTTTTACATTAGATAGTATAATTCTACACTGTAATTCCTTAGATTTGGATTTAAAAGTTATGTACCCCTTTGTGCTACAGCAACTAAAGAACTTATTTATTTCTCGTAAAAATAAACCATTACTTCCATTATAATATATTGAAAAGGAGTTTATTATGTCTTATAAAGTTTCATTAAATCCTGTTATTTTTCGCAAATTATTCGAAGAAAGAGAGGATGAAGAATATTTATTATCGTTTCTAAACTCAATCTTAGCAGATTCATCTTCAGAAGAGTTAAACTCTATAGCTGTTTTTAATTCAGATAATATGCCTACAAATACTTCTGTGGATAATGTAGAGTCTATTACTACTATAGCATATACAAATTCTCGCTCTGCCATGTTCATCGAAATTAACTTTTATAGTGCAAAAAATGTATATGCTTTTAATTTACTGCAACATAGTTCTTTTTGTTCTAATATCTTAGCATGTAGTCAATCTTCTGTGAATATATCTAAGGGTTTGGTTATTAATATACTTGATTCTTCTGAATTTAGTTTTCTTCCCCTCGATAAATTTCACAGTGTATTTAGATTTTGTGCGAATGATTTAGATTATTTCTTGACCGATAGTATCGAAATTCATTGTATAGATACGCATAAATATGATACTTTTGCTGATAAAAATCTATCTGAAAATTGTCTTCATAGGTGGTTATCTTTCTTTAGTCCTGAAACGTCTGAGTCTACCCTAAATGAACTATTTAAAATTGATTCATTGATGGGAGATTTATCCATCAAATTATCTAGACTACTGGCAGACAAGGAAACTAGATTTCTAGGTCTTTTATATGATAATGATCTTTTATCGGAATATAGTAATAGATTAGCTAAAGCTAAGGAAGAAGGTAAATTAGAAGGTATCAAAATGATAGAAAAGGAAAATTCTAGCCCTACTTTAGAAGATGAATGTCTTTGGGAGGACCTAGATATATAGAATGAGTCGAAAGGAGCTATATATGTTTTATAGATGCAATTTAGATTCTATTGTATTTAAGAGACTATTTAGAGGAGAAGAATGTGAGGAACACTTGTTATCTTTTTTGAATTCAATTTTAGGGCAGACATTAAACGGACCTTTACTATCTGCTAAGATTCTTAATGAGCGCACTATATCTAGACTTCGCTTTGCAGATGAACTTGATCCAGTTAATATTTTAGCATCAACATCTTACTTTTCTGCCATATTTATTGAAATTGATTTTTATAATTCATCTAATTCTCATAAGTTTGAGGTATGGCAACAAGCTTCTTATCTTTCTGATATCATGAAAAATAGTCATAATCCTATGTACCATAGGTCTTATTATATTAACATTATTAATTATCCTTGGCATAATCCTTCTTGTGATGATTTCCACACTGTATTTATGGATACGGATGGTGATACATCTTTTTTGAAAGATGTTGACGGTGCGATAGACCTTTCTTTTGATAAAGATCTGTATAGTAAAATTACTCCTGTTGCTGAAGTTCATACTATAGATGTGGATAAATATCATAAAATTGTAGACAAAGACTGGGAAAATAATCTTCTTCATAGGTGGCTATCTTTTTTAAATACCCTCACTCCTGATTCGGTTTTACAGAATATACTTCAGATATCTCCAGATTTTATGACCATTGATAATAGATTTTCAGATATCTCATTGAATAAAGAATCTTTATTCTTTAATTTTCGAAACAACTAGGGTGACTGTAGATTAGCATTGGTATAGTTTTAAATTATAGGAGGTAATTTATCATGTTTCGTTTAAATCCTTTGAATGATTTTATTTTCCAGAAATTATTTGGAGAAAAAGGTGATGAGGAGCAATTATTATCTTTATTAAATGCTATATTATATCCTACTTTAGGTAGTAAGTTAGTATCGTTAGAGATTTCTGAGCACACTAGACTTGTTGCTGATATAATAGGTAATAAGACAGGTATTTTAGATATCATGGCTTTCACAGATGATAATACTTGGATTAATGTTGAAGTCCAGCTTAGAGACTCCGGAAATATGGAAAGAAGAAGTTTATTTTATTGTAGTTGTAGTTATTCTCGATTTTTACAGGCTGGTCAAGATTATTCCGAATTACCTAAGGTTATATCCATAAATATTGTTGATTTTGAGTGTAATCCGTTAGAAGATTTTCACACTATTTTCCATATATGGGAAGATAGTAATCGTTATAAATTAACTGATGCACTAGAGATACATTTTATTGATCTGACTAAATTTGTTAAACTTGCTAAAAAAGATTTAAAGAATGACCCTCTTCATAGATGGTTAACTTATTTTTGCCAGAATATTCCAGATCATACTTTACAGGAGGTAATAAAAATGGACAGTACTATAAAGAAAACTGATGAAAAAATGAAATTTATCTCTCAAGATAATCAAACTTTACGTATGTATTTACTTCATGATATGGCTCTTTCAGATCAAACTAGTTTTATAAATCAAGCTAAACGGAAAGGCTTAGCAGAAGGTATTGAAGAAGGTAGAAAAGAAGGAATACAGGAAGGTAAGATGAAAATTGCGGAAAAATTACTGATATCTGGGATGACTATAAAAGAAGTTGCGTCTTTAACTGAATTAGGTTTACCAGTTGTGTCAGATATCCACTCTAAACTTGATATTGATTAAGGCAAATAATTTGATATAAAGGAGAAATGAAATGTTTAAGCCTATTGAAATGGAAAATTTACCTGATAATATGCCTAGCGTGTTTGACTATATTACATTAGATGTTTTGGATCAAATTAGTGGACTTATCCGTGCATGGGATAATAAATTTTTATTATATAAGCCATTATATGCTGAAAATAAAGCAATAAATATATTATTGTATGGAGCAAACAGAAAACTTTGCAATAAACTTTTTAGCTCAGAATACGATAAATCATATTCTGATGAGGATTATAGAAAAGATGAGGATACTCTTGACATAGTTCGAGAAGAAATAAAAGAAATTAATAAGTCTTTATTGGAAAAAATCGATGAATATAAACAGGAATTGGATATTATTACCGATACTATTGGAGTGATTTTAAATAAAGCTTATATAGAAAAAGACGTGATAAATTATAACTTATTACGTCTTTGTAAGGTGTTTGCATCCTTAACATACTTTCATCGTGATGGTATAGATTGTTGTGATTTTGAGTCAGTACAGATAGCATTAAGGATATTGGACGGCACATTTAAAGGTGGAAAATATAATGAGTATTTAGATGTTTTCGAGTTACCTGAATCCTATATTACCTGCTGCAATAAAGGTCCTAATTATATTAATACACATTTTGGTTGGCTTAACGACTATGGAGAAGAGGTTGAGAATGAAAATACTGATGAGATTGAAGAGAAATATGATGCAAACAAGATAGATCCGCTACTTAATAAATATGATTTAGATAATATTAATATGCATAAATATGATAATTATGATCAAGAAATACAAATGCCTCTTGAAGATTTGATTTGGAAAGCAATAGAACTTAATCTTATCTCTGCATTACAGAAATATGGTTTAATGAGGCCAGAAGAGAGAACTAGGGGAACTATTATTAGTATATTTAAATCTCCAGAAGGGTATTCCTCGGTTGTAGAAATAGAAATTATTTCGGATGATGGGATAAAGTATGGAGGACGATATTCTGTGGATGGAGAATTAGGTAATTTAGATTTAAATATCGTCAATTATGATTCATTTAAAGATTTCTACATTGGTGATAGAGTTGATTTTTTCTTTGACTATAGAGAAATTTATGAAAGTGATGAAGAGGACGATGAGGAGGAAGATAAATTTAAAGGTTGTAATTTTCCCGTTAATATTCGTAAAATTTGAGGGGTGGTAGTGATGAAAATAGCTAAATTACTTCAAAATGGTCAAGATCAAGTAATTAAACTTCCTGTGGAGTATAAATTTCTTAGTGAAGAAGTTTACATCAAGAAAGTAGGAGATACTCTGATGATATTCCCTAAAGATCGAATTTGGGAAACTTTTTTGCAAGGATTAAATGAATTTACCGACGATTTTATGTCAAATAGACGTGACATAGAAGAAAGTTTAAATATAGGAAATTGGTTATAGTTTAAGGAGATTTGTATGAAAAAATTTATAATTTCTGTACTTATGTTTGCTGTTTTATCAAGCTTGTTCACTTACTTAGTATTTTCTGCGGATATAGAACCAAAACGCTGGACAACAAGTTTCGAGAGTGGAACTCCTTATTTTGAGGGTCACGGTGGACCTGAAAAAATAACAGTTACGGACGAAGCTGCTAATAATGGTAAATATTCATTACTTGTCACTAATAGAAGACAATCATGGCATGGGGCAGCCCTTCGTATTGAGAGAATTATTGAACCCTATTATGAATATGAAATAAGTGTATGGGTATTACCTAAAAATCCTGATACATCTCGTTTTATTCTATCTACACAAATAATTTATTTTGATGGTTCGGCTGGTGCACGATTGGTTGAAAAAGATGTCTCTTCATCAGATGGTTGGACTAAGCTTACGGGAACATATGTGTTTCCTGGAAGAACTAGTTTAATGAAAATTTATATTGAAAACGACAATCCTACTGCAGAATTTTATATAGATGATGTTTCAATTAAACCACTAAGGCGTTCGCATCTTCCTGACATTGTGAAATTGCCCGCATTGAAAGACACTTATGAAGATCATTTTTTACTTGGTGCAAGTGTTCGTACTGAACACTTAGCAGGTGCTAATTTAGCATTATTGAAAAAGCATTTTAGTTTGATAACATCTATGACTTTTCATTCTGAAATAACTGTTACAGGTGTAAATAGATATAGTTTTGGTATGAATGATTATATTACAAGGATTCTCAATACTGCAAAATTGCCAATACATGGTCATTCGATAATTTACGATGGTACACATTCAGATTATTTAACCCGTAAATCTAATGGTACTTTGTTTACTCGTTCTGAAGCAATCAAAAGCATGACTGACTATGTTAATGCTCTCATGGGTCGTTATGCAGGAAAATTATACTCTATAGATGTGGTTAATGAAGCCTTTGAATACTGGAGAAGTGATTTTGCAGATAGAATAGCTATAGATTGGAGACAAGGTACAATTGATAATTTGCCGTTTTATCAAGCTTTTGCTAATGGCGCGAATTCAAGTAAAGGTGAACACGGGTCAGATTATATAGAGATGGCATTTAGACTTGCTAGAAAACTTGACCCAGAGATTAAACTTTATTATAATGCGGATAAAGCAGAAGATATAAATCACATAAAAGCAGTTTCAGCAATGGTAAAAGATTTAAATTCTAAATGGAAAGCAGAGGGAAATTCCGGATTATTGGTTGATGGTGTAGGATTGCAAGGTATTTTCGGATTAGATGTCAGCCTTGAGGATGTAGAAACGAATATAAAGCGTCTTATTAGCACAGGTGTTCAAGTTCGTATATCTGAATTTCAAATAGGAATATATGGTCCCAGTAATCCGCCTCCAAGTACAAACAGTGATGGTAAGTTAAAACCAACCCCTGAATTACTACATCGACAAGCGATAAAATATGCAAATTTTATGAATCTGTTTAAGAAATATTCTAAAGATATTGACTGTGTAAATATAAATGGAATAGAGGATAGTTTGGCTTGGATACGGTATTCTTATCCATTATTGCTTAATCCTGACTATAGTCCTAAACCTGCATACTTTGCAGTTTTTGATCCCGATGGTTATCTTGCTGGTAAATATGATACAGAAGAAAAGCGTCAGGAATGGGTTAAAGAAAATATCGAATAAAGGTGGACATTGGTGAGTATTTTTGAAAAATATGAATATTGGTTAGAGATATGCGATGATGATTTATCTGTAGCTAAACTATTATTAGAAAGTAATAAATTACTACATTGCGGGTTCTTTTGTCATCTTGTTGTGGAAAAATCATTAAAAGCTGTAATCGCGAAAAAGATCAAATTATACCTCCTAAAATTCATGATTTACAAAGATTGGCAAACAAGGTGGGCTTTTAAATGAATTTTCCGAGAATCAGTTACAATTACTAGATGACTTAATGCCATTGCATATTGAATCACGTTATCCTGAATATAAAGAAAATGTTTCGCAAACACTGTCTAAAGCTGTTATTATTAAAATAGTGAAAGAAACGGAGGCATTTCTATGTTGGATAAGGAATCAGTTAGAGAAATAGCTAGAAAGTATGCTGATAAAGTAAGAGAAGTTTTAAATCCCGCTTCTATTGTAATTTTTGGCTCATATATTAATGGAACTCCTCACGAATATAGTGATATTGACATTGCTGTTATAATGAATGATTATCAAGGAGATTGGTTGCAGACGTATTCTATGCTTTTTGCCTTAAAACGTCATATCAATCTTGATATTGAACCTCATTTGTTAGACGAAGCTTTCGATAGAAGCGGATTTGTAGAACATGTTGTAAAAACAGGTGAATATGTATATAAATCAGCTTAATCTATCATAATCTATTCAATATTGTTCATTTGTATCCATAATATTTATAAATAGTTTTAAATTTTATTTTCTTTATAAATCTGCACTCTGAAATCATACCACTATAAAATATTTTTAAATAAGTGGGAGAGTTGTATGCGTAAAAATTTTTTAAAATCTGTTTTCCTTCTAGTGGCTTTAATTATGCCATTATTACTTGTTTTAGTTCCTAAATCAAGCAGAACTGTTCAAGCTACGACAATAACTGAGGTTGAGAGAGGGAGTGTCCTTGACCTAGCTCCGAGTAGTCGTAACAGTAAAGTCGTAGAAGCTTATGAGAATGGAGATACTGTCGATACATTTTATACTGTGGACGGTACTTATCTGGGTATTTTTATCCCAGATAACTACAATATTAGTTATGATGATTCCTATACAGTTTCTTTAGATATTGAGGTTACTAGACTTCAAACCTCGAATCAACTCGATAATTTTGTTGGTAGTATCTTGACTATCGAAGTGGGTACGGATGGATATCAAGGTCATTTTGTAGTTTATGCGGATATTTATCCCGCTGATTATGGTGTATATTTAGTTGAAGTTGTGGATTCTGGTTATTATACAATTAATTCTATTACTGGTTTGTATACATTCGGGGAATACACCTACTTATATGACTCCGACAATAATTTGATTCCTGTTGTAGACCTCTCTGCTTCTCCACCACAACCGGAGCCAACTACTACAGAAGCTCCTTTATATCAGCCGCCACCTCCACCACAACCGGAGCCAACTACAACAGAAGTTCCCAATTTTGGAGAAATTGAAACTACTTTACCAGTAACTACTGAATCCACGTTAGATTACCCTACATTGGGAGAAAATCCTTCTCCTACCCAAGAAGAGCTAACTGAGCCCTCTACGGAAGAAATCACAACTACCGTTGAAGAGACTACTGAAATTCCGACCGAAGAAGTTACAGAATCTTCTACAGAACCAACTATTGATATTGATTTAGATAATTTTTCAACTGAATCAATTTTGTCTGTTACTTCTGAATCAGCACCAGTTGAGGATGACGAAGAAACTTCTTTTTCGCTTCCTATAAGTTTTAATTTCAATGGTCAGCAAGATATCTCTTCTCAAATAAAATATAATCTTAGATTTATTCGTGTCGATATTCCTGAGACCTTTATTGAAGTTACTCCTGCTATTGAAATATCTTGGGATTCTTCTGAATCTGCATCTATGGTTTCTATTCCAGTTGATGATTTAGAATCTCATTATATTGTTGTCTCTTATATAAATGGTATTTTTAGGTATATTGATGCGTCTTTAGTTAACGGAAATATCAAATTTCTTGTTAATTCTGGAGATATAATTCAATTATTTAAAGTAGACCCATCATCTGAAGAGATAATACCTAATTATATTTCTTTCTCTTATTTACAATATTCAATTAAAAAATCTAATTCTTTATTACCTGAATATGTTGGTGTTATCCCTAATCCTTTATTAGTTCAAACTTCGAATAATTTGATAAATTCTTCTTTTGCCTTGACTGGTTCCAATTTTACTAATAGATTAGTTCCAACTAAATCTCTAAATTCTCCTAAATATGACAAACGAGCTGAAGATTATTTCCCTAAAATAAAGAATCAGTTATCAGCTCACTTGTGTTGGGATTTTAGCGCTATTGGTGCTGTAGAAATTTATCTTGGTCAAGAAACAGGTGTAAGGCATACATTATCTGAATCCAATGCAGCTCATCATTTAAGTTCTATTGTATCTTATGGCTATAATAGAAATGTCACAGACGGGGGTAATTTCTCGATGCATATGTCTTATCTTACTAGATTTATTGGTCCT
>Ga0099364_10000847_pt1 | contig 51980 bp, 44 predicted proteins | sample TergutTh196P3_FD_73070 | JGI IMG/M metagenome (GOLD analysis project Ga0099364, IMG submission 73070) | Microcerotermes parvus P3 segment gut microbial communities from Pointe-Noire, Republic of the Congo - Th196 P3 | ecosystem: Host-associated > Arthropoda: Insects > Digestive system > Gut ... | reverse complement strand
AACGATTGTTGCGCCGATGATGATAATCAAAACGGCAAACCTGTTGACGTATTTCAATTCTTTCATTGTGGCGTCGGGATGGATATATCTTTGATACACATCGCGGGACAGACAGGATCCGCCGGATGTTGCAAATGTATCGGTACAAGACATCGCAGCGGCTGTTAAACCGAGGGCGCAGAAAATGACAATGGGTGTAGAGTAGCTTTCAAGAACAAAAAGCAACATGGCAATTTCAGCATCGCCCATATTTGTGATTCCCGGATACAGTGTTTTTAAGCCAAGACCGAGAAGACAGCAGCAAATACCAAAAATGATGAAAATCAAAAAGGCGCCGAGTAAAAAGCCGCGTTTTGCGTTTTTCTCGTCACGGGCAGCCCAAACTTTTTGCCATTGGTCGTGTTCCGAAACCCATCCGGGGATAATTGCAAAACAAAAAATCAAGATAAAGGGAATTCCAAGTGTCAGCGGGTTCCACCACGATGAAGGCTGAGAGGTTGTAATGAATTGTCCGATTGAGAGGGCACTGACATCGGAAGCGTTGAAAAGAACAGCAACGGCTAAGAAAATTGTTACGGTCGCCAAAAGGACGTATTGGATGACATCCGTCCAAACGACGGCAGACAAGCCGCCCATCAAAACGTAAGCTGCAACACATGCTGCGATAAGAATTGCCGCATAAATCGGTTCAATTCCAAAGAAAACGCCAAAAATTAAAGACAAGCCTGAAACGTCGGCGGCTGCAAATAAGATCATCACAATTGAAATGATAATTGCCACAGGGAGCCGAATCGAGCCGGCATATCTTTGTTCTAAAAGTTCCGGTTGGGTAATGGCGGGCAGGCTTTTAATTTTTGAAACCAAAAGACCAATGCCGAGAAGAGCAATAACGTTTGGCGCCGCAAAAAACCAAATGGAGCCGACACCACTTATGAGATACATTGCCGTGACGGCTAAAATGCCGCCACCCGTAATCCAAGAGGCTGCTGCGGAAAAACCAAGAGGAATGTATCCGATACGTCTTCCGGCAAGCCAGAAGTCAACAACGGTTTTTTGCCTTTTGCTGTAGTACCATCCGATGGCAAGTAAAACAAGAACGTAAATTGCCAAGACAATACCAAAGATAATCATCATGTTCATAATTGTCACTTTTTTTTATTTCTCAAAATTATTATAGTTGTTATGGGTTTTATTAATCAAATAAAATGATGCACAAATAAAAATAATAAAAGCACATTATTTTGCTTTAAATATTCGATTTCCAATAAATAGGTTTTGTTCATTGACATCGCTTTTGTTGATTTAAAATCAAATGAACTTGATTACAATACAATTTTTCAACTCGCATAAGAAAATACAAGAACCAAAAAAACACAAAAACAAAAAACGAAAGAAACACAAAAAAATTCAGGAAACACAAGAAATGCAAGAAATACAAAATACACAAGAAGAAAAAGTGAAATCCGACAAATACCGCAATGAGGTTTCCCGCAAACTTCTTCACATGTGTTCGTTTTTGATTGTCATTTTCATTTATTTCGTTCCGAAATGGACTGCTGTCATTGTTCTGTTCATTTTGTTTTTGGTCGTTTTCATCGGCAATTTTTTGATTTTAAACATTTCTTCTTTAAACAACATTAAGATCAAATATTTCTCATTCCTTCTCAGAGACAGCGAAAAAGCCGGCTACATCAGCTCCAACTGGTTCCTTTTGGGATGTGCCTTATCTGTCCTTCTCTTTTCCAAGCACATCGCAATGCTTGGCATTTCCATCCTCATCTTTGCAGACGCCTTTGCCGCCCTCGTTGGCATGAAATTTGGCAAACACAAATTTAAAAACGGCAAATCCTTTGAAGGATCCGCCGCATTCATTGTTGTCTCCTATCTTTTTACCGCCGGATTTTACATTATTTTAGATTCAGGGATTGCTTTTACAACGGCTGCTCTCTTGTCAGCCCCGTTGGTTGCCGTCATTGAAATTTACAGCAAACAAATAAAAATTGATGATAATTTGACGATCCCCATTTCATTTGGGGTGTTTATGACTGTTTTTATGTTTTTGGGGCAATTTTTATAATAAAAAAAGAAAGGGTCACGACAAAACTCGTAAAGTCGGTTAAGACACGGAAACATTCATACAAAAACTGTTTTTGAATGATAATTTTCATGCACATGAAGACAAGATTAAATAGATTTCGGATCCAAAAATTTCATAAAATATTTAAAGAAGCTACTTGCATTAACAGAATCTATGACAAGGGATTTTAGTGCAGTGGTGCCAAATTTATTTGATGGCTGTCCGATTCATAATATTCAAAACATCACATTATTTCATGGAACATCTCGCAAAGACATCAAAAAAATTGTTTCAGAAGGCTTTAAACCCTCTTCAAGTGAGGATAATTATTTAGGGTCGGGGGTTTATTTTTTTGATAGTGAAAATTTTGCCATTTGGTGGAAATTTAAAAATGACCAATGCTTAAGTCATCCTATGCAAAAAATATTCGACGAAAATGAATTGACAGATAAAGAATTAAATGAAATAATGACAAGATTTCAAACACAATATGGCGTCATAAATACAAAAATAACAGATATTCGTTATTTGGGTATGGACAATTTTAAGATAAAAGAAATGTTTAATGAAATTTATGAGTGTTTATATAACAAATGCAATACGAAAGAGATATTTGATACGACCATTTATGAATTTCTCTTTGAAAAAATGAATTTTCGAGAAAAATTTGATATGGTTGTATTGACAACGAATTTGTATAAATTAACAAATAAAACCGGATTTAAAAATAAAGCTCCGCAAGCATTAATACCATATAGAATATATTGCATTAAGAATATGGAAAAAATTACAAATATTTCTGAATATGTTATAAATGAAAATCATATGGATTCTTGTATTCGTTTTATGGCATTGAGAGAAAGACCCTCCTGGTGATAAATATGGAAAATATCATTAAAGCAGTAAAAGATTACCTAGACAAAATGTCTCCTGAGGAGATAGATTCGATGTTGATGGAATTAGGTAACAACAATGCTACACCGGGACCAATGTTCATGTCAAGAGAAGATTTCAAAAAGAAATCTGTTAAAAATGATAAGTACCACATTATCAATGTGAAACCTGCATTCATCAGAGAAGTGCATCATCCTCCGGAAAAATAAGCGAGTGATTATCCTCTATTTTTTCTATTATTGTATTGGGTCAAGTATGAATAAAGAATTTTCTCTTACAATTTTAAGGTAAAAACTGCTTTAAACATGTGACTTATGTATGAAAAAGAATCAAAAATTTGAATTTTTCATACAAATCTTTGAAAAGAGATACATATAAATAGAAGTATATGTCTTATGCAACTGATCATTATGATTTACAATGAAAATGCGGGGAATCGTTTTTTACGCCCCTAACCAAAAAAACCGGAATTTGAACAGAACAATAACTATTTTTGATACAACCCTCCGAGACGGTGAACAAGCCCCCGGAGTTACAGTTCCGATTGAAAAGAAAATTGAGATTGCAGCTCAATTAAACAAACTTGGTGTCGATTTCATTGAAGCGGGTTTTCCAATCTCCTCCCCCGGGGATAAAGAAGCCGTCAAAACTATTGCTTCTCTTGGTCTTGATTCTAAAGTTTGCGGACTCGCACGCGCTGTTTTAAAAGACATTGACGCGTGTATTGACTGCGATGTCGATTTGATCCATACGTTCATCCCGACGTCAGATATTCAACGAGAATACACGATCAAAAAATCACGCGAAGACACAATATCGGCTGCCGTTGAAGTGATTGAATACATTAAAAGCCATGGTTTTCAATGTATGTTTTCACCAATGGACGCCACCCGAACAGATTTGGATTATCTAAAAGAAATCATCAAAGCCGCCAAAGATGCCGGCTGCGATATTGTCAATATTCCTGATACTGTCGGTGTCATGGTACCTTCTTCCATGTATCATTTGTTTGATGTTCTGCACCAAGAAATTGATATCCCTTACGACACCCATTGCCACAACGACTTTGGTTTGGCAAACGCCAACAGCTTAATGGCAATCGAAGCCGGAGCGTCTCAAGTGCAAGTGACGGTAAACGGAATTGGAGAACGTGCCGGAAATGCTTCTCTTGCAGAAGTTGTTATGGCGCTTCACTCGGTTTACGGGATGAAAACAAACATCAAAACAGAGTATTTGACAGAAACATCAAAAATGGTTGAAAGAATCACAGGCATCAAAATGCCGCCGACATTTCCGATTGTCGGTGAAAATGCTTTTTCTCATGAATCCGGCATTCACTCACAAGGCGTTCTTGAAAAAGCCGAAACCTTTGAGCCCGGCGTCATGACCCCCGAAATGGTCGGACAAAAAAGGCGCATCGTTTTGGGCAAACACGCCGGAAAACACGCCGTTTTGAAAAATCTGGAAAATGTCGGAATCCACCCGACAGAATCGCAGTTGCTTGAAATTTTGTCAAAAATCAAAGAAATCGGCGACCGTGGAAAACAAGTCACTGATGCGGATTTGTTTGTTGTCGCCTCCATCGTCCTTGGCAAAAAAGGAATCGATGAGACAATAAAGCTCAAAGAAGTTTCTGTGATGACCGGAAACCGACTGACTCCGACCGCTGTCATATGTGCAGACGTCAACGGAAAAGAAACAATTTCCGCAAAAACAGGCGTCGGCCCCGTAGATGCCGCCCTTCGCGCCGCCGAAGAAATCGTCGGCGACTCCAAATACAAGATACAAGAGTTCAGCATGGAAGCAATTTCAGGCGGCTCGGATTCTTTGGCACGTGTGACAATCGTCCTTCAAAATGAACGCGGAAACACCGTGACCGCCAAATCTGCCAACGCCGATATTGTCATTGCCTCCGTTGAAGCTTTGATTAACGCCATGAACGCTCTTTCGGGAATGGATTGATTGATGGGTTGATGATTAATGGGTTGATGATTGATTCATCAATCCGGTTTTTTTATTTTTTAAATCCGAAACATCCTTTTTTTAAAGCGATTAAAAGGCGGGGTACGTTTTTCCTAAAAGCTGTTTGATGATTTTAGGAAACGGTACCCCCTTTTTTATTGATATGACACAAAAATGATGTTTCGGATTTATTTGCATCATAAAACCCAAATCAGCCACCCGTTCGATCAGTCGCCCTAAGGCGGCTGAATCGAACGGATTCACACCTATAAAAATAAAATCGAAAATACAAAGCCTTTTTTTGTGTTTTTGTTTTGAGTTATAGATGGCAGCAGAAATCATAGCAACAGTAAAGTCGGTGGCAAAAATCATAGCATCCATATTTTTTTTCAAAAACGCTCAAATTTTGCTTTCATCCGCTGCGCTACTGAAAACAAAATTTGAGGGGGTTTGGATGTTTTTGAAGAAAAGGAATTTGAGAATACCGGCGATAAAAAATCTTCTATTCTCTGACCCTTAGGATTTTTTGGACATATTGACGAAATGATACGGATCAAAAGAAACGATGTGAAAGATGTTTTGTGTATAATATCCGTGGATTCGATACAAGTGATCGACTTTTACATGCTCCAAATCATAGTGGCCGCGGTCAGGATGTTCCGGATCAATATATGTTTTAGATTTTATGCCGGTTTTGTCGTTGCCCTATGCATTTTTAAATTTTGTAATGGGGCACCCAAATGATTTTTCAAAAAACGAATCCAGCGCTTCTTTCAAATCTGCATCTTGTTTGCAGATACATTCATGAGCGATTCCGCAGCTTCCAATATCATGAAATTTGAACTGGACATAACGGGTTACATCAATTTCTTTATCTAAAAGATGCTGATTGTAAGCAAGTTTCGGAGCCTTTTTTGAAGTCTCCTGAAGACTTTTTGACAACATCTGAGATGTCGCTGCCGGATTAAATTCTTTCCGATACGTCATAGAAAATCAGTCGTTTTGGTACTCTTCAAAGAGCTCGCGATAAAATTTTTTCATGTCACTCGGATCAATTTTTTCATTTGATTTTTCAGATTCGGGAAGACCGCCTCTCGTTTTTTGCCATGGGATTTCAGAATGGGACAGATTTTCCAATTGGAATTGTGTCAGTTCGCCATATGATTCCCAGACAAATTCCAATACATCTTCAGCATATTTGTCGAATTTTGGAACCTCTTCGGTTTGGGTAATGGGAAGCCATCCTGAATCTCGATATTTTGAATACAGCAGCGTATTTACCGGTCCGTGAGCCCACGCTTCAAAATCATCATTTTTGCAAATCGCAGAATCGAGCAGCGCATAACCCCAAGCAACGGCGTAATAGCTCAGCTTTTGAAGTTTTTTGTGCTGTGCCGGTGATTTTTTTAAAAACCAGTTTGCAACATCCGTGATGTCAGGTAATTCTTGCGGCGGCATGGTTCTCTCCCTTTCTCCGATTGTCGTTTTTTACGTTTCAAAAAAAATATAAGTCGTATTTCATACAGGCTTTTTCGAAAAAGAATGTTTTGACCCGATCATGTTTTTAGATTTTTCGGGCAAAGCCTATACGTTGTATATGTCATTAAAGTGTGTTCTGCAATAAAAATATTTTTAAATTTTTTGTAACTTTATAATTGAAACGCATTTTATTACACCCTGTTTTAGAAACAATGCCAATCGCATTCGTAACTTCTATCCAACGCTTGGGGGTAAGTGCAAAATTGTTTGAACCGGCCATATTTTTAATTCCATCGAATTCGATGGAATTAAACTCAGGGTTGTTGAATTGTTCCCAAAGTCCTATAAATTCAATGGTGCTTCTGTTTCACATCCAATCGCCCCACTTCACTTGCCACACTTGTGCCCCACTTCACTTGCCACACTTGTGCCCCACCTATTGCCCCACTTGCCCCACTTATGTCCCAAATAATTAACAAACTTTTAAAACATCACCTTTGCAAATTTGTAATAATTATGAGAAGTAATCGTTATCGGGATATACCAAAGTACATCAGAATTTTTAGGATTATGGGAGAGGATTACAAACCCCAATTTCAATTACCTCGAATTCGAGGCAATTGAAAAAGAAACGGGGAAAAATAGTTTTGTATTCACACCAAAAAAGTGGATTGAGAGTGTGAATGCAATAGGAATGATGGCACAACAAGGTTCTTGAATTATTGTCTTCTAAACTTCATACCATCGCTAATAGTACGGTTTTCACCGAGGTAATTAAAATGGCATATTAAAAGATACTCTCCCATGTCATCACTGCCAAATTCGTATTCAAACACAATATCAGCATATGGTGTACGCTCTCCAATTGCATTTATATCATTTAGCTCAGAAAAATACACTTTCCCATCGGAAGTCCTATATTTCCCATCGGCGCTTCCACCGCCTGATCCGAGGCGACGGGAGTACTCAAAACTGCCATCCGCATAGAAGAAGTAATCATAGAAAAAATCTGATCCCGAATGCTGCCATTGTCCAACTAATTTTGAGTCAATGTTCTCACTCGACAGCGTTGCCATTGATTCAACGCCTTCTGTATCATCTTTATTGCCTCCAAGACAGGCAGCCAGCGATACGGTTATTAAAAACACCAAAAAGATAACAATGGCTGTCTTGTATGTGATTGTTTGTTTCATTTTCGTCATCCCTATAATTCCTTAATAATTTCTTATATTTTCTTTTTTGCTAAAAAGATGAATGACAATTTAATTTGTCTAAAAAAAATCAGCTGATGATGATTTTTTGAATCGGTCAGCTGATAAGAAATTTCTTGAATTGGTTGATTTATGGATGGATTACTTACGATTTTTTTATGTATGGAAGTTTTCTGTCGTCTAAAACGCTCTCAGCGGTTTCTTGAATCAATTTTTGAAGATCATCAGCTTCGATTCCGGTTACTGCCGACAGAATTTTTAATACCGGCGCTTTTGATTCGGCGTTTGGATCTTTGACCAAATCAAATGCAGGCATTTCGTTTGAGGTGGTTAGGCTGATTTTAAATAAAGAATCTCTCACTTCAAAAAATAATTTGATGTGTCCTAAAAATTCGGGGCTTTGACTCAAAACTTTCTTTTGAATGCGCGACATCATTTCACGAACAGTTTCTTCAAAAAATGAATCCGTGTTTGAAAAAACGGGGGCGTCTTCAAAAAGATATTCCGTTGAAAAAGTACCAACGCCGGACTCTGCAACCGAATCAACAACTTTGCCGCCTGCCATTAAAAGTGATCCGTCTTTTTCAAGCTTTGACGGCTCAGCAGCGGCGCTTTGCCGATCCAGAATGCGAATCATCTGCTCAATGCTTTCCGCTTGTTTTGAAGACAATGTCACAATTTCGGCTTTTGGGTTGATTTGGTGAACAGCTTCTTTAATAATCGGAAGCGATGTTGCGTCAATCAAATCAGATTTGCTGATCGCAATCACTTCCGCTTCAGCAAGCTGATTGGCAGCAAATTTACGAATTTCTTTTAAGATTTGTTTAAAGCGGCTGCCGTCAAAAAGAGTTAAAAGCGGCGACATTTCAAATTCAGCGGGGAGATTCATCAGCATAATTTCGTCTCGAAGCACACCCGGGTACGCAAGTCCCGTCGATTCGATAATCAAAATATCAGGATTCATTCCTTGGATCAGCATGGCCATTGTTGCGCGAAGCGACACTTTCATACTGCAGCAAATACAACCGGATGTGATTTCCTTGGTCTCAAGTCCGTATTGAGAAATGAAATCACCATCAATACCGACTTCGCCGACCTCGTTGACAATAATCCCGATCCGTTTTCCTTGGGAAGCAAAATGCTTCCCGATTTGGATAACTGCCGTCGTCTTGCCGCTTCCGAGAAATCCGCCGACAACAATAATATCTAACAAAATATCTCTCCGTCAATCGTTATTCAGACTCTTCAAAACTCGGCTGCTCAACAGATAATCTGTCCCATCCAAAAACATCTTTTGGCATGAAGCGCGTGCATCTTCTGCAGTTTGAACCGTCGCACAAATCTGATCGAATACGAATAATATCCTCTTTAAAACTCATTGCATGCGTCGGACATTCTCGAATCTTTTCAGCACATTCCGGATAGTTGTTAATTTTCATCGACAAAAACGTTCCTGTTTGGCGAATCATTTCATACCCTTCATCACCAAAAACCGGAATATCGCGCTCATGGGTTTTTTGAATGGTTGCATTTCCGACCGGTTCACTAATTTGAGGGAGACCCTTTTTCTTCAAGAATTTTTGCAGCATCTTAAAGTCCATGCCTTCGCCCCAATAAGCCAATTCCAAAATGTAAGCCTCTTTAAATGTCGGGCTTGTTGCAAACATCACGTGTGTTCCCACAATTTGTGTCGCAATTTGCTGAAGCTCTTTGAGACGTTCGTCTGAAAGCAATATCTCACGGGCTGTTTTTAAAGATGTGTTTCCAATCTGAGTGATCAAAGAAGCATTGTACGGGTTCATGCCGATCATTTGGGCTTTATTTGCATCAACATAAGTTCCGGCAGCACCTGACATGTGAGAAATGTGCAAATCTTCCACTTGAATGCCGGCTGCATGACACAGTGTAATATGGCCGGCGCGAAGAGCACCGATCGCAATGCCGGCTTCAGTAAGGTCTTTTTCAGAAAACGTGACGCCGTCTTGAAGGTGAACAAATCCGTCCGGTGTTGTAATAAGAGGCAGTTTGATGAGACCGCATTTCATCCCTTCTTCTAAAAGGGCAATAACGCCCGTTCCGGTTATTCCTTTTGCACGAATGGATCCCTGCTCAAGAACAGTTCCGTCGTTTGGATCGACCAAATCGCCTTTCACCTTTCTCATTTCGCCGTCTAAAACATAACATCTCAGTCCTCCGGCTTCACATTCAATATCACTGATAGCATAGGGAGACGCTAAGACACCGCTGCTGATTTGCTGGCCTTCTAAAGCAGGTCCGGCAGCAGCTGAGCCGGTATAAATGATACCGTTGTGTTTCAAAGCCATTTCAGCGTTTGTTCCAAAATCCGTTGCAATTGCGATGTCATCATTTTCAAGCATTCCGGAATTCACAATCAAAGCCAAAGCGTCGGCTCCGATTTCGTGTTTAATTGCCGGCGGAATAACAACAATACAATTCGTGAACTTTTCCAGTCCCGAAATTTCAGAACTTTTCAGTAATGCCGACTCTCTCTTTTGTTCCTGGATATTGAGTTTTTCACGCTTATTTTCGCCGGCATACGCCAAGTCGTCAATTGGAATTCCTTGGAAAAGAGAGAGTTGAATCGGGTTTCCACAAACAGCAAGACGGTATAAGTCATCCGGCTGGACTCCCAAACGCTCAATCACAACTAAAATTGCCGTAATAACCAATTGATGCGCCTTATCCAAGCCATAATTAATTGCAAAATCCATATGATCCATTACATTAGCGCCCGGAAGGGGATTGCGCATTGTAACAACAGTTTTTCGAATTTCACCGGTATCCAAATCAATTTTTTGCGCCCGAAAACCACTGGTTCCCAAGTCAATCGCAACACCTGTTTTCATATTCATACCACACATTTTATTTTTTAATAATATACATCTTTGTCATCATAAAGCTCAAGAAATCAATAACAATCCAATAAAAAAATTGTCAAGAAATCAAGTACTTAAACAACAATAAAACACACATATTTTAAAGGTGCTTTTACTTAATTATTCTTTTCATTAGTAATAAATATTCCTAAATGCAAATGAAATGCAATAAATGTGTTAATAATCGATAATTAATATTATAATACAGAACAGCTTAAAGGTAAAACTGATTAAAAGGTAGAACTTTTTAAATGCAGGACTACTTAATACTGCATAAAACTTTAAAGTAGAATTTTAAATAAGATTTTAAAGTAGAACCGATTAAAACGGTAGAACTTCTTAAAAGCAGGACTGTAAAAACAAAGTTGCATTCAAATAGAACTGTTTAAAAGTAAAAGGGCTGAATATATGAATCGATCAAAAATGGAGGGATATGGTTTATGAATTCTTTCATTGAAACCGTGTTTTTTTCTGAAAAACGGAAATCTGTTTTGATTCTGCTGTTTGAAAAAGGGCCGATGACGATTGAAATGATACGGTCCAAATTAAACGAGACGTCTGTTTCTATCCTGCCGCAAATAAAAATTTTAATTGACCAGAAATTAATTATCCAAAACGGCGGCATTTATCAGTTGACCCGGCTCGGTGAGGTTATTGTTGAAAAGACGGGGCCATTCATCAAAAATCTGCAAGTCTTTGAAAAAAATACTGCTTTTTGGAACGAACACGACATCAGTGAAATTCCGGAAAAATTGATAAAAAAGATACGTGACATCGGGGATTTTGAAGTTGTTAAATTGGATCTGCATTCTGTTAATTACAAACCCAGTCCGATCATCAATGAAAACATTCAAAATGCGGAATCGATCAAGACACTCATTACATATTATACACCGGAATATGTTCCTGTTTATTATGACTGCGTGATGAAAGATATCCCGGTGACAATTATTACCAATGAAAACATATTGAATAAAGCCAATGACTACAAAAGCGAAATTAATCAGATTTTGAAACAGAAAAATGCAGAACTGTATATTCTTCCGGAAGAAATTCGAATTGCGGGCGTTACTGTAACGGATAAAGTATTGTTTTTAGTCTTATATTCCGTCACCGGAAACCTTGATTATGAGTTTTTGACAAGCAAAACACCAAGTGCGATTCAATGGGGCAACGAATTGTTTGAATATTTGAAAAATCTGTCCCAGAGAAAAATGTTTATTTAAGAGGCATAAAAAATGAAAGACGAATCCATGACAGATATTCTTTTTCTCTCCGAAAAAAGAAAACAGATTCTGCTTTTTTTATTAAACGGACCCAAAACAATCGACGAAATCAAAGAAAAATTGGTTTCCAAATCAAGCCCTCTGATGGTTCAAATTCGAATTTTGATTCGAAATCATCTGGTTCAAGAAGAGGAAGAAGGCTTTTCCCTCACTCCGTTTGGAAAATATGCCGTTCAAGACATGAAAAGCATTTTGGAAATGTTTTCTGTCCTGGATAAAGAACCGTCATATTGGATAGATGTCGATTTTTCCGCAATTCCGGCACATCTTCTCAACCGTATCGGAGATTTAAAAAATATCCAATTGAATTTCCCCGAAAAAGAATGTATTTTTGACAGAACAACTGTCGTTCGCCAAAAATTAAAAAGTGCAGAATCATTAATTGAAATTTCATCTGTTTTTCGAAAGGATTACATTACCGATTATGTCAAAATTGCCGAAAAAGACATCGGCGTCTCATTTGTATTAACCAAAAATGTCATTGATCGATTGGAAAATGAATTCCCTGAAATCTATTACAGATACATGAGACTGAAAAATGTTCGATTCTTTATTTGCCCCGATATGAAATTAGCATCTTGCACAATTACAGACAAATTCGTCGCTTTATCTCTTTTCATGGAAAACGGGCGCTTCTTTAATCACGATCTTGTGAGCGAATGTAAAAGCGCAATTCATTGGGGAAACGATCTGTTCCATCATTATCGTGCGATTTCTCAAGTTTGCCAATTGCCGGAATAAAAATTTGAAAAATGAGAAGATCGTAAAGATTATTTATGTTTGAAATCTTCTATTTTTTGTCCCATTTTTTAAAATGTCATTTCTTCAAAATGTCATTTTTTAAAATACCATTCTTTAAATACCATTCTTCAAAACCATTTTTTAAAAGCCATTCTTCAAAATCTTTGATCGGAGATATAATAAATGCCAAAAGAGACAGAATTACCTTATTTTGAAATTGGGGAAGCCCTTATCGGAGCGGGTGCAGAACTTGCACACGTCGACTTAATGATTGGTGCCAAAAACGGTCCCGTCGGTCAAGCCTTTGCAACCGGTTTGACCCAACTTTCTGCCGGGCACACACCACTCTTATCCGTCATTCGCCCGAATTTGCCGACAAAACCATCGACTTTAATTGTCCCGAAAGTAACGTTAAAAAAGGGCGCAGATACCGCAAAAATCTTCGGTCCGGCTCAATCTGCCGTTGCAAAAGCTGTCGCTGATGCTGTTGAAGAAGGAATTATCCCAAAGAAATATGCAGACGAGATTGTCATTGTTGCCAGTGTTTTCATATCTCCCGACGCAGAAGACTACAACAAAATCTACAGATACAATTATGGTGCAACAAAATTGGCTTTGAAAAGAGCGCTTGACAAATTTCCGAATGTTGACAAAGTGCTCGAGGAAAGCAACAAATCCACACACGCAATTATGGGATTCAAAGTTTCCAGACTCTGGAACCCGCCGTATCTTCAAGTGGCTTTTGACACAACAAGCCTGGACTTTGTTCTCAGCGCCGTCAAAATGCTCCCACAAAACGATCACTTATTAATCGAAGCCGGAACGCCGCTTATTAAACGCTTTGGCACAGACGTGATTTCAAAAATCCGTGAAGTCAGACCGGATGCATTCATCGTTGCTGATTTAAAGACACTCGATACCGGCAACTTGGAAGCTCGAATGGTTGCCGACGCTGCCGGAGACGCCGTTGTCGTCTCGGCATTGGCACCGGTCAATACAATTGCAAAAGTCATTGATGAAGCCCACAAAACCGGCATTTATGCTATTATGGATACACTCAATTTGAAAGACCCAATCCCCCTCTTAAAAGAATTGAAAGAAATTAAAGCTGTTCCTGATGTTATTGAACTTCACCGCGGTATTGACATCGAAACCACGGAACACGCATGGGGCAGTATTGGTGAAATCAAAAAGATTTGCCCAAAAACCTTTATTGCCGTTGCAGGCGGCGTGAAACTTGACGCTGTCCCGATTGCAATCAAAGCCGGTGCAGATATTTTAGTTGTCGGTCGTGCCATTACGGGTTCTAAAGATATCCGTACCGCAGCCGAACAATTCATTGCAAAAATCGGCAACCCTGAAATCGATCAGTTCAGAGTGATGACCGATTTCTAAATTTAATTTTAAAAGCTGTTTTTTAAACAGCTTCTTTTTTTGTTTTTAAAAAAACTTATTTGTTTGCCTTTAAAATGACAATATAAAATATCAATATTACAGAATATGTGTTTTTGACTCTGACCTAATTATATGAATGACATAATAATCTCCAAAAACTATAAATAGGTAATTGAGATATAATATTATTCACAATTCTTCTTAAAAACGAGTATCATCGAATACTAGGGAAAAGTATACATAATGCTTTAATTTTCTTAAAATAATTGACAGTGAAATTGATTCGATCTTTATTTTAAAAAAATGGGGAAAAACAAAAAAATAAAAAACAAAAAATCCGTATTCAATGGCAAGTACAAATTTTCAAAAACAAGCGGATGTTATCTTTCATTATTCGTCTATAAGAAAGTAACACCAATGCATCAAGCATCTATTGGGATAATTAAGAATTATACCCATCCTACATCAATTATTTGAATTATGCCTCTCTCATATCAATTATTTGAACTATGCCTCTCTCATATCAATTATTTGAATTATGCCTCTCTCATATCAATTATTTGAATTATGCCTCTCTCATATCAATTATTTGAATTTCATGGCATCATTTATTGGAATTATGAAATTATGCATTTCTTGATTGAAGAAAAAACAAAAATCAAAAAAACAAAAATCAAAAAAACAAAAATCAAAAAAACAAAAAAGCAAAACAAAAAAAACGAAAAACAAAAAATGAAAAAACAAGGGTGTTAATAATGAAAACGATAAAAAAAACATTGGCTATATTACTTATTTTTGTGATGTTGTTTGCGTTGTTGCCAAACTTTGCCCCGTTTGCAATGGCAGATGAAGGCGATATCACTATTACAGGCTCTATGGATGCTGCCGGCATTAAAAGCGCCATCCAAAACGCTATTGACAATGCATCTCCCGGAGATATCATCACCGTCACCGGAAATAAGATTGATGAGAACTCAGTGATCGACTTAAACATTCCTGCAGGCGTCACAGTGGTATGGAAAGCCATATCCAAAGATTTGTCGTTTGTCATTGACGGCGGCGGAACTTTTGAAGTTGCTGCAGGCGGAAAAATTGAGGTAACTGCTAAAAATGCAATCAAAGTCAATACAGGCGACGTGGTTGTATCGGGTGGTGAGGTCATCTTAAGTACCAATGGTCATGTTACGGAATTTTTTGCGGCGATCTATGTCACAAACGGCAACGTAACGGTATCTGATGGTAAAGTTTTAGCATTAAGAACAGACATCAATGATTGGTGGCACTGTTCGGCTATTCGTGTCATAAACGGCGATGTAACAGTAACCGGAGGAACGGTTTCTTCCTTCAGAAATACTTCAACGATTTTTCTCGACGAAGGCAACGTCACGGTATCCGGAGGAGTTGTTTCAGCCACCGGTGAAACAACTACTGAAAACGGAATTCCGACCAATAACTGCTATGCCATCCGGATCGAAGATAACGGAACTGTTGCTGTAACAGGCGGTCTTGTTTCAGCAAGCGGTGCTGTCACATATAATGATGCGATTAACATTGGCCGGGGATTAGCCGCTTATTATACAGGCACATGCGTTGGTGACTTTTCTGTTTGGTATACAAATTTCGGAATTGTTGTCGAGGTCGACTCGCTTGCCATTCCGCCGGAATATCATGAAACCACCAATGGATTGACCCGTATGGAAGGCGGCGCCCTCAGTAATACAGAATGGGACACTTCCGGAACAACGCCTCTCATCAATTTTGCTTATGGCAGTTATTCATTTTCAGTTCCGTGGATCGGAACGAATTCACCTCCTGCTGTGCCTGTAGAATATCCGGTTAGATTATTTGAGACCGGCGATCTGTTCAAAACTCTGAACGAGGGGATCACAGCAGCTAAAAATCTTGGCTATGATACATTCACCCTTGAAGTGATCGGCGATGTCACCGAAATAAGTGATGTTACCATTTTATCGGAAAACATAACAATCGTCGGCGCCGAGGGCAAGCATACCGTTACCTTTGCCTCTGCTCAACCCTATAATGCCCGCAACTTTACAGTCGAGGGCGGCGGAAGCCTTACATTGGGCGACGGCACGACCACAAACGATTTAACGATTTTACATTCGGTGAGCGTCATAGACGGAACAATTCACGCTAAAGACGGTATCATACTCAAAAGCAGCGGCAACACGGCGCTTCTTCTAAACGGCTCAAATGCCGACGGTACCATAAGCGGCGGATACTTTGAAGCAACCGGATCAAGCGCAGTCGCTTTAGAGTTGGATAGAGGTGCTCAGTTACAGGAAATCAGCGGCGGTACATTTATCGGCAGGATCGATGCGATGCATTTAAGTTATTCCGGTACAAGAATCGAGTTGATTTCCGGCGGCAGCTTCTATCAGACAGATCCCGATGTGACACTTCATGGTCACGCCGTTTTTGTGCAAAACGATGCCCAGATCGGTGAAATATCCGGCGGTCATTTTGAGGCCATCCGCAACAGTGCTTTAGTTGTGATACGTGGCGGTTGGATCGATGAGATCAGCGGCGGCGTGTTTGTTGCCAATCGCTACGGTGTCTTGAGCAGTATCCCCGGCGAAGATACCAGAAACGCAGCGATTTGGATTGAATCCGAACATAATGCGAAAACCGGCATCGGCACGATCTCCGGAGGAGAAATCAACGGCACAAACTTTGGCTTATTGCTGATCCAATATCCCAATAGTGTCACAGGCGCTCGAATCGATTATATCACCGGCGGGACATTTACGGGAACTGTCGCCCTGCAAAATGATGCCAACAGCACTATTGGCGAGATTACCGGCGGAAAATTCACTGGAAGCCAAGGGCTGTTTAATGTCGGCAAAATCGGATTGATCGGCGGCGATGCAGAAATAACCGGTACAGGCTCCTATGGAATTTTCAATTATTACACCAACAGCCAGATATTTGGTCAGATTGATGAGATCAGCGGCGGTACGATCATCGGTACGCCGGCCAGCGGATACGGTATCATGAACTCCGGCTTGATCAAGCTGATTTCCGGCGGGACGGTCATCGGCGGGTATTCCGCAATCAACAGTGACGGAATGAACAAAGGAAAAATTGAGACAATTTCCGGCGGTGTTTTCTGGGGAAAGAATAGTGCAGCAATCAGATTGTCATCCGAGCTGCAACTTGAACCGGGATTGACTGCATTCAAAGGCGAGGGTCGTTACTGGGGAAATAACGGAGTCATTTTCAGCAATGAATCTTTGGTGAATTATCCGGGAACTGCTCCAAATGTTTACTTTATGAGTACAAAAACCGAGCCTGTAACAGGCATACAAGATGTCCAATTTAAATATTTGACACTTGGCACCACATTAGAGGTCACTTTTGATAGTAACGGCGGCAATTTTGCCGGCGGAGCGACGACAGAGACCCGTATCGTGGATGCCGGTGATTCGCTTGGCACAGATATGCCGGCTGCTCCGACATGGGATGGCTACACATTCCAGGGATGGAATACTGCAAAAGATGGAACAGGCGATGTATTCACAGAAAATACAGCTGTTATCGACAATATTACTGTTTATGCCCAATGGACATCTAACGACTACGAGGTAACAGTAAAGGGAAGCTATGCGCCAATAACCGGTGCAGGAACCTACAAAGAAACAGCAATAGTTACGATCGATGCAGGTCGCCGAAGCGGATATACCTTTATCGGCTGGACGGTTGATGCAGGCTCTGTGACTCTTGCAGATGCGAATAATACAACAACAACCTTCACGATGCCAAATAGAGACGTGACTGTAACGGCTCATTGGGACCGTAATGGTGGTGGCGGCGGCGGAGGCAACGGAACAGGAACTGCTATTATTGTAAACCCCCCGGGTATCATTAAACCGCCCGTCGAATCGCCTGAAATCGTCGAATCACCTGTTGATCCCCCCGAATCAATTGTCGTCGTCTTGCTCTATATGCTGGCAGTTGCAACATTCGTTTATAACAAAAAACGAGAAATTGAGGATGGAAAAGAAAATATTAAAAAATAAAGGATAAAAAATAAAGGATACGTTTTGTATCCTTTTTTTCAACCTTTTTCATATCTTTTTCATATCTTTTTCATATCTTTTTCATATCTTTTTCATATCTTTTTCATATCTTTTTCATATCTTTTTCATATCTTTTTCATATCTTTTTCATATCTTTTTCATATTCTTTTTCATATTCTTTTTTTCATATTTTTCTTAGTCATGATAAATCGAGAAATTGAAAAGATTACCTTTGGTAGAATTGTTTGGATAATATTTTCTTCCAATATGACAAATAGATTATTAATATTATTTTTTATTAATATATGTTCTAAAAAACGAATATAATAAAATACTATGACGATATATAGTATTCTTAATTTTTTAAAAATTGATTAACAATGAAAACTTCCTCAATCTTTATTTAAATAATAATGGTTAAATAAAAAAAATCAAAGTGGTTGATAAAGATGAAAATGATTAAAAAAATACCGGTTGTATTACTTACATTTTTGATGTTGTTTACATTGATTTTAACCTTTGCCCCGTTTGCGATGGCAGCCGGAAGTGAGGTCACCATTACAGGTTCCATGGATGCAATTGGCATTGAAAGTGCCATCCAAGGTGCTATTGATAGTGCGTCGTCCGGAGATATTGTCACTGTCATTGGAAATAAGATGAATGAAAATGCGACGATTAACTTGGCCATTCCTGCAGGTGTCACGGTGATATGGAAAACCTTATCTGAAGACTTATCTCTCGATATCAAGGGCGGCGGAACTTTTGAAGTCGCCACTGGTGGAAAAATTGAGGTAACCGGCAAAAATGCGGTCAAAGTCGACGCCGGTAACGTCATCGTATCTGGCGGCGAGGTCATATTACATACGAATCATTATGTTCATGAATTTCTTGCGCCAATCCATGTCGAAAAAGGCAATGTCACGGTATCTGATGGCAAGGTCTTAGCATTAAGAACAGATGTAAATGATTGGTGGCATTGTTCGGCTATTCGTGTCATAAACGGTAATGTAACAGTAACCGGAGGAACGGTTTCTGCCTCCAGAAGTTCTTCGACGATTTATCTCGACAAAGGCAACGTCCTGGTATCCGGAGGAATTGTTTCATCCATCGGTGAAACTGTTAACGGAAATCCCACCCCCAACTGTTATGCCGTCAGGATCGACTATGATGGAACTGTCATTATAACGGACGGTACCGTTTCAGCCGACGGTGCTTCCACATATAATGACGTGATTACCATTGGTTGGGGATTAGCAGCTTATTATGCAGGCACATGCATTGGCGACTTTTATATTGAGTATCTGGATTACGGAATTGTTGTCGAGGTTGATTCGCTTGCCATTCCGCCGGAATATCATGAAACCACCAATGGACTGACTCTCATGGAAGGCAGCACCCTCAGCAATGCAGGATGGGACACCTCAGGATCGACTCCTCTCATTAACTTTGAGTATGGCGGTTATTCATATTCAGCCCCATGGAGAGTCGCGAGTTTTCCTCCTGTTGTGTACACAGAGTATCCGGTTAGATTATTTGAGACCGGCGATCTGTTCAGAACTTTGAGCGAAGGGATCACAGCAGCGAACAATCTTGGTTTAAATAATTTTACGCTTGAAGTCATCGGGGATGTCACCGAAACAAGCGATATTATCATTTCAAAAGAAAATGTAACAATCGTCGGCGCCGAGGGCAAGCATACCGTTACTTTGGTCTCTGCTCAACCCTTCAATGCCCGCAACTTTACAGTCGATGGCGGTGGAAGCCTTACTTTGGGCGACGGCACGACCACAAACGATTTGACAATTTTACACTCCGTGTCCGTCACAAACGGAACAATTCACGCTAAAAACGGCATCATACTAAAAAGCTATGTGACACTGAATTTAAACGGCCCAAATGTCAATGGTACAATCAGCGGCGGATACTTTGAAGGAGTCACAACTGCTTTAAATATGAGTAATGGATCGCAGCTGCAAGAAATCAGTGGCGGTACATTTTTCGGTTCACAGGAAGCGGTTCATATATCCGGTGTGGACACAAAGATCCATGAGATTTCCGGCGGCTCTTTCTATCAGACAGATCCTGATATTAAACTTCACGGACAAGCTATTTTCGTACAGAATGAGGCTCAAATCGGCGAAATATCCGGCGGTTATTTTCAGGCTCTGCGCAGCAGCGCATTAATTGTAGTCCGCGGCGCTCATATTGAGGAAATCTCCGGTGGCGAGTTTGTCGCAAAAAATCCGCTTAACACGGATGGCCACCCCAATTCAGCGATTCGTGTTGTAACTGATTTTGAATATCCCGGATCGAGTATTGGAACGATCTCCGGAGGACATTTAATCGGCGGACACTTTGGTTTATTGACCATTGCCGAAGAAAGCACGACGAATAGTTCCAAGATCGATAAAATAGTCGGCGGAATATTTGAAGCTCCGGTTGTTGGCCTGCAAAATGATCGGCGGTGCGTTATTAACGAGATCACCGGCGGACAATTTAAAGGAAGCCAAGGGATATTTAATGTCGGCAAAATTGGATTGATCGGCGGAGATGCAGATATAAATGGTACGGGCAGCTACGGGATCTTCAACTATCTCTTCTATGATATGGGTGAAATTGGTGAAATCAGTGGCGGCAAAATTGTAGGTGCAGATTATGGTATTGCAAACTGGGGAAACATCACATTGATTTCCGGCGGAACAATCATTGGCGGACGGTATGCTATTAACAACGACGGACTTAACCCGGGACGGCTTGACACGATCACAGGCGGTGTTTTCTGGGGAAAGACCGGTACGACAATTAATCTGGCAGCGGGATATCCGCTGCAGCTTGAGCCTGGATTAACTGCAGCCAAGGGTTTTGGTCGTTACTGGGGAAATGGCGGCGTCATTTTCAACAACGAAGCCTTGGTGAATTACCCGGGCACTGCTCCGGACATTTACTTCATGAGTACCAAAACCGAGCCTGTAACAGACATATCCGGTGTTCAGTTTAAATATTTGACACTTGGTTCCACAATAGAGGTCACTTTTGATAGTAACGGCGGCAGTTTTGTCGGCGGAGCGACAACAGATACCCGTGCAGTGGTCGCCGGCAATTCGCTTGGCACAGATATGCCGGATGCTCCGACATGGGCGGGTTATGCCTTCCAAGAATGGAATACAGCAAGTGACGGCTCAGGTACTGAATTTACAGGAAGTACAGTGGTTAACAGCGATATGACCGTTTATGCCCAATGGGAGCCCACCTATGAGGTCATCGTAAATGAAAGTTATGCAGCCGTGACCGGTGCAGGAAACTACACGGAAGGAACGCTTGTCACCATCAACGCAGGCAGCCGAAGCGGATATACCTTTGCCGGTTGGACAATTGATGAAGGCACTGTGACCTTGGCAAATGCAAACAGTTCAACAACAACCTTCACGATGCCAAGTGAAAACGTGAGCGTAACAGCTCGTTGGAATAGCAGTGGCGGCGGTGGCGGTGGAGGAACCGGCGGAGGCAATATTGTCAACCCGCCCGGTACTGTGGACCCTCCGGAAACAAAACCTCCTGACCCCGAAATTCCCGGAATAATTATCGTCGTATTGCTCTATATGTGGGCCGTTGCAACATTTATTTTTAACGCAAACCGAGAAATTGAAAAAGAACGCGATGAGAATAAATAAGTTATTTGATGTCAAACAAAACAAAAAATTGAAAAAAGACAGAGGAGAATAACTCAGTTATTTGATGCCAAACAAAACAAAAAATTGAAAAAGGACACGAGGAGAACCACTTAATTATTTGGTGTTCAAATCGTGACCCTTTATTAATTTTAAAAACGATTGCTGGTGACACCGATTCTATCTATAAAAATGAGAGTGAACACGCACTCTATCTATAAAAATCACTCTCTGTGGGCTGAATGATATAATTGTATTCCTAAAAAATAATAGTTACTATCTTTATATTTTATTCACAACTATTCTAAAAAACGAATATAATAAAATACTATGAGACAGTATATAACACTATTAAATTGATTGACAATAAAACTGCTTCTGTTTTCATAAATAAGGGATAAATGAAAAAATAAAGGGGTTAATAAAGATGAGGCTGATTCGAAAAACATTGGTCATATTACTTACATTTGTAATGTTGTTTGCATTGATTCCAAACTTTGCCCCAATAGCGATGGCAAGTGAGGTTGAGATACCCATTACAAACGCTATAAGTGCTGCCGATATCCAAAATGCCATCCAAGATGCCATTGACAATGCGTCGTCCGGAGATATTATCACTGTCGTCGGAAGTAAGACGAATGAGAATGCGATGATTAGCCTGGGCATTCCTGCGGGCGTCACGGTGGTATGGAAAGCCGTATCAAAAGACTTGTCTTTTTTTACCCAGAACGGCGGAACTTTTGAAGTCGCTACGGGCGGAATAATTGAAGTCACCGGCAAAAACGCAGTCTGGGCCTATACCGGTGATGTGATTGTATCCGGCGGCGAGGTTTCTGTATTAAGAGGGGATGACACGGATTGGGATGGTCGTCGTGCTGTCGCTGTCACTACCGGTAATGTAACGGTAACTGGCGGCAAGGTCTCCACTTTCAGAAACTCTGCGGCAATTTATGTCTACCAAGGTAACACCACGGTATCCGGAGGAGTTGTTTCAGCCACGGGTGAAACTGTTAGCGGGATTGATACCACTTATTGCTATGGCATTCAGGTCGGCTATGACGGAGCCGTCGCTGTAACAGGCGGCATTGTTTCAGCCAGCGGTGCCGTCACAGAAAATTATGCGATTAATATGTATTTAGGACTGGGAGCTTATTACCAAGGCACATGTGTTGGCGATTTTAATATCGGTTACTCCTCATATTACGGCACTATTGTTGAAGTCGATTCGTTTGACATTCCGCTGGAATATCACACAACAACATATGGATTGACGACCGTTGCCGGTGGTACCCCTGCCGATTATGCGAAATGGGACACTTTGGGAGGGATTACAAGCATCGTTTATGAATCTTATTTGGGTTTTGCATCATATTCAGCTTCATGGCCCGGAGTGCCGACGCCTCCTCCTATTCCTGTAGCGTTTCCGGTCAGATTAACGAATACCGGCGGTGCGTTCGCAACTCTGAGTGAGGCGATCGCACAGGCAAATAGCCTTGGTTTAAGTACATTCACTCTTGAAATCATCGGCGATGTTACCGAAACAAATAATGTTATCATTTCAACAGAAAACATAACAATCGTCGGCGCCGGAGGCAAGCATACCATTACCATGGCATCCGGTCTTAGATTTGCAGTAGACGGCGGCGGAAGCCTCACGCTGGGCAACGGCACAACCGCAAACAATTTGACAATTTTGCATTCTATAAGTGTCACAGACGGAACAATTCACGTTAACGACGGCATCATACTCAAAGCCTCAACAACACTGAGTTTAAACGGTTCAAATGCCAATGGTACAATCACCGGCGGACGCTTTGAAGGAAGCACGACAGCAGTAAGTATGACCAATGGATCGCAGATGCAGGAAATCAGTGGCGGTGAGTTTGTCAGCGAACAGTATGCGGTTGCTATATCCGGCACGGGCACAAGGATTCGTGAGATTTCCGGCGGCTCTTTCTATCAGTTAGACCCCAATGCTACCGGACATGCTGTTTATGTTGGGACGAATTCTCAAATCGATGAAATATCGGGCGGCTATTTTAAGGCTCTTCATGGCAGTGCATTATGGATAACCCGCGGCGCCTGGGTAAGTGAGATCAGCGGCGGAGTGTTTGAAGTCACGCGCTCCGGCGTCCAAAGCTCGATTCCCGGTGAAGATACCAGAAACGCAGCGATTTGGATTGAATCCGAAAATGACGTGACAACCGGTATCGGCACGATCTCCGGAGGAGAAATCAACGGCACAAACTTCGGTGTATTGCTTATTCAGTGGTATAACAGCGACACAGGCGCCCTGATAAATTATATCACCGGCGGGACATTTCGGGCAGACATTCCCTTACAAAATGATGTCGGCAGCGACATCGACGAGATTATCGGCGGACAATTCATAGGAAACCAAGGGATATTTAATGCCGGCAGAATTAAATTGATCGGCGGAGATGTCGATATAAACGGTACGAGTTCCGGTATCATCAACTATCGAACATTTGTGGATGGCCAGATTGATGAAATCAGTGGTGGCCGGATTGTAGGTGAGAACAGCACTGGTGGCGGTAACGGTATTTCAAACTTGGGAAATATCGATCTGATTTCCGGCGGAACAATCATTGGCGGGCGGTCCGCCATTGAAAGTGCCGGATTTAATCCGGGGAAGATTGGAACTATTACAGGCGGTGTTTTCTGGGGAAAGAACGGTCCGGCAATTAATCTGGCAGTGGGATATCCGCTGACGGTTGAGCCCGGGTTAACGACTGAAGTCAAGGGCTTTGCCCGTTACTGGGGATACAACGGAGATATTTTCAACGACGAATCTTTAGCGATTTACCCGGGCGCTTACTTCATGAGTACCAGCACCGAGTCTGTACCGGGCATAACTGAGACGAAATTTAAATATTTAACACTGGCATCCCTCTCTGCTGTGGAGGTCACTTTTGACAGTAACGGCGGCGCCTTTGGCGGCGGGTGGATAACAGATACCCGTCTCTTGGAAGCCGGCAATTCGCTCGGCACGGATATGCCGGACGCACCGATACGGACAGGTTATGCCTTCAAAGAATGGAATACAGCAGCCGATGGTTCAGGTACTGAATTTACAGGAAGTACGGTGGTTAACAGCGATATTACCGTTTACGCCCAATGGATACCCACCTACGAGGTCATTGTGATTGACAGTTATGCAGCTGTGAACGGTACAGGAAATTACACGGAAGGAACGCTTGTCACCATCGACGCCGGCATCCGAAGTGGATATACTTTTGCCGGTTGGACGGTAGATATGGGCACTGCGGTCCTTGCAGATGCAAGCGATGCAATAACAACTTTCCTGATGCCAAATGAAGACGTGACTGTAACGGCTCAATGGACACAAAACACTTATGAGGTAACGGTAATTGGAAGTTATGCCGCTGTGAACGGCACAGGAACCTATACGGAAGGGACGCTTGTCACCATCGACGCCGGCAGCCGAAGCGGATATACCTTTAACGGATGGATCGTAAATGCAGGCGCTGCGACCCTTGCAAATGCGAACAATGCAATAACGACCTTCACAATGCCGGCTGAAAATGTGACCGTAACGGCTCAATGGCGCAATAATGGAGGCACCGGTGGCGGAGGAAACGGTGGCGGAACGATTGTTAATCCGGGAAAACCCGTGGTTCCGCCGGAAAAACCAGACCCTCCTGACCCACCAGAACCGCCTGCACGAATTATTATCGTCTTGCTCTATATGTGGGCAGTTGCAGCATTTGTTTATAACAAATACAGAGAATTTGAAATTGAAAAAGAAAACAAAAAGTAAAGGATACACTTCTGTATCCTTCTTTTTTCAACACCTTTTCATCTTCCTCTTTTTTTGAATCTTTAAAATTTTTGTCCTTTCTTTTTTTGAATCTTTAAAATTTTTGTCCTTTCTTTTTTTGAATCTTTAAAATTTTTGTCCTTTCTTTTTTTGAATCTTTAAAATTTTTATCCTTTCTTTTTTTGAATTTTTAAAATTTTTGTCCTTTCTTTTTTGTGACACCTTTTTAAATGTTCAAACCCATTTCTTAAATTAAAACTGAAAGATGGAGTGACAAAATGTCTGTTTTTATTTTACTCAACCTTAAAACCTATGATGAAGGAACCGGAATAAACGCTGTTAAATTGGCAGAAGCCTGTCGAGATGTCTCTAAAGATTCGGGTGCAAAAATTGCAATTGCGCCTCAAACGGCAGACCTTTATCGCGTTTCTTCAAAAGTTGATCTTCCGGTCTATGCGCAGCATATCGACAGCGTCGGGTCCGGAAGTTACACCGGTCATGCTTACATCAAATCCGTCAAAGAGGCAGGTGCTTGCGGCAGTTTGGTGAACCATTCTGAAAAAAGATTAACGCTTGCTGAAATTGAAAAGATTGTGACAATGTTAAAAGAAAATAAAATGGCTTCTGTTGTCTGTACCAATAATGCCGCAACAACTGCCGCTGCCGCATCTCTTGCACCGGATTATGTCGCCATTGAACCTCCGGAACTCATCGGCTCGGGAATTCCTGTCTCAAAAGCTGATCCGGATGTTATTGTCAAATCGGTGAATGATGTTTTTAAAATAAATCCGAATGTAAAAGTGCTTTGCGGCGCCGGCATTTCTAAAGGAGAAGATTTAAAAGCCGCCGTTGATTTGGGTGCCAAAGGCGTTTTATTGGCTTCAGGAATTGTCAAAGCTAAAGATCCAAAGGCAGCCCTTTATGATTTGATATCATTGATCTAAGGCAGAAAAAGCAGTGAAAAAACATGAAAGTTTTCATTATCGGTGGCTTTTTAGGAAGCGGCAAAACAACAACCGTTTTAAAACTGATTCAAAAACTGGCGGCAAATAATAAAAAAGTCGCGTTGATTGTTAATGAAATCGGAGAAATTGGAATTGACGGCGAAACGCTTGAAATTGCAGGCATCCCGTCTCGGGAAATTACTGACGGCTGTATTTGCTGTTCATTAAAACTCGGATTAGTAATCACTGTTTCAGAATTGGCAGACATTTACAAACCCGACATTCTCATTATGGAGCCGACCGGACTTTCTTTTCCAAGCCAGATTCGAGACGAATTATTGAGTTTAAACATCATGATGACGTTTGCGCCGATTGTAACGCTTGTTGATGTTTCCAGATTTGCAGCCGAATTGTCCCAAATCCCAAAATTTGTGGAACAGCAATTTAAGGAAGCGGAAATCATCGGCATTAATAAAATTGATTTGGCGGATGATGAAAAAATCCAAATCGTTGAAACGTTTTTGAAAGAAATGAATCCGAATGCAAAAATACTGCACATGGCTGCTTCCAAAAATGATGATGCGGTGAATCAAATTTATGATTTGGTCATGAAGGAAGGAAAAACAATTCAAGAATTAATCGACGAATCTTTTGAAAACGAAAGTGGAAGCAAGGAAGAAACACTCGATTCCGTTGAAATTTCAAATGTGAGTACTTATTCCGGCGTTTATCATATTTTTGGAAATCTGTCCGAAAACTTGTCCGTTAAAAATGCCGGCGCCCTTTTTGAAAAAATGGTTACAGCTGCCGGAAAAGATATTGCCAAAATCAATATGTCATTCGTCGGACACATTAAAATGGCTGTTAAAATCGATGACATGCTCATCAAAGTCAGCCAAACATCCGGCTCTGATGACACAAAAATTGAAGCGGAGTACATTCTTCAAGAAAAAATTGAAAATGACGGGAAATATGAACTTCGTTTCTTGGCAGCGGTGACAAATGTTCCAAAAAAAGATTTGGAAGAGATTATTGATCGGTCTGTGGGGTTGATTTTAAGTGAGGAAGGGCTGACTTTTGAAAAACAAAAACAAGGAAATGAAAAAAAATTGATTTCTCTTTGATGATAGATGATAAAGGTGATTTAATTGGGATTATGGATTGTGAATTTGATTTTAATAGCATTATGGATAATATTGTAGATATATCTTATATATATTTTTTATAAGATTTATGAATGCAAAAAAAATTGGGCTTTTCTAATTACAAAAGCAATAGGAATAACTGCATTAATTTTTGCGTTAAATAAAATTTATGAAATAGCGAACGAGAGAATAGCACCCATAATTGTAAAATTAGCAAAATTGGAAGTATCAGATATATTAACAAACGTTGATCTGGCTACTTTTATCACAATAGCAACTGTTTTTTTGCTGACAATAACAATTCTGTTGTGCGTGGTGATAAATAGAATTATGGATTGGCTTTCTAATATAAATTATATAATACCAATAAATGAAGAACAAAATTCAGAAAACAGTGATAAATTAATTTATAAAATTGATGATTGGGTTAAAGGGAGTACTAAAAAACATCCCAAACAGACTTTATTTTTAATCAACACTCTTTTTTGTATTGCAATATGGTTGGCATTATACATTTAATCTTCAAAAAAACAATGACAATACAAAAGAGTCACAATAAAAACAATTCATCCATTTGCTGTTCCAAATTTTATTTCTTACTTTCCTTTCTCATTTTTGCAGTCATTATGATTTGGTAAACGATGGTAAAAAATACAGATACGCCGCCTGCAATCACGAGTCCGTTTCCGACCATTTGCAGCGTCGGATCCGTGCTGAAGTTGAAAAGGAGAAAACCGATGCCTATAACAATGAGGTTAATGATGCTGATGGTTCGGATGGTATCTCCAATCTTTTTTCCTTTTTGCCGGCTTCGCATTTGTTCTATTTTTTCTTTTTTCATTCTATTATCTCCCCGATACATTTTTTAATGTCATTGATGTCTAAACCGCCTTTTCTGAGTATTTTTGGAGGCATTGCTGTTAAATCGATAATTGTTGACGGAATTTTTAAAGATGTTTCACCGCCGTCGATGAGTATGTCTATTTTTCCATAAAGGTGTTCTAAGACGTCTGCTGCGGTTTTTGGGTCGCGTTCGCCGGATAAATTCGCACTCGGGCATGCCAGAGGTCCTGCAATTTTTACCAATTCTAACGGGATAGGATGTGCCGGAATACGTAGACCGATTGTCTTTTTGCCGGCAGTCACACTGTCGGGTATGTTTGGATTTTTGTTTAAAATAAGCGTCATGGGACCGGGCCAAAAGCGGTCTGCAAGTTGATAGGCGAAGTCCGGGATGTCTGCTGCCATCTCTTTCATGTCTTTGGTTGAGCCGATTAAAACACTGAGAGGTTTTTCGGGAGGACGGCCTTTGATTTTGTAAATTTCGAGGACTGCTTTTTCATTATTCATGCAGGCGCCGACACCATATACCGTTTCTGTCGGGAAGGCTGCAAGCTTGCCGGATTTTAAAGCCAAGGCGGTTTCATTGATCACATTAGAAAATTCATCCGAATTTATTCCTTTATCATTCGAATTTATTCCTTCATTTAGCAGCGGTTTTTTTGAATGAAGAGCATATGTGATCGTTTGCAGCATACTTATTGTCCTGTGTTGTATCTCAAGACCGCCACAATGCCGCCAAATGCCGACATGAGTTGATTTCCTTCTTCAAAGTCGGTTGAAATGAAGTAAACTTTTGCATTTGACTTGTCAGCCGCAGCGGATAATTCATCGACGACATCTTCGACTTTGGCGTCTGTAAGTTCGGCATTACATTTAAAGCAGCCGCCCATATCCGGAATATGTTCTCCGGGGCGCCAGATTCTTGTTTTTTGGTTGACTTCACCACAGTTTGAACAAACGGCGGTCATTCTTTCGGAACGCAAGTCTTCAGATAAGATTAACATTTCAACGGCGTTGATATCCAAATTGGCGCGAACACTTTTTTCGCCGTAGGATGCACGGCCGCTTTCAGCGATAAGTTCCTTAAAGAATTGCTTCATGATGTTTTTTTGTTCCATCAATTCTAAATCTGCGAGTTTTTCGGCAGCAGCGTTTACAAGTTCATAAAGACCGGACTCGTCGGTATAGGCAATGTCAAAGAGACCCAACACTTTTTTCATAAGTTCGTGGTGGAAAAATTCGCCGTCATAGAACTCTTCTTTTGTCGGGGACGGACCGCCGATTAGAATTCCTTTCAAGTCTTTCGCCTCTATTGTCATGAAAATATCACTGGAAGCGTCACCGATTCTTTTATAGAAATCATGAATGGCAATCAATCTCAAACTTTGGAAACGCTGAGCGCTTTGACCGCCTTTTCGCTGTTTTCCGGGGACGGCAGATGTGAGCCTTCGATGGACATCAATTTTTTTGCCGACCAATAAGCCGACGGTTGCTTCTCTTCTGTCCATGACCAATAAGCCGAATGTTCCCTTTTCCTTGAGCATTTCCTCTAACGGTTCTAAGAAAAATTCAGAATCACAGCGGTAGCGGTATGTCACAATCGGTTCAGGGGGGTGAACAACGTAACTTTCCATGCTGGTTTTGTTGGCGCCAACATCTACAGCGCCTGTAAAATAGACAATTCCATTATCCGGCACTTTATCCAAATATCTCAATCGTGCCAAAAGAGAATCAATCGCGCCCTGGACATTGGTTTTGGTTAATTTGGATTTAATGTTTGCCGATTGGCTGTGCTGTTCCCTTAAATCAGCAGCAACATCCGATATTTGCTTGTCAGGGGGGATATATAAGGAAACCAATTCCGTTCCTCTTCCTTTTTGATCCCGAATTATTTCAAGTGTTTTTTTAAATTCATATTTGTCATGTGCTGACGTTTCTGCCATAATAAATGTACTCCAGTCTTCATTAGCGTTTTTGTTTAATGTTCAATTTGGAGTAAAGATGAACTCATAAATTATAAACCAATCTGAACAAATTTGATTTTGAAAAACGCCCCGACTGAGATTCGAACTCAGGTCGAAAGCTCCGGAGGCTCTCAGGATATCCTCTACCCTATCGGGGCAACATATCAAAAACAAAACGGCGATTGCCTTCTTGATGTTGAAAACAACCGCCAAAATCAGCGTCCCGACTGAGACTCGAACTCAGGTCAAAAGCTCCGCAGGCTTCTAGGATATCCACTACCCTATCGGGACACGACGTGGACAACAAATAGGTGATATAAGATATAAATCTTGTTCTTGAAATACTTTAATCGTCAGTGGCTTCTTGCCAGTCGTTTGGGTCGGGGTACATCACAACAAGAAGCTTGTAACAGGCAATTAAAAAGATTTTACAGAAAATGTATATCGGAAGTGCGAAGACAAGTCCGAAAAAACCAAACAGCTTCAAGCCGACCAGCGTCAACAAAACAGCCGTTAACGGGCTGACTTTAATTGTTTTCATAATCATGTTCGGCAAAATGAAGAAAAAGTCAAAAAGCTGGATGACAATAATTGCACCGACAACCGCATACATAATTTCTGTTCCGACGGAATACGCATAAACAATCACCGGAACGGTGGGCAAAACGAATCCGACATATGAGACGATATTAAAAATACCCATCAAAAGACCGAAAGTCAGCCAATGAGGCAAACCAATCACATAAAAACTGGCGCAATATAAAAATGAAATAATGATGGCTTCAAAAACTTTTACAATGGTATATGCCCCGATATCATTGATTATATCTTGAATTGTTTTTTCAAATATGTTTTTGTATTTATCGGGGGCTAATGACACAATTTTTTGTGTAATTTTTCCTTTTTCTTTAAAGTAATACAACGCAGTCAAAGGAATTATGAGCGCTGAAGCAAAAACCGTTGACGTAATGAGCGAAAGGATTTCTTTTGTGGATGTCATTAAGCCGCTGCTTGACGTTAATGTCGCTTTGATGATGTCGGTACGTGCGTTTCTCAAAAAATTAACGGATATATTTGGCGGAGGCGTTGAATTATTTCTTGTCTGATTCCCTGATACATTCGTTATATTTGATGTATTGTTGACCATGCCGGTGCTTTCATTTGCGATATCCATCAATTCCTCGGTCAATTCCTCCGCCATCTCATTGTATTGGTTATTAAAATTGTCATAAATTTCCAATAAATCTTCAAAATTATTTTTGACACTTATGGCGGCGCTGACCATAAAAATGCTTCCGAAAAGAATGATGCCAAGCACACAAACCACGGCAACAAGTCTTCTTTTTGAAGGCGTCCAATCGTTTGTGAATTTTTTAAACATTTCAATGCTTTGATCAATAAAAATTGTGACAAGAATGCCTAAAACGGCAGCAATGAAAATAGGCTTTATATAAAAAAGAAATGAAATGATGATGATCATCAGGCTCAATACAATGATGATATATTGCCAAACCTTTTTATTGACAGACAATTCCATTTCTAAGCACCTTTCACCCCATATGCCCCATATGTTCCATATGCCTCATATGCCTCATATTATACTCATTTATTGTTTGTCACACATTTATATTTCTTTGCTTCATCCTTTCCTATTTTATTGTAAAACCTTTAAATCATTAAAATTCCTTATTCCTAGTTATGTCAGTTACAATCGGGCTTGCCGGCAAGCCGAATGCCGGAAAATCAACTTTCTTTAAATCTGTGACACTGGCGGATATCGAAATCGCTAATTATCCGTTTACGACGATTCATGCCAATCACGGAGTCGCTTATGTCCAAGTGCCGTGTGCTTGTATGGAAAAAGAAACGCACTGCGGAAAATGTATTGATGGGATCCGATATGTTCCTGTTGATATTATTGATGTTGCCGGCTTGGTTCCGGATGCGCATAAAGGAAAGGGTCTTGGAAATTCGTTTTTGGATGATTTGAGGCAGGCAGATGCCATCATCCATGTAATTGACGCTTCTGCATCTACCGATCCTGAAGGAAATCCAATAACGCCGGGTTCCGGAAATCCGGCAGCGGATATTGCTTTTTTAGATTATGAACTTGAAATGTGGATGTTTGGCATTTTAAATCGAAACTGGTCCAAGCTTTCTCGCAAAATCAAAGCTGAAAATTTGAAAACGGAAGAAGCTGTTGCCGACCAACTTTCCGGCGCAGGCGTTTCTTTAGAGGATGTCGGTTATGCGCTTCATGAAACAAATTTGCTTTCTAAGGAAGCTCAAAAATGGACGGAAGAGGATATGCTTTTGTTGTGCAAAAAACTGCGAGAAGAGAGCAAGCCTATGATTATCGCCGCCAATAAATTTGATTCTTTACTGCCGTCTGTTTCACTCGTGGCATCCGATAAAAAAACAATCGTTCCGACAAGCGCGGCTGCTGAAGTTGTGCTCAAGTCCGCGGCAAAAGCAGGATCTGTTCGTTATGTTTCAGGCTCCAAAACATTTGAAGTTTTAGTGCCGCTTACGCCGGCTCAGGAAAAGGGACTTGAATCAATCAAGCATTTGCTTGAAAAACACGGCAGTACCGGTGTTCAAGACTGTCTTCACAAAGCCGTTTTTGAATTATTGGACATGATTGTTGTGTACCCTGTAGAGGATGAAGGAAAATGGACAAATAAATTAGGCGATATGCTTCCCGATGCGTATTTGATGAAACGCGGATCGGTCTGTAAAGATATGGCTTACCGCATTCATACCGAAATCGGTGATAAATTTTTGTATGCGGTAGACGCACGTACGAAAATGAGACTTGCCGAAAAACACGAATTGAAACACGGCGACGTTATCAAAATCGTTTCTACAGCAAAATAATAAAGCAGGCGGCATCTATGAAAAAGTCGGACAGCCCGTTGGAAACACTTTTGTTGATTTTAAACGAAAGTGAACTTTTGGAATTTGATGATCTGGATCGGCTGTTTTCTCATTTTTCCACGATCCAAAAATTTGGCGTTCAAAAACTCATTGTTTATGTCGATATTCTTTCAAAGTTGGGCGCCGATAAAAAAGAGATGCTTTGCCGCCTTTTAAAACAAAACATTTTGAAAAAATATGACTCCCTTCCTTCAAATGAAAAAAAAATTGACTGTTTTGTTTTGACCGATTATGATTCATGCGCGCCAATTTCATCATCTGATTTTCCGATTTATTTTGTTTTAGGTCTCAGCGGCCGAAAAGAATTACAATTATTCCTCACCGAATTTATTGAAAACTGTCAAAAAGGTCTTTCTCATCCCGATGAGCTGACACCTGAAATGATTTCACTTCATTTGAAACTTCCGTTTGAGCCGGATTTTATTATTTTGGGGAAAAGCACACTGACAGATTTTATGATCTGGCAAACCACTTATTCCGAATACGGTTTCTTTGAAAAAGAGTTTACAAAAACCACCGATTCTGAATTGCTCCGTCTTTTGGAGTCATTCAATAAGCGTGAGCGTCGGTTCGGTGTTTGAGTTGAGAGGATTTTATGTATCTTGTTTTTGTTTGCCCGAAATGTAAGTTAAATGCGCAGTTGTTAGAGCCCGGTCATAAAACAGTTACATGCCAGCGTTGCTCCGCTAAAATTCAAACAAACAGTTTGCGTTTTTTCGGGTCGTTTGAAGATCGAAATGAAGCTGTTAAACTTCGCTCTGTTCTTCAAGGACAATTGTCCGGCTCTTTTTCCGGCGATACTGAACTCCTCTCTCTTTCGGATGAGGCTGTTTCAATAAAGGAGCCAAAAAAAGGATCGGAAGTGCAAACAAAAATGCCAAAAGCGCCCAAGCCTGTTGACATTATTTGCTCTGTTCTTTCAGAAAAAGGACCGATGATTCTCATTGACTGTGAATATTATTGTGAAGAACGCGGTGTTGATCCCGAAACATTTCAAAAAATCCTTCAAAAAATGATTGAAGCGGGTGTTATCTTTCGCCCCGAAAAAGGAATTATTGCGCTGGTTCCTTAAAAAAGAAGTATATTGCTTCGATTTCTTAAAAAAGAAGATCTGTTTTTTAAAAAAGATTTAGGGTTTTATTCGGGTTGTTAATTTTTCATTCATGAATTTCCAAAATGAAATGCTTTCGATGCTTTCGATTTCTTTTTGCTGAAGTATTTGGTATCCGGCTTTAACGGATTCACGAACATGCTTTCCCAAAGCGGCTTCTTTGAGAATCATCTCTTCGATGAGCTGTTTTCCGGTTCGGTATTTTCGCGGGATTTCAGCAACGTAACATTCATTTTCGATTGTGAATGAATAAACATCGGGATTATTTTTGTATTTTTGGCAAAAAGCATCGGCATTTGTTTCATTCCATACCGGTGGCCCGTATCTTTTTTGAAGCGGCGGCAGCTCATCGGCAAGCAGTTCCAGTAAAATGACGCTTTTTTCTTCAGCCCAAGAATATGTATTCATGACAACGAATTCATTTTTTTGGAACAAATCTTCAAGGGATTTTTCCAATCGGAAAAGCTGGGGATACAGTGTATCATCCGCTTTTTTCGGCGTTTCAAAGGCGATGCCGATCATTTGCGTTCCGCGTTTTTTCATTATATTTGAAAAATCTGTTTTTGAAAGGGGCGGATATTCTTTTTTGTAAAAAAAGTCTCGGCTCGGTGTTTTTAAATAAGCACGGGCTCGGTCAATAAATAATGAAAATTTTGTCAAAGACAGGGCGGCAGCAACATTTCTTTTGGGATCGGTCGGGTCTGTTACAACAAGCGGATGTTTATGATCCAAGCTTTTGTGTTTTTCCAAGTCGATGGTTTCGCCGATTTTCCAATCGGCTGCGTTTTTTAAAACATTTTCAAAACCATTGTAATGAATGACCAAAATTTCCGCCAGATAACCGGAAAAGCCGCCCGTTTTGACTTCGGATCCGTAAACATCAATTCCTTTCATGAACTGCTTGAGAAGCAAAACATCATCCTGGAGACCGTTGATTTTTTCTTTAATATAAGTGCAGTGAAACGGCGTTCTGTCAACGGCAGATTTAATATCTGCACCGCTTTTGACGCGAAAACAGGGGACAATGTCCGCTTCAAATCCTTTTTTTTGGATATGGATGTACGGGTGTTCAGAGTGCCGGTCTTCCCAAGACTCTCCCGTTTGTGCCATTTTCATCAAAATGGCATGGCTTTTTTTTCCAAATTCTTCAAAAGATGTCTCTTCGGGATAAGAAATAAAAACATCAATATCATGATTTCCGCAAAGCCACGTCTCTCTTTGAGCGGAGCCGACCGGAATCGGAATAATGTCATGCTGTCCCAACTCTTTTGCAAATTTTAAAATGTCTGCAATGATTTCCTTTTGGACAGCTTGCAATTTCTTTTTTTCTTCCGCAGTCGGGCGGATTTGAGACAAAATTTCGGTTTCAATTTCCGAAAATTGTTTTGATGGTTTCGTGTTCATATTTTACCCATTGCTGCTCTCAAAAGACCTTTTTTGATATACGTAATCATTAAGCTTTGAAAGTATTTCAATTTAAATCTTGTTATTTGTGCAAAATGATTTCATTTTTATATCCTGAAGTTGTTAAGTGCATAAGATGTAATCATTTGGCTAAAGTAAAATATACAAAACGGCAATATAAGGTTAAAAAATGGGTATTGGTATGAGTTCCTCAAAATCTGCATACAAAGAAGCAATTATGTCACAAATCATCAATGATTTATCTGAGTTAGATGTGACTATTTTGCAATTGTTGGCAGCGAATGAAAAAGAACCCGTAAAAGGGCAAGTCGCCTATCAAAAAGAGATGTTTCTGATAGCGAATTATTGTGACAGAATTATGGAAGAAACGGATTTTGAAGCACATAATTTTGGATCACATAGTGAAATCCTTGAAAACAGTATCAATATGCTAGAACAAAATAAATTGGTAAAAACGGATGGTCAAAAAATATTTTTAACGGATTTTGGGGAACAGGCTCTTTTAAAATCCCACAGCAAAATCATTGTAGAAAACGAAGCCATTGAGGATTTTAAAGAATTGCTCAACGACTTAACAGATGATGAGATATGCCTCATTGTGTACGCATTAAAGCCCGAATATGCCGCCGAATCAATCGTGAAAGGCGATATATTTAAAAAACGAGTCAAAAATTCAATTTCATTATACAGTAAAGGAAAAGTCAGTTTGTCAAAAGCGGCATACTTGGCTGGTATGAATATTGAAGATTTTCTTAAAAAAACGAGGGATGTATGCTAAAATTACTAGATACGTCCTCTATCATTTTAATTCTTGAAGAAATCAAATGCCCTGAAATTTTCAACCATTGTATTGAAAGAGGTCATACGTTAGGAATCACGGGAGCTGTTTATGACGAACTTTCAGCAAATCCAAACAGTTTCGAACATTTTAAAAAATATGAGAAAATTTCAGTCATAAGGAATGATCATCAGAAAAACAGTAAGACATATGAGTATCTCACAAAAAGATATCATTCGCTTCACGAAGGAGAAATTAGTGTTTTGTGTGAAGCTGTTGAAATGTCCTATTCTAAAAGTCCTTGTTATTGTATCGTGGATGACCATGCCGCAAGAAAACGAAAAGATGAATTGGGGATTCAACTCACGGGAACAATAGGCTTTCTGTTATGGGGAAAAAAGAACGGGTGTTTTAATGAAGAGGAATGTCAAAAACTTCATCAAAAAATAAAAAAATCACGCTTTCGGATTGACTCTCAAATTTTGGAAAAGTTATTGACATGATGAAAGAATTGAAAATTGATAAGATACCTTAACAAATTGCAAAAACGAAAACACAAATCTTTTAAATTTTTTCTTTTTCTTTTTTTCATCAAACATCTTCTTATAGAATGATTCATTTTTAGGTCAGAAAAAGGAATTATTATGAATTACGATCTTTTGTTTGTTTTTATCTTATGGATGCTGACAATAACGTCTGTGACTGTTTTATCTGTCCATATTATTAAAAAATATCCGGTTTACGGGTTTACAACATTGACAGCTTTGTATGTGGCTTACCTTTTAAGTTCTCAAGTGATTGCGACACGCTTATCGGTTTATGATTTTGGGACATGGTTTGGACACCCGCTGATCTTTTTTGCACCGGCTGCTGCTATTATTTATTCGTTCATTTCCCAAGTTTTGGATATGATTAACGAAATTTACGGACGCAAAAAAGCTGTTGCTGCCATAATCATAGCACTTGCGACACAAGTGCTTTTTGTTATTTTCATTGCGCTCGCAATTAAAATTCCGGCGGCGCCTTATTTTGAATTGGAAGAAGCTTGGGTTTCCCTGTTTGGTTTGATTCCCGGAATTATTTTTGCCAGTTGGATTGCCTTTTTGATCTGTTCGCTTTTAGATGCTTATATGTTTGCCTATATTAAACGCAAATTTAAGCCCAAAGAATTGGCTTTCAAAGGCAACACTTTCTTAAATCCTTATATTTGGCTGCGTTCTCTTGTCACCGACGCCTTTAGTTTGGCACTTGATTCAATCATTTTTATCATCATTGCCTTTTATTTCGTTGGGGCGCTACCGTGGGAAATCGTCTCCGGTATGATTGTCGGCCAAATCGTTGTCAAAGTCTTCTTCGGCGTTGCAGATACTCCTTGGTTTGTTCTTTACAAAAAAATGCTTGGAAAAACCGGAATACATTCACAGGATCAGGCAGACGGTCAATCAATTTAAGTTTCATCTGATTGTGAAACTTAAATTTTTTCTTTTTTCAGAAGGAAAACAAAGATATGTAAACAGCAGAATGTCGAAATTTCAAATTCGGTGAGCATTGTTTGTCTTGTTGAAACGTTAAATGCCATTGAAATATTCCAACAACTCAGCTGTACTCATATCCTTTGTTTCGGCATATATTTTCGCCTGAATATCGTTTTTCATTTTTACGCAATCGAATGCTTTTTCTTTACTCGTGTTCATATTTTATTAACTCTTTTGGATTTCTTATTTCAAGGTTTGCATATCCATATTTCATGTTTACACTATTGTAGCCTTTAATTTTATCAAGATTAACAATATGTTTGAAGTTCCAACTTGCCAACACATCCACTTTGTTGAGCGTTGCAACGGCTATATGCCGACAATCTTCAACGCACGTTTTTCCAACGACCTTTTCGGCGATATAATAATCTGCCAATTCAATTGCTTCCTGTGTGAGCAACACATGTTCAAAACAATCATTGTCATATTTGTCTAACAACTCATGTACTCGTTTTGGAGCGTTTTTCAATTCCTGTTTCAAAACACTTGAAATGACAAATACAATTTCTTTTTTTTCCAATCGGTCGAAAAGTGCTTTTGTATCTGCCGCAAATGCGTGATCAAAAAAACCCCCGACGACCGATGTGTCAATATATATTCTTCTGATCATACTTCCAAAAAATATGGCAAAGATAATAAAACTTTTTATTCATCTGCAAACCTTCTCATTTTTTCCCATTTTTCCCATTTTCCTTTTTTAATATTTTCACCCCGCATATTTGACCTTTATATCCTATTTCGCCGATTCCTTTTTATGATGACAGAAGCTGAAAATGCACTCTTTGAATCCGGTTTAAAATTAAAGGATATTTCCGGCGTCGGAAATGTTCTTGAAAGAAAATTAATCACTCATTTCGGAAGCGAAGGCAAAGCACTTGAAACGTTGTTTAAGGGCGATGTTCATGAACTTTGTAAAGTTGAGGGAATGACAAAAAAAGCGGCTTGCTCTTTGATTTTAAATGTTTCAAAAGAGCAAAACGGGGTTTCTTTAGCGGATTTTTTGAAGACGAAAGAGGCCGAAACGCTTTATTTCAATATTTTAAAAATGATCAAAAAGCACTGCCATACGGAATATGCTGCCGATTTTATGGAATTGTTGGTTCCTTATCCTAAAAAGCGGCTGGATTTGGCAATGAACATTCAGGAAAAAATTGCTTCTCATCTTCAATTGATTCAATCGCTTTCACCGGATGAACAAAAGTTGATTGCTTCTCTTCTTTCAATGATTTCTCCCGTCAAATCGGCACCGCCTCAAAAAGTCAGAGACCGTGTGATTTTGGCGTTTTCTGAATCCGTTTATCTGGCGGCTCGTGAAAAATTCGGCAGCATGATTTCGGTTCACTTGGTGACAGAGATGCAGGAATGCTTTGACTTTTTCAATTCTTATCCTGCCGTCATTTTATTTGACTTTCCCGAATTTGAACTGCCGGATTTTGATTATGATTATTTCAAAGACATGGACCTGGTTGAATTAGAGCATCTCGTTCCCGAAATGTCTTTGTCCTTTTTTGTTAAGAATTTGAAAGCGTTTGATGCGGCTTTAAAGTTGGCGGAAATTTTAGTTTCCAAGTCCGCGGATGGAACATTTTCATCGTTTTCGGCGGATACTGCTCGCCACTGCCGTCTTCTGATTCAAAAAATAAATCCAAACGGCGATTTAGCGGTCGGGTCGGACATTGAAGCGGATCGATTAAAAGCGATTTCTTTGAAATGCGATGATGTTTTGCTAAAGCAAGCGGCTGTTTTATCCGAGCAGCTTAAAGGCATTCTCATGGGAAGTACGCTCACATTAGATGGCTCTCAGTTGATGACAATTCTTTCAGGCGCCGATTTAAAAACAATTGTCCAAGACAACGTTTCCAAATCATATCGGGATCTTTTAAAGGCGTCTCTTTCTGAAATTGCAGCGGCTTTATCATTGAAAAAAGAGGAAGAGCTTTCCCTTTCCGACATTTTTGGCGACGATATTGTCTGTCCGGTTGTGATTCATCAAGAAGTATCGGCTCAATTTAAAAAAGAGATTTTAGGGAAGTTGTCGGCGTTGGAACACAAACATAAAAAACAGCTTTCAAAGGAATTTGCCTGTCAAAAAGAAGCGATGACGGCACTTGTTTCTGATTGTTTGGAATTTGATTGCTGGTACTCCGCTGCCGTTTTTGCACAAACGTATCATATGACGTTTCCGAAATTAGAAGTCAAAGATTCCAATTCCAAAGATTCCAATTCCAAAGATTTCAAAGCTTCCCCTGATTTCAAAAATATGTTTTTCGATTTGAAAAACGGAAGAAACCTTTTCCTTACCGGCAAACACGGTTTTGACAAAATTATTCCTGTCTCTTATGATGTTGAAAATATCGTTTTGTTAAGCGGCGTCAATTCCGGCGGCAAAACATCTCTTTTGGAATTGATTGGTCAGTGTTTGATTTTGGCACATATGGGATTTCCGGTTCCGGCGGAATCTTTTTCATTTTCCCCGATCGAAGAATTTTATTATTTCGGAAAATCGAAGGGGACACTCGACGCCGGCGCATTTGAAACAACACTTCGTCATTTTTCGATTGTTTCAAAAGGCGTTGAAAAGGCGGTTTTTGCGGATGAGTTGGAATCCATCACTGAGCCCGGTGCGTCTTCAAAAATTATTGCAGGATTGATGGAGACTTTTTATGAAAGCGGCAAAACGCTTTCGCTTTTTGTTTCTCACCTCTCTGAAGCAATTGCCAAAAATTGTGACATTCCGATTCGTGTTGACGGGATTGAAGCCGGCGGGCTGGATGATCATTTGAATTTAATCGTAAACAGAAATCCGATCAAAAATCATGTTGCAAAAAGCACGCCGGAGTTGATTGTTGAAAAATTATTTTTAACATCTAAGGGGGAGGAAAATGCGTTTTATAAAAAATTGAGGGGGAAATTTTCATCACAGAAAGAATGATGTAATGATTTATTGTAAACATTTTTGTCCATTAATACCAATGAAAAAATGCAGTAAGTTTAAAAACATAAACCGATCATAAATGAGTTGTATGATTAAACAAACTCTCACAATAAAAAACTTGATAATTTGTGCCAAAGAGTTTTGCGAACAGGAATCAAAAACGCCGAATAAAGAACTCTTTGGTATAACGGATGGCAAAGCCGTTGGAACATACATAGAACATAAATTCAAAGATTTTTTACTCTCAAAATACGATGTAATGGTTGGCAGTTCGGCGAGTGGGATTGATTTGCCTTCTGCCGAAATCAATACAGATATTAAAGTAACTTCAATAAACCAACCACAATCTTCATGTCCATTCAAGAATGCACACCAGAAGATTTTCGGATTAGGCTATAATTTGTTGGTATTTGTTTACAACAAACAAGACAACGAAAAAACAAAAACTGCTCTATTGGATTTTCTAAGTTGCTCATTTATCGAAAAAGAGCGTACAGCCGATTATCAAACGACAACCACTTTATTACAAATGATTGAAAACAAAGCCAATGCAGATGACATTTTTGCTTATTTAAATGACAGAAATATTCCTGCGGATGATGTTACATTAATGAATATCGCGGAACTGATTTTGAAAAATCCGCCGAAAATCGGTTACCTTACGATTTCTAATGCTTTACAATGGCGGTTGCAATATGGCAGAATTGTTACATTGAAAGATAAAATTTCAGGAATTACAAAAATCATAGATAAGTGTTAATATGGATTTCTCTCGTATTGATATTGATTTTGAAGTCATTTCTTTTTTTGAAAAAGAAAAATACAACTCTTTTGAAACAGCAAATGACGTTTTGAAAGACAAAACGGGGATTGTTGAATTTTTTGAAAAAAAGGATGATTTTGTCCAACTACAACAAATCTTGAAAACCAATCCAACTGTTGTGGCTGAAAATCGTATTGAATATGGCGATTTTCAAACAGATAAACAACTCGCTCAATCCATCTGCCATCATCTCTGTGATAAAAATATCACTCCAAAAATATTACTCGAACCGACTTGTGGAAATGGCAGTTTTATTTTGTCAGCCCTCAAGTCCTTTGATTCTTTGCAATATATTTTCGGCATTGAAATTCAAGAAAACTATCTATGGCAACTCAAATTTGATTTGTTAAAGTACTTTTTGAAAAATATAACGGCAAACAAACCCCAAATAAAATTGTATCATTGCAATGTGTTTGATTTTGATTTCCAACAAATTAAAAAATGTATCAATTGTCAGGAATTATTGGTTATTGGAAATCCACCTTGGGTAACAAACAGTACCCTCTCAATCCTTAATTCAAAAAATTTGCCAACCAAATCCAATTTCAAGCAGGCAAAAGGAATTGATGCGATCACAGGAAAAGGGAATTTTGATATTGGTGAATTTATTTCTCTGAAAATGTTAGATTTATTTGCCAAAGAAAATGGTTTTTTTGCATTTTTGATAAAAAACTCGGTCATTAAAAATATCGTTTTTGAACAAAAAAAGAATGAGTACCCGATTTCCAATATCGAAAAGCATACAATCAATGCACAAAAAGAATTTGGGGCAGCGGTGGATGCAAGTTTGTTTGTTTGTCAATTCAATTCAGCCCCTGAATTTACGGCAAAAGAATATGATTTTTATACATCAAAACCAAAGGTAACATTGGGTTGGGTAAACGACAAATTTGCTTCTGATACTGAAAAATACAAAAAATATCAAGATTTTGATGGTGTTTGCCCCTTCGTATGGCGACAAGGGATTAAACACGATTGTGCTAAAATTATGGAATTGGAACGAACAGACGGGGGCTTTAAAAACGCTCTGGGAGAGGAGTTTGAACTGGAAGAAGATTTGATTTATGGCATACTCAAAAGTTCAGATTTAAAAGAAAGCAGAGTCAACACTCCTCGTAAATTTACCATTGTTACTCAAAAAAAAATTGGTCAAGAGACGAATCCTATTTTAGAAAAGCTGCCCAAAACCAAAGCATATTTGCAACAGCATAAAGATTATTTTTTAAACCGGAAATCAAGTATTTATAACGGGAAGCCAATGTTTTCAATTTTTGGTGTTGGTGATTATTCTTTCAAACCCTACAAAGTGGCAATTTCAGGTTTGTACAAGCAAACAAAATTCACACTCGTAGAGCCAAACAGCACCATTTTAATGTTAGATGACACTTGTTACTTTATTGGTTTTGACACTTTGGAAGATGCCTTGATCACTCAATATTTGCTAAATAAAAGAGAAACACAAGAATTTATACAATCTTTTATGTTTGTCGATTCAAAACGTGTCATTACAAAAGATTTGCTTATGCGAATTAATTTTAATTCAATTGTTCAAAATACAGATTGCTCAGAATTACAACATTTCGTAACCGCCGACAAATGGAAAGACTATACAAACACACTTCTTTCAAAAGGAAAGAATGAATTAAGTTTTTTTGTATAAATCAACTTTGGCAAACTTTAGCTTGGCTCACAATTGATCATAATCCCTCATAATTTTTCAAATACTCTTATATCCCTTCGATTTCTTTTTTGAAATCACAATTTTTGGTGATATTATATGATTGAAGAAGGCAATGAAATCGAAATCGTCTGCCCGTCTTGTTCTCCAAAAGACGAAACATGGCATGAAGTTTTAAAAGGCGGACAGAGTCCTGTTGCCAAATGCATGGACTGCGGCAATGTTCACAGTTATCGAATTCCTCGTGTTAAAATGAAGACCATCAAGGTCATTGTCAGCCAAATGGACAATTCTTATGCCATGCAGATGCTTCTCAATGAAAAAGAGCGTTTTTTTATTGACGATGAATTGATTGTTGATGACATTACAACGGGCGATGCTGTTCCAATTATGATTACGGTAATGGAGTGCGGTGACAAAAGAAAGCCTTCTGCTGTTGTAAAGGACATTGACGTCATTTGGGGGCGCGCCATTGATGAAGTGACTGTTAAAATCGCCCTTCAGCAAAAAGATATTACCCAATCTGCGGAACAAAAAGTTTCGGGGGATTTCAAATTTGTTGTCGGTCAATTTGTAAGGATCAACGGAAAAGAGTTTCCGATTGTTTCGATCAAAGTGCGTGACGGCGGTTTCAAATCCAAAAACGGCGATTTCGTTTTGGCAAAAAAAGTCAAGCGTATTTATGCGAAGAAACCCTCTTTCTCAAGCCGAAAATATTGAAGATCAAAATTTTGCCTCATACAAAATATGAGAGGCTGAACCTTTATTTTTATTTATTGCTTTATATCCTAATGAAGTATTGATTTCATTTGTAAGTGCAATCGTTTTTTATCGTCGAGATAAACGATATTACAAGCCGTGTTTTTTTGCGGCAGGTTCGCTTTGTTTAAAACAATTCCGTCTGCTCGGAACATGCCGTGTCTTTTATTTTTTCGCCATTCTGACGGCGTATTTCGTTAATTTCCTTCTCGATTTCGGCGTGTCTTTTCATAGCTTGTATATTGTTCGGGTCCGATTCAATGCGGAATCTCGTTTTGTTCTCGTCAGTATAAATTTTTATATAGCCGCATTCTTTTAAGGCAGCATCGCAACTTTGTTTGAAATATGCTGTCCGTTCAGAACTCGTCATATCTTTTATTTCTTCGTAAATTTGGCGGCGTATTGCGTGAATTTCATCCAAGACCGGATCGTCAGTTTTTTTCATCGTCGATTGCCTCCTTTGGAGAGTTTATTTTTACTTTATTCAAAGTGGAACTGTGTTTTTTTATCATCAATATAAACAATTTTATATCCAAGTTCTTTCGCAGTGTCTTCAACGCTTTGTTTATAATATGCTGTCCGCTCGGAACTCGTCATATCTTTTGTTTTTTCGTAAATTTGGCGGCGTATCGCGTGAATTTCATCCAAGACGGGGTCATCGGTTTTTTTCATTGTTCAGTGCCTCCTTTGGAGAGTTTATTTCTGCTTAATTCAAAGCAGAATTGCGTTTTTTTGTCGTCGAGATAAACGATCTTATAAGCCGTGTTTTTTTGCGGCAGGTTCGCTTTGTTTAAAATATGCTGTCTGCTCGGAACACGCTGTGTCTTTTGTTCTTTCATCATGCGGACGGCATATTTCATTCATCTTATCCACGTTTGCAGCGTATCTTTCCATAGCTTGTATATTGTCAGGGTCCAGTTCAAGGCGGAACATCGTTTTTTCCTCGTCAAGATAAATTTTTATATAGCCCCTTTCTTTTATGGCGGCATCACCGCGTTGATTAAAATATGCCGTACACTCTTCATCAGTCATATCTTTTATTTTTTCGTTAATCTTGCGGCGTATCGCGTGAATTTCATCCAAGACTGGGTCGTCGATTTTTTTCATAGTCCAGTGCCTCCTTTGGAGAGTTTATTTCTACAGTTTTATATCCTAGTGAAGTGTTGATTTCATTTGTAAGTGCAATCGTTTTTTTTCTGACAATATGACGGAAGTTTAGGCTGACAATTGTATCTAATTTGTTAACCGAAGCGGCGGCAATATGCATCGCATCGGTCAGTGAGTTTTTCGGAAGTGCGCCTTCGAAAAGATACTTCCTTGCAAGTTTATTCGCGGCATCAGAAGGACCAAGAACCTTTATATTGTACTATTTTGTAAGGTCAAACATCTGGTCGTATTTTTCACGAGGTGCGGCTTCTAATTCATCAATCACATACTTCGATGTATATGGCTCAAATATTCCCGCCGTGCATGCTTCAAACAGTGCCTTTGTATCGTCATGAAATCCTTGATTTCTTGTATCGAAATAATGATTAAATAGAGTCGTTTCTAAATATATTTTTTTCTTTTCCATAAGTGATTATCCTTTTTCTTTCGTTTTTTCATTTTTTTGTTTTTTTTGCCATTGATTTTTGAATCATGTCATATTTGAAAGAAAAAAGAAAAGGGGATAAATGTTTTTAAAGAAAATCAAAACTGATAGAATGAAATTTATAGAAAATAAGGATTGAAATCAAAATTTCTGAAATAAATTATTTGATGGTTTTTGAAATCGGGGGCTTTGTTTGGCGCTGCCTGCTTGAAATAGAAACCAAAAAAAGGTGATTGAATTTCATCATTTCGGTTTCATTTCGTGCAAAAAGAAATATATATGAAAGACTTTTTATGCAAAGTCTGTAACAATGTTTTTTAAAAATTTTTATCGTTAATACTTTCACCGAACATGTGATATTCTTAGATACAAGGTCTTATTCAAGTACAAGGCAAATATTAAAATGAATGGCGTTTTGGAGCTGAAATGACGAACAATATTTTACTTTATGTCACTCAATCATCTATTGATAAGTTTAATTCAAAATTTGGAAAAATGGAAGAGTTTCATCTTTACAAGGTATTGTTTTTGGTTCAGCAGGAGCTTTTTAAGTATGATATTGATTTTAAATTGCCTTATTATTGGTATTTTCATGGGCCGCTTTTAAATGTTCAAGGGTTTTATTATCAAACGGGGGTTTCTTTTGATAAATTCTCTCCGAATTGGAAACAGCATCCGCCTAAATATGTTATCAACCCTCAAATTTGTGTCGGCGATTTTCCAAATAAAAAAATCGTTGATGATGTGATTAATTTAATTATAGATACAATCGAAAATGAAGCCATCGAAGAGTATCTCAAGAGGGAAGTCTATAAGTATGCTCCTCAATCGTTTCGCCGGAGTTTTAAAAAATTTGAATCTTTCCTTGATTTAGGGGATTATGGGAAGGCAAAGGAATTTTTCTTTAAACTGATTGCAGAGTTTCCAAGGGATGAATCTTTGAAAATTTATGATCTTTTTTTAGAATGGGAAACTGTTGTTGATTTGGCTTTTGAAATGGAAAAATACTCCTTTATTGAAGATATTAATAAGCCGTTTTGGAGGGCTTATTGCCATAATTTTTCGGTTGTGGATTACAAAAACTTAAATGATGATCAGCTCCAAAGACTTAAACAAACGGCTGAGGTCAATTACCCGACAGAAGAATAGAATGTTTATTGCGTGAGTGAACGATTCTATTTAAGCTTGGATGAATCCGATTTTACAGAACAGGCAATCTCTGATGCGAATTTGTTGAATCGGCTTGCAATAGAGCGTTTTTTTGAGAAATAATCGGGTGATACCATTTCGTTTTTTTTTGATACCAACGTTATCGTTTCTTTTGTTTTTTCAGAATACGAAAAAACCGGAAAATGTGCGGCGAAATTCATGCAATCCGATGAGGATATTTGTATTGGGAGAACGGTATAGAGGGAAGCATTTGATGAAAAGGTTGGCATATGTCCAAGGTATAATTCTGTCCTTTTTCGAAATCTCAAAAAATTATTGGATGACATTGAAGTATACGGGGAATTAAAGGCTGTTGATAATATTTCTGAGGAGAAAGTAAGACATTTTGTGATCCAACTCATTGCTTATCCCAATATTCCTGAAAATTTTAAATACAGCATAAAAATGGCTTATGCTGCCTTTAAAATGAATTATGCTCAAAGACTTCATTATGCAAGAAACAAAATCAGGTGTTTGCCTGATATTATCGGAAATGAAGAAAACAGAAAGGTTCATTCTGCGATTATTCAAATATTCAAACAAAAAACATCTCAGCCAAACTGGGATGATGCTGAAGTTCTTGTTGAAGCCCACGAAGCAGGTCTTGTATATAGCGGTTTAATTTTTGTAACCGGCGATTTCAAAGACATTTTGTGCCACAAAGACGCTCTTCTCTCCTGCACATCTCTTCACGACATAAAATCTTTATCCGAATGTTGATTCGTATTTTAATCCGAAACATCATTCATAAATCACTTCAAAAAAATCAGGGTACCCCTCTCAAAAACCAAAAATGCTCTGAAAAAAACGTACCCTCTATTTTAATCCCCTCAAAAAAAGAAATGTTTCCAATTAATGACAAAATGACACAAAACCCCCCCAAAAACTCCTCTACCACTATTTTTACTGTCACCACCACCCGATTTTTCAAACACTATTTTTCTCATATATTTTCTTACCTCATCCTCTTTTTTCCACTCCACATATATATTTAAGAAAACATACCCATTCTTTCGCACCAGCCCTGATTTGAACTATATCTATCGTATGAAATGCTACAAACCTACTACTTAATGATAAAAACATTATTTTCCGTTCTTATTAACAATTATTGCAATTAATATTTTTTCTAATAACAAAAACTATTATTCCAACAAGCTATAAATATACGAACAAACTATCATACTACAATAACTCTACATGTTATTTATAAACCGGAGGCTCCCCTCGATTTCCGACACTGATGGACAATTATAATCCAAATCGAATTCGTTGTAATTATTATAATTCTTTGAAATTTCGTTTATTATAATTGTATTTCTTCCATTGCCCCCCTTTATATTTTACTTTTTAAATTATTTTTTTGAGTTGCAACGAAATGATGGTTATGATGAAAACAGAAGAAATCCGGGAAAACTTTGCCCCCGGACTCAAGTCCGTGCAAAGAACACTGCCTCCAAAAGCATCTTTCCCAAAGGCATCTCTGTTGATTCTGACTCTGACTCTGATTCTGACCCTTTTACTTCCGGCATCGCATGCCCTGCCTTACATGACGGCATGCGATTCCCCCTCCTATTCGGACATTTCTTCAGACGCCATTTCCACTTTTTCCGACAACTCTTCTTCTAATATGACTTATCCCGATGGTTTTTACTATTTAATAATACGTTAATTATTTTTTTTAAAACAAAACAAATAAATATATAAATAAAAATATAACTCTGGTCGTGTGTGTTTTATGAATATAGACTTATCTAAAAAGACAATTTCTCTCGTTTTGGCAATGTTCCTTCTTTTCTCCATTTTCGGTCCGATTGCCTCTGCTGACTCTGACGATTTATCCAACCTTGGTTTTGATTTATCCGACCCCGGGTTTGGCTTAGGTTTCCCCGGCGGTTCACTTGGCCCCGGTCAGGATGATACTTCTAACCCTAATCTAAACGATCCTTCTGATCCTTCTGATTTTCCAAACATACAAAGCGGCCCTCCTTCTCCAAACAGCATTTCCGGTTTCTTATGGTCAGATGGTAACGGCATGCAACCCACGGATTGGAACGGTTTGTATGACGGCATTGAATCTCCCCTTTCCGGCTTTACTGTTTCTCTTTACGCCTCAAATGACTTAACCTCTCCTCTTTCTCAAACACAAACAGGATTTGACGGCACATACATTTTTGACAATCTTGCCCCCGGCAGTTATGTTCTTGGTCTCGTTTCCGGCACGGTAAACGGCAAAGAATATCTTTTGCCCATGATGATAACTTCGGAAAATAAGTTTGCGATGGACTCAACTTATACCAAAGCTTATACAAGTACTATTATAATTACTGCGGGACAAAATGTTGAAGATATTAATGCGGGTATGAGGCTGCCTATGGGAATTGTGCCGACGGCACATTTTAACATTGATTTAGCAAGTCCGGGCAGCGGTACAGGGTGGTCTTCATCCGGAAATAATATTACCTTCGACACATTAGCAAACGGCAATACATATACTCTTACACAACCAAATCCGAACACCGCTTTGGCGAGAACAATTATTTTTCCGACAGGTGTGAACAACACTATTGTAACGATCCAAAATATCAACATTTCTGGTAGTATAGAATTACAAGGCGATGCCGATGTGAACCTGACACTCGCAAGTGGCAGTAATAACAATATCAGTAGTGGTATCCGTGTACCTCCTAGTACCACTCTCACCATCAATAGTGCCGATGGCTTCGGTAGTAGCAGCGGTTCACTTAATGTGACCGCACCAACCTCTAGTTCATTGGCAGCCGCTATAGGCGGTGGTGCGGCTCAATCCGCTGGTACCATCGTCATCAACGGTGGTACGGTAAATGCACGCGTTCCCACCACCGGCACCTTTGCTCGTAGTGCTGCTGCTATTGGTGGTGGTGGTAGTACAAATAATAGCAATGCCGGTGGTGGCGGTAACATCACCATCAGTGGCGGTACGGTAAATGCGACCAGTGATTATGGTGCAGGTATCGGCGGCGGTGGCTCTAATGGTAGTAGTCTTGGTGGTGACGGTGGCACTATTATAATATACAACGGCACGGTAAATGCGACCAGTGCTAATGGTGCAGGCATTGGTGGTGGTCTAGGAGGTACTAATGGCGGCAGTGGCGGTAACATCGCCATCGTTGGAGGCATTGTTACAGCATATGCCACTCTAGCTGGGGGCATCGGTGGCGGTCATGGAGGCATTACTAGTGGTCATGGTGGTGATATATACATCGGTGGCAGTGCAGTGGTAACCGCAAGCTCAAATAATTCCGCTGGTATTGGTGGTGGCATGTATACTGCCATGGGACCAGCAGGCAATGGTGGCAATGTCACCATTACCGGCAATGCGGTGGTAATTACCAATGGTGTGCATGGTATTGGTCCAGGTACTTTTGGTCCTGGTGGTTACAGCGCAACCCCTACAAACCTCACCATTGATGCAACCGCCAGTGTCAAAGCTTATGGGAAAAGATCGGTGGGATATCCTAATGATAGGAATGACACTGCTATCATCGCTACCAATAATTTAGGCACTGGTTACTATGTTAACGCATGGACTAATGGTGCAATTTCACCCACTTCACCCGTTACATTGGATATATATGCTGGCGGCATCATGGTTGACACTTTGACCCTGCCTGCCAACTCTACAAGTTTCGCTTACACAACAGGTTCTACATCACCTCAAAATGATAGTATTTTGGCATATAATGGAACAAGCGGAGTCCTTATGGGACAAGTACTGCGAACAAACGACAGTCCTCTCCTCCCCTCTACAAATACAAATACAACTCTGCCTGTTAAAATCGGCACTGCTCACATGATCACAGAAAAATATGTGGATGACATCGGCAACACAATACAACCAGATACATATTCATTCACAGTTGCCGGCACTTATAGTACGACGATCCCCACTATTGCCGGTTATATTCCACTGGGATATAAATTAGACACCATCGGCAACACCACGATCTCAGGCAATCCTTCCAGCATTTCAGTGACAGGGGGTAGAACAATCTACTTCGTCTATGGGGTAAACCCCTATTGGATGGACATTGATTTGGCGAACAGCGATGGTTCTCTAACAAACAGTGCATGGTCAACTTATTATCAATACAGCGGCACAACATTGACAATCAATGCAGATGCACCTTCTTCAAAACCTAATCCGAATTCATATCGTATTTATCAAACAAGCAGTCATCCCGTCACAGAAATTGTAATAAACGATAGCGTGACAACGAGTGTCACGATCGACGGCATTACAATCCCCGGAAATATCACGCTGAACAATAATGCAAATTTAACTTTGCTTTTGAATGGCTCGAATACGGTTACTCAAGGAATAAGAGTGCCGGCTAGCCGGACAATTAAAATAGACAGTGCGGATAGTACACTTTCTAATCCCGGAAGTACAAACGGATCTCTTTTGATAACGGCACCTGCCTATAACAATGCAGGAATTGGTGGTTCTCAAGACCAAGCTGCCGGCAACATTACCATATCCGGCGGCACGGTGAACACAATTGGCGGCATTGACAACGGCATCAACGTTGCCAACAACGGTGGCGGCGGTGCAGGCATCGGTGGTGGCGGTGGCAGTAGTACCGGCCAACCCGGTGGTGCCGGTGGTACTATTACGATAGATGGCGGTACAGTCACTTCAACCGGTGGCAGTAGTGGCACTTACGGCAGCAGCGGCGCAGGTATCGGCGGCGGTGGCAGCGGCTACCTCAGCTACGGCGGGACCGGCGGCACTATTACGATAGATGGGGTCATAGTGGATGGCACTGGGGGGACCCGCGGCAGCAGCAATTCCCGGGGCGGCGGGGGCGC
>Ga0099364_10000846_pt1 | contig 51991 bp, 43 predicted proteins | sample TergutTh196P3_FD_73070 | JGI IMG/M metagenome (GOLD analysis project Ga0099364, IMG submission 73070) | Microcerotermes parvus P3 segment gut microbial communities from Pointe-Noire, Republic of the Congo - Th196 P3 | ecosystem: Host-associated > Arthropoda: Insects > Digestive system > Gut ... | reverse complement strand
TGGTCGGCGGTGGCGTGGTCGGTGGCGGATCGGTCGGAGGCGGATTGGTCGGAACGTTAACTACAGTAACGGACATATGCTGTGTACTTTGGTTATTAGGCAAATCTTTTTCTACTCTTAGCACACTGCTGTATGGCATGGCACTATTAATGAATGAGTGTCCCTCAGGAGGCGCCACTTCTTTGAAGCGGTAATTGCCATCCCTCAGGTGGCTCACAGATATCACACCGATACTGTTTGTCCTCAGGTTTGTATTTCCATTTTCCCCGGGTCCGGCAAACCTGTAGTTCCCTGAGTTCACGCCTGCCTCATTGAAGCCTGTGAGCAGCACCCATTGACTAATCTCATTTGACCAGTATTCCAGTTGGAATATCGCACCCTCAAGTTTTCCGCCATTTGAATAACAGGCATTAAATCCACAATTTGCATTAGCACACACTTTCTCAAGCCGGATACTGCGCGCAAGATTATACACAGTTGTGAATGCGGTCGTGCTATTGTTGATAGGGATGATTTCAATGCTCTGATTTCGCCCCTCATAATACACGTCTCCAAAAGTGACTTCACTTAAATAGAACTTACTATTTGCATCCCATATGTCAAATCTAAGAGTAAAGCTTCCGTCCGGCCCTGTCTCTACAAACTCAGCTCCGCTTGAACTATCCTTTATATACAAATCGCCTTCTTTCCGAAACTTAACCAGTTCTCCAACGTTCGGGTTCTGGGCTGTACGAACTTCAAATCTTATCCCCGGAAGGAGGGCTTCGGAACCGGTTTCTTTTTTTACAACACGGACTTCAAGCGGGTTGATCGTTACATTGCCTCCGCCATCTGAGCCTCGGCTATTAACTTTGAACACGCCGGGTTCACCATCAATGAGAATTGTAACTATTTTTGATTCAGTGCCTGTGTATTCTATCGTCGCCCATCCATCAACCCAGATGTCTTTGAGAATATAAAAGCTAACTTCATTAGAGAAGCTAAACCTAACTGATAGCGTACCCGTTTCGTCACTCTGATTGTAATCATATGTAAAAGTGGCCGTTCCTATAAGAACGTCAACTCCCTCAAATTTCGTTCTAATACTTTTCGTGCTATCATTGGGACGCAGTACTATGTCATCTGCTCCTACGCCTCTTATGCTGATTATTTCTTTGGTGAAGAAGTGACTTTCATTGAATACTCCCGAATCACCTGCGACCGGTTTCCAATCGACTCGAAAATAAAACATGCCACCGGTTTCAAAATCATACGTGTAGGGCGGACTCAACTGCACAGGACTACCGCCCACAGGGATGTAGAGTTTATCAAAACGCGTGACTTCCAGCCTGCTTTCTACATCTACATTTGCCATACCGGTCACAAACAACGCCGCTGCAACCATGAATGCCGCTGCAAGGAGTAACGCGGCAATCCTCTTTTTCTTTCTTGAACACATGATTCATACAACTCCCCAAAATTTATTTTCAATCTCCCCAAAAATTGAATTATTCGCCTTATTTGTGTTTATTTGTAACTTATTTGTCTAATCTTGTTCTTTTATAACATATTATTACCCGCTTGTCAACACTTTTGTTAATATTTTGTATCTATTTTGTTTATTTAATGTAACCATTCAGTGCCTTGCACTCAGACGGCTATTTTGCTCCCGCAATCGCTCAGGATAAACGTCCTGCTTATACTGAGCGAACGCACCACCGTCCTTGGTTGCGCTTTGCGGGAGCAAAACAGCCATCTTCGCCGGCACTGAATAGTTACTATATAATTTATTTTTGTCTCCATTTTGTAACTACTTAGTTTTGAATGAGCTTATTCTCCATGTTTTCATAGCTATAGATGCAACTTACTGCTAAAAAACCGCCGGCTCATATAAGCCGGCGGCAGTGCGGTTTTTTATTACGGGCAACTGTTACAGTCTCGTTTATCTTTCCGGTGACACTCTCCAGCCTTCTCTATCCCTCATATTTATCGTATACCTCTCGTACCTCGGATTGCTTCTTTCGTAATCAGCTATTATTTCGTCAAGGCTGCCCAGTTTATTCCGTAAGTTGTCAGTGTCTCCTAAAATGACTGTGATCCTCCCCAAATAAAAGAAATTTATATATGATATATTTGATACATCAACAAACGATACGTCGTCTGCCATGCTTTCTCTTTCAATAGCTGCCAGCACTTCTCTCAAGCGTTGGAATCTCGATTCGTCGCTCATATCAGCCCTCAACGCATTCCCAATTCTTGCTTCAGCCGGAGTGAAACCCCTTACTTCAATTAACCCCTCAGGCGCTGTATCAACCTGATCCAGTATCCTGCCGGTTGAATCTATGACTAGGACGCTGCCGCGATAACCGATTACAGCTATCGGTATTGATTCGATCACGTTAATAACCACTCTATCCGGCAGGTTGAACTCAATGCTTGCCTCATTAATATATGGCATAGAAGACAATATCCTCTGCCTTACAGTGTCCGCATTGATGAAAAGCATATTATTTCCAATCTCTATGCCGGAAGCGTTGATAATCTCGCTGTCTTTGTACTTTATAGCACCATTTACTTCAACAACGATGATTTTGAGAAATACGCTGGTGCCCAAAATTACTAAAAACAAAATGAGGAGGGCGGCAATAGGTATATAAATAGCAGCGCTTTTGCTTTTTCTTCTTTTTTTGTTATCGCCCACGACTTAACCCCCTTCATTTCCGGTAACGAATTCAATAATAAGATCGGCAATACCCTGCGCTGCTTTTGGAACACCAAGCGCTTTTTGAGCATCCAGCATTTTTTTTAGTTTGTCGCCGTTTCTCAGTATGTCTGTTACTATATTGTACAGTACTTCTCCTGAGCAGTTTTTTTCCTCAAGCATAACAGCACCGCCGGCTTTAATGAGCTGTTCCGCGTTTTTCTCTTGTTCATTGTTCGACACATATGGCGAGGGTACAAGCACAGCAGGCTTCCCCATGGCAGTCAGCTCAGCTACGGTTGATCCCCCCGCGCGACAAAGCACAATATCCGCCAATGCCATAGCAGACTGCATATCATCTATATACTCCCGTATCTCTATACCCGGCGGCAGATCGTCAGGCGCACCGATTTGATTGAGACGGTCTTTAATCTCTTTTTTACTGCTGCTACTGCCTGTTGCATGAATGTGATCAAATTCTTCGCAGATAGCATTGATTTTTATAAAATCAGCAATCGTCTCATTCATATGCTCGGCACCGAGCGATCCCCAGAATGACAATACGAGCGGCTTTTCGTTTGATACTTTTTTTATAAGGCTTTGCTTTTCTGCTTCAAATCCACCTCGCACCGGTGTCCCGGTGAACACAACGCGATCCGGGCGTTTGTAATTCTTCTCAATCCCCGGAAATGATACAAGCACTCTATCAACGATAGAGCTTAGCAGTTTAGTTGTCAGGCCGGGCACTGCATTTGACTCATGCACGAATGTAGGGATACCCATCCCGGCACCTTTTTTCAAAACCGGATAGCATATGTATCCGCCCGTCCCGATAACAGCTTGCGGCATGAACTGCCTGATAATCTTTGCGGTTTCACCGCCTGCAGCCGCGAGATTTATAAATGTCTTTATGTTATGAAGAATATCACCGGGAGAAACCCCGCGCCTCAAACCGCTCATCTTTATATTCACAAGCTCATATCCGGCTTTTGGTATGAGCCGCTTTTCCATATCCCTGTCCGCTCCGATAAACAGTACTCCCGCATCCGGCACTCTCTTGCGGAGCTCCTCCGCTATTGCTAACGCCGGGTTTATATGTCCTGCGGTACCTCCGCAAGCAAACAAGAAATTCATTCCCGGCCTCCTTCACTATCGGGATTCAAACCCGGCGGGAGGTACGCCGGGTTCGTGTCCCTTCGATATGGGCTGCGGTATTTCGCGGGAAACCGCAAGTACAATGCCCATCTGAAAAAGCTGTATCCATAATGCTGTGCCTCCGTAACTGAAAAAAGGCAAAGAAACACCCGTCGAGGGCAGAAGATTTGTTACAACGGCCACATTAATAAACACCTGTATCGCAAGCAAGCTCATAATGCCTGTCGTAACCAGAGCGCTATACTTGTCTTTTGCGTTCAGCGCCAACCAGAACCCACGTATTACCAATAACGCAAACAGCATTAGTATCAACATCGCACCGATGAAACCAAGCTCCTCACAAACTATCGCGAATATATAGTCGTTGTGCTCCTCGGGAAGATACAAGTATTTTTGCCTGCTCTGGCCGAGTCCTTGCCCAAGCAGCCCGCCTGACCCGACGGCATATAATGACTGGCGTATTTGAAACCCGTGTCCAAGCGGATCCGCCTCAGGGTCGAGCCATGCATCGATGCGCCCATCCGCGTAACCAAGCCTTCCCGAGCCCCATCGCACCTGCGAGAATCTGTCCGACATGCTTGCTGTACTGTTTTCCTGCCCGGAATCAACAGGGCTTATAATCATTAAAAGTCCGATGAACGCAGCGATGAAAAGAGCGCCAAACGCAAACCATCTCAACCGCGCCCCTCCTGCAAAAATCATAATAGCAGCAAGCACGACAACGATTACCGACGCCGAAATATGCGGTTCCATCATAAGCAGCGCTACCATAATTATGGAAATCGCGATAAACGGAGCGACCCCGTATTTGAAAGTCTTCATTTTCACACGGCCAATGTCACATATCCATTTTGAACACGACATTATAAGAGCAAGCTTTGCCACCTCCGACGGCTGAAATGAAAACGAACCACCTTCACCTTCAAAACCCAACCAGCGTTTCGCACCGTTAACCTCCATACCAACAAACAGAACAACAACTAGCAGAAATACTGAGAAGGCAAGCAGCATGTATGACCATCGGCTCAAAGTTTTCAAACTAAAGCGCGGCACAAGCAGCATTATTGCGACGCCGCTGACAGCGAATACCAATTGACGCATGAAAACTCTCATTGGTTCGCCCGTCGTATAAAAACCGCGCGCAAAACTGGCAGATAGCACCATGATAACGCCCATCATCAAAATAAGCAGGGTAATTACCAGAAAAGGCATATCGACACCGGTTTTTTTTTGATCAGTATTTATGTATTCTTCTGTCAGCTCGCGGGTTTCCCAGTACGGAACACCTGAAACTAATACGTCTGACTGGGCGTCAGCATGCTCTACACTTTGATCTACGCTCCGGTCTGTACTGTATCCATCAATACCACTGCTCACAATGCCTCACCTCCCTGGCTAACTACAAAAGCAAATCATATATTTACATATGCCTGTTGACAACTCCGAAATACGATACCACCGCAAAAACTACGGACACTGACGTGAATACCGCAAAAAGTTTATACTCGCTCCAACCTATCATCTCAAAATGATGGTGCAGAGGCGCCATTTTAAATACCCGTTTCCCATGCGAGAACTTAAAATACATAATCTGAATGATATCGGACAGTGTTTCAACTAAAAAGACTATCCCGAGCGGAACTAATATGAGCGGCATATCGCTAGCAAACGCCATTGCGCAAATAGCCCCGCCAAGAAACTGAGCGCCGGTATCTCCCATAAACACTTTTGCGGGATAAAAATTGAAGAATAAAAATGCAATTAGCCCTCCCGTCATTGCGGCTGCGTATATACCGAGCGCATAAAGGCCCCACATTGCCGAAACTGCTGCAAAGCAGGCCGCCGCAGGTATCGCCGCGCCGGTTGCCAAACCATCCGTGCCATCGGTGATATTAACCGAATTCACCGTACCTACAGCCACAAATACAGTAAAAACATAATATATTGGCTCCGGTATCATCAGGCTGACATTCAAAAACGGTACGTACAGGTTCAACGTCAGATTTCCGGTAAATCGCATCAGCAGTACAAACAATGCTGCCGCTACAACCTGCAACGCAAACTTGTGTTTCGCTTTAAGTCCTAAATTCTGCTTTTTTCTAAGCTTTTCATAATCATCTAAAAAACCGATTGCAGCATAGACTAACGCAAATGCGAAAATATATACATGGCTGAAGTCACCGTTTCTTATCTCACGGAATCCGGCGACTAAGCAAGCAGCCGCAATACCGGCGATGAACATGACCCCTCCCATTGTCGGTGTGCCTTGTTTCTTGCTATGCCATACAGGCCCGTCCTCGCGAATCGTCTGTCCTGCTTTCGCCCGGCGCAGCGCGGGAACCAGAAAAGCTCCCACGACGACTGTCGCCACAAGCGACACCAGAAATGCCACCACATACTGAATGAACATATACTCTTACCCTCGATTAACAATTCAAAATGCTCGATTCACGTCATCATATTCACAGCACGCAGCTCACAGCGCACAACTCACAGTTTGAAATGCACAGTACGCAGTTGGCCAAGAATAGTTCACAGCTCCCTGACTCATGATTTTCGTGCAACCTGCCATCACCGGCTTCCTCGTCCCCTCTCGCTGTGTCACTGGAAACTAACCCCAAAACTGCTCTGCTGCTCCGCATTTCCGCAATCATATTTCTCATTTCTATACCCTCATTTCCTGTTTATTTAGAAAATCAGCCACGACCTCGCGCTCGTCGAAATGTATCTCTTCTTTTCCAAGTATCTGGTATGTCTCGTGTCCTTTTCCTGCAAGGATAAGCACATCATCAGGTTTTGCATTCTCGAGTGCCCAGTGAATCGCTTCACGCCGGTTTTCTATGACGCTGTATGGGGTCTTCGTATTTTTCATACCAACAAGTATCTCATTAATAATATCTCCCGGCGCTTCTGTACGCGGGTTGTCTGAAGTGACGATTACATAGTCGGAATGCTCCACTGCTATGGCCCCCATTTTTGGCCGTTTAGTTCTGTCACGGTCTCCTCCGCATCCGAACAAGGTAACAACTCTGCCTTGCGTAAAATCACGCACGGCAGATATTATGTTCTCAAGTGCGTCCGGCGTATGCGCATAGTCTATCAGCACTGAAAAATCCTTTCCTGTCGGCACGACTTCAGCTCTGCCCTTAACTCCCTTGCATGTTTGCATAGCAGTAATAATCCGTTCAAGCTTAAAACCAAGAAGTAAAACTGCCGATATGACTGAAAGCGCGTTGTATACTGTAAACATACCCGGTATGCCTACTTCTACCCTGTTCAAACTGCCGATCTTCAGCACGGAAAAATCCACCCTGTCCGAATAAAGCTTTATGTTCTTGGCAACAAGGTCTGCGCTGACGTTTTTCACGGCGTATGTTAATACCGGGCACGCCGCACTCTCAATCATTACTGACGCGTACTCGTCGTCTATGTTTATTGCTGCTTTTCGGCAGTTTTTGAAAAGGATCGATTTTGTCGCGGCATATTCATTCATGGAAGAATGGAAATCGAGATGTTCCGGTGTTAGATTTGTGTATATGCCTGCTTCAAACTCTATCCCGTGTACCCTACTCTGCTGAAGCGCATGCGATGAAACTTCAATTACTGCGTAACGACATCCTTCCGAAACCATCATAGCGAGCAGTTCCTGAACTTCATATGACGCAGGAGTCGTATAATCTGTTTTGAGCTCCCTGCAGCCTATCATGTTTACGTTTGTTCCGATAAGGCCGGCTTTCGTTCCGGAACATCCCTCTATAACCCTTTTTACTAAACTTGTGACTGTTGTTTTTCCGTTTGTACCTGTGACGCCGACTATCTTCAGCTTATCAGCAGGATAGCCGAACCATGCGGCAGATATGGCTGCCAGCGCCCTGCGAGTATCTTTCACAACAATGTACGGCATTTTTTCATCCGGGATTTCCTCACTAAGCACGCACACTGCACCCTTACCGGCTGCTTCCATAATATACTCATGCCCGTCACGCGTGTAGCCTCTTACAGCAACAAAAAGCTCACCTTCGCGCAAAGTCCTGGTATCAAAGCTGACGCCGCTTACTTCAATATCCAAATTTGCGGAGGCTGATACAATATCGACCTTTTCAATAAGCTCCCTAAGTATCATGGCTCTAATTCCTTATAACAGCGTCTTTGTTAATTAACGTAACTTCTATTATAGACCCGTATGCCGTCTCAACCCCCGAAGGAATTGACTGGACTGATATCTCCGCCCTTGCATCGGATCTCGGTACCCCGGCCGTCCTGATAAACAGCCCTCGGTTCTCAAGTGCCAGCTTAGCGGCTGAATATGACATACCTGAAAGATTCGGCACCTCCACCAACTCCTTCAGCGCCTCCTCACCGGCGTATATTACGACTCTTGTACCCGACGCAACATGCATATTTGGCGCCGGGAGCTGATATGTGACATTCTCCCCGTCTCCGGCGACTTCGCATTCAAACCCAAGCCCCGCAAGTATTTCCAGTGCTTCACCAACACTTCTGTCTGTTACCCTCGGCACGTCTACGTTAATATCAGCCAGATCCTCCTCGGTGTATACGGGCCTTATCCCGAGGCTGAGCGGCAGAACATCAGCCATCATATTGCCGACCACAGGCGCAGCCATAGCGCCGCCGCTTATGTATATACCTGTTTCATGGCTCGGCGTGTCCAACAGAAGCAAAATTATTATCTCAGGATCATCGGCCGGGGCGAACCCAATAAACGACACAATATAGTCCTTAATAACACTATTTACATCTTCCTGTGCTGTTAGTTGCTCAACATTTTCGGATGTTCCGGTCTTTCCACCTACCCTATAGCCTTTTACCTGCGCATTTTTGCCGGTACCGTCTGTCACAATCTCCTCAAGAATCTCGCGAACTATAGCCGACGTCTCAGCGCTTATGACCTGACGCAGAACTGTCGGCTCCGTTGCTTCGACAACATTCCCGTAACTGTCTGCGATTTGCTGGACAATATACGGCTGCATGAGATATCCGCCATTAACCGTCGCCGCCGCTGCTGTAATCATCTGTATTGGAGTAACCTTAAATGTTTGCCCAAACGATGCGGAGGCGAGCTGCGACTGGTTGTTTCTGTTAATAAATACGTTTTCATCCCACCATATGCTGCGCCCTTCAGCATTGTAGTCAAGGCCTGTTCTTTCAAACAATCCAAAAGCTCCTATGTACTTGTAAAACGTCCGCGCACTAATCCGCTGACTCATTTCCACAGTCACGATGTTGCATGAGTTCTGCATTGCCTGACTAAGTGTCTGCTCCCCATGTCCGTAAATCTGCCAACAGTGAAGCGGATCGTCTTCCTCACGCCCCAGTACATTCATCTTTCCCCAACAAAAGTAATGATCGTGCAGATTCGCGGCGTTTTCTTCCAAAGCCATTGCGAGCGTCATGATTTTGAACACCGACCCTGGCTCGTATGTGTCCGCCAACGCTCTATTGCGCCATTGACGCAGAAGCGCTGTATGGAATGCCTCCGCATATTCATCCTCATCAGCTATCAGACCGAGTCGTTCCATTTCCTTGTCGCTCAATCCCAGAAAGTCGTTCGGATCATAATTCGGATAGTTTGCAAGGGCAAGTATTGCGCCGGTTTTTGCATTCATAACTATACATGAAGCGCCATTTTGCACATCGTAGTCTATTACTGCCTGCGCCAGATGCTTCTCTATGTAATACTGGATGCTCGAATCTATAGTAAGCGTTATATTGTTGCCGTCGCGCGCAGAGTAAGAATTATCATAACCGGAAAGCATGAGGTCTGTACCCCTGGCATTTCTAAGCCGGACTGTCCTGCCGTCCACCCCGCTTAAATGAGTTTCATACCGTTGCTCCAAACCGTCAAGACCTATGTTGTCAACTCCGGTAAATCCCAAGACTTGGCTAGCAAGGTTATTGTTAGGGTAGTACCTCTTTTCCGCAGGCTCCAGATATACTCCCGTTAAGTTGTGCTCAGCTATAAACGCCCGGACCTGCAGAGCTTCTTCGTTTTCCACGCCAAGCTTGACAATCTGATACTGCGAATCGGTCTTTTCCGCCATTTCAACAATCGGCCGTCGAGGTACGTCCAGTATTATTGACAACCCACCGGCAATAAGTTCAACATCCTGGCCATCACGGCTAATTTCATACGGGCTGATGAATACGTTTTCGACAGCAGCGCTCATTGCTAATATCTTTCCATTTGAGTCAAAAATCGTCCCGCGTGACGCTGTCAGCGTATTATGGCTTAGTTGATGCCGCAGAGCCCGGCTTTCATAAAAGTCTTTATCTACTATTTGCAGCTGGTATAATCTTGCTGCTAGAACAGCAAACGCGGCAACGCCGCACACTGCCATTAAGAACAGGGTGCGGACAATAAATATCCTGCTATTTCTCTTTTTCGGTTCTTTTTTCATTTTGCCGTCCAGCATTACTACCACGCCTCATTTACTAGGAATTAAAGTATTCAAGCAACGACGATATAAACATTCCAAACCCGCTCAGCGCGCCGTCGTCTTCACCGCTGCTGATTATTTCTGCGCTGTCGACAGGTATGCTCCGGATGACGGCTATCTGATCAGCATCAGGCCTCGACATTCCAAGCGCATCCCTTGCGTAGCGTTCGACATACTTCATGTCTATTGCTCTTTCAAACTCAATTTCAAGCCTTCGCTCCTGCTCTGTCAGTTCCGATAACTGCGCGTTCAGCCTGACTGTCTCGCTTGCAATTTCGGTATAGCTGATTTGCGCCAACACTACGAAAACCATTAAGAAACCGGCAAAAACCGTTCCGAAAACTGCAAACATGGATACGGTAGGTACACTTTGCGCGTCAGCCTCTTTAGCCCTTTCCCTCTGCCGTGTTTGCTCCCATGTCGCCGGTGTGTCCTCCGGCCTTGCCATTGGTCCGACATATGGCGCTTGAGCAGGCGCGGCGGAACCGTAATAATCACTGCCCGCATATTCCAGAACTCTTGCTGCCTCCGCTGCCATAATCTCACTCCCCCGGAATTAATTCCTTTTATCGAGTGGCATCCACTCATAACTTTTCATTAACCGTACATAGAAACTTAGACTCTTTACCGCAATATACAGCGGTCGGATTATTTAGTAAAACACAATATATTGCGTTTGTAAGATTAAAACTACTATGTAGTGTTTAGTAATATGTAATTTCGTAATACATACTTCCGAGATTCTCAGTTTCGTAATTCTCAGTTCTCCGCTAAATCTTCTCCGCTATCCTCAGTTTAGCGCTCCTTGCCCTAGGATTGCGTTCCGTTTCATCATCACCAGGGGTAATTGGTTTCTTAGTTATCAACTTCAATGTCGGATACACATGACAAACGCAAACAGGGAAATCTTTCGGGCAGACGCATCCGATTGCCCTGGCGGTAAATGCGTTTTTAACAAGCCTATCTTCCAGTGAATGAAAGCTTATCACACAGAGTCTCCCACCGGAACTCAATCTATCAGGCGCCTTATCCAGCATATCTTTGATTGAGTTCAACTCATCGTTCACCGCGATCCGCAATCCCTGAAAGCATCGCTTTGCCGGATGCTGAGCTTCACGCCTTGCTGCCGCCGGTATTGCGGACAATATTATTTTGCATAAATCAAGCGTCGTCTCTATCGGCGCCGCCGCACGTTTCTTTGTTATCGCGCGCGCTATCGGTCCGGCATACCTTTCTTCGCCATACTCATAAAAGACATATCTCAGTTCACCTTCAGTCCAGCAGTTTACCGCTTCAAACGCCGTCACATTTTCCCGCCTGTCCATACGCATATCAAGCGGTGCGTCGCGCATATACGAGAATCCGCGTTCATCGTCGTCAATCTGCGGCGACGAGACTCCGAAATCGAACAACATACCGTCAACAGTACCTAAACCTTCATTATCCAGAATGTCTGATATGTCCCGGAAGTTTCCCTGCACATATACTATCCGATCATTAAACTCCGAAAGCAAACTCCCCGCTTCCTTAATCGCTTCATCGTCTCGGTCAATCGCGATGATACGCCCGGCATCCAGTCTTTTTGCTATTTCGAGTGTATGCCCCCCGCGCCCAAGAGTGCCGTCTATATATATTCCGTCAGGTTTTATGCTCAACCCGTCGATGCACTCCCTGAGCAAAACCGGTGAATGATTCATTTAAAGTCCAAGCTCCGTGAAGATTCTTGCTATATTCTCAGGCTTCTTCTCAGCTTCATAAATCGGGGCATAAGTTTCGCTGTCCCAAAACTCCACACATTCGCCCGCTCCGACTATAGTGACATTGCTCTCAAGGCCGACAAGATCACGAAGCACTTTTGGCAGGAGTATGCGCCCTTGCCCGTCCAGATCGCATCTGGTCGCGTTAGAGAAAAACGGGCGTGCTGCTATCTGCTGTTCTCTCGGCATCGCTCTTACTTTCTCCTCTCTCTTTCCCCAGCTCTCAAGCGAGTAGCCCGAAAGGCATTTTTCCATTGAAATTGTCACATAAAAGACTTCGCCCAACTCTTCACGAAGGCGCACAGGGATAAAGAGCCGCCCCTTGGCATCAACTGAGTGCTGATAAGTGCCGGTCATTACCCCTCCCCACCTTTACTGCATTTTGTGGGTTTATTCAACACATTCACCCACTATTCACCACTTCGGTCTCTTGATTATGCAGCACTATGAAATAATTGTCAATAGGCAAATCAAAAAAAAAGCAAAAAAACGCAATAAATCTAAATTCTCTTGCGTTTTTTTGCTGCTTGTATTATAAACTATGACTTTTTAACCGGTTATTTACACATCCTCATCATCAATTTCATCGTCACCTTCCGGTTCATATGGCGACGGGGAGCGAGTCATCTGCGGCGTAAGCGGGCGTGAGGTCGCCTGTTTGAACTTCACTCTCGACTGTCTGAGTTCATTGAGCACTGTGACTAGCGCCTCCTCGGTACGCTGCATCGCATCGTCGACGTATTCATTGGCGACACGCCGCAGTTCGGTAGTCGTCGCTTCCGCCGACGTTATCATGTCGTTGCTCCGCTCCCTCGTTATTCTGATAATCTCTTGCTCATCAATCATTTGCTTCGCTTTTTCCTCCGCTGAGCGGCGAATCGCTTCTGCCTCGCGTTTGGCGTTATTGATAAAGTCCGCCCGCGCGTCAATGAGCCGCTTTGCCTCAGCTATCTCGGTTGGAAACTGTGTCCTGATTTCATCAAGGAGGTCAAGCGCTTTGTCTCGTTCAATAACGCACTTTTCTGCGCCAAGGGGAAGCCCCCATGCTTCTGTTATCATCGTGTGAAGCATCTCCAATAGTTCAGGAATCCTACTGCTCATAATTGTTTACCTCCACCCGTTGCTTTTAGCTTAATCAAGACGTCTTCTATTATCTCTTTTGGAAGGAATGTCTCAAGATCAGCGCCGTATTTCGCCATTTCTTTGACAACCGACGAACTGATATATGTATACTTTTCGCTGGAAGGCATCAAAAGCGTTTCGATGCCGGGGTCAAGCTTTCTGTTGACCAAGGCTATCTGTAGTTCCCTTTCGTAGTCGGACACAGCGCGCATTCCTTTTATGATAACATTGGCGCCTTTTTTTCTCATGAACTCTACAAGCAGCTCCCCTGAAGCCTCGGCCCTGACCTTTGTGTATTTTGCGACTGTCCTATTTATAAGCTCTACCCTCTCCTCGTGCGTAAAGAGAGGGTTTTTGCTTGAATTGACCATGACGCACACTATCAGCTCATCGAAAACAGACACCGCGCGCCTAATAATATTCAGATGTCCGAGCGTTATTGGATCAAAGCTCCCCGGATATACCGCAATACTCATAATACAAACTCTAAGCCCCTTTAATACCCAACCATTAACTTTGCTCTGAGCGTACGATGCGCGTAACCTTCGCGCCCCCATATTTGTATTCTTTTTGCGTAAAGCAAGGGATCAATACGGGCGGCATAACATGGTTGGCTCTTGTTTCACATATTATTATACCATTTGTATTCAATTTGTCAAATTCTATTATTTTTCCTAGTGTTACCGCTGCAAGCAAAGAGTCATAAGGCGGGTCAATGAAAATAAGGTCGAAGGCTTCGCTATGCTCCAGATAGTTGAGCACGTCCCGTCTATAGACAGTGGAAATGCCCGAAAATCCACATAGTTCTATGTTCTCTTTAATAAGCTTAACCGCTGCCGGATTGGTATCGACGAATACTGCGCCCCTCGCGCCACGTGAAAGCGCTTCAATGCCAAGCTGACCCGTTCCGGCGAACAAATCGAGAACCCGCCTCCCCTCTATATCGAATTGTATTATGTTGAAAACCGATTCTTTGATCATATCGCTTGTCGGCCTGATATCAATATCGGATAACTGCTTTAGTTTCCTGCCTCTTGCCGACCCGCTTATCACACGCATATAAACTCACTCCCAACTATAGGCCATATCAGTTCTCTGCATGAAAATGCATGTATATGTTCTCAGCAACATTCTTTGGCACAACTTTGGATATTTCCTCCACTGCGGCCGAAGCTATTGCCTTGATGCTGCCGAAGCTCTTGAGTAGGTCGTTTCTGCGTTTTTCCCCGACGCCTTCGATTGCATCAAGTTTTGATTTATAGCTGTTTTTTGAGCGCAGATTCCGGTGATACTCGACCGCAAATTTATGCGCTTGCTCTTGTATCGTTCCGATCAGCGCAAAAACAGCAGGGTTGGCCGATAATCCTATCTCCTCGCCATCCGGCGAAACAAGCGCTCGCGTTTTGTGCTTATCGTCTTTTACCATACCGAAAACAGGAAGGCTTATCCCTGCCCTGTTCAACACAGCACTTGCGGCGTGCGCATGCGCAGCACCTCCATCGATGAGCATCAAATCAGGCAGCCGGTTAAACTTTTCGTCATTATCAATATATCTCGCGATTCTTCTCGATACTGCTTCCTCTATGCTGCGATAATCATCCTGGTTGCTAACCGCCTTTATCTTAAACCGCCTGAAGTCCCTTTTGTACGGCCTCCCTTTTAAGAATACTATCATAGACGCAACAATATCGGACGCTCCGGTGTTCGAGACGTCATATGCTTCTATGCGTTGCGGGCTTTTTTCGAGCTTAAGCGCATTTTGAAGCCACTCAAGCGTTTTCAGTGTCTTTTCTTCTTGTGTCGAAGCGCGTTCCGTTTCCTCGCGTGCGTTTATATTCGCGGTCTCTACAAGCTTGGCTTTATCTCCCCGTTGCGGCGTGTGCACATGGACACGGCGTCCTGCTTTTTCGAAAAAGAGTTTTTCCAGAAGCTCAGTATCCGGCGTTATGACCGGAAGGTATATTGAATTCGGCAGTGCTCCGCGCAACTCATAGTATTGCCTGACAGCGCCTGATACTGCGTCAGGGTCATCCTCGATAGGTGTGTCAAAAAGGCTGAAGTCCTTTGAAATCAGTTTACCGTTTATAAAATGCAAAACAGTAAAGCAGCTCTTTGCCGGCCCTCGGTAAAACCCTATAACGTCTGTATCTGCCAATGCGCCGGCAATCACGAGCTGCTTCATTTCAAGCATCTGCACGGCACGCAAACGATCTCGTTTTTCAGCCGCGACTTCAAACGAAAGACTGTCGGCGGCTTGGGTCATCTCTCTTGTTAGCCTATCTATCAGTTCGGCTGTTTTGCCCATAAAAACATCAATCGCAGCTTGAACCGATTCTCTATGCCCTACTGCCAGCGCAGCGTCCTGGCAATATCCTGGGCACGCCCCGATATGTGCGTTGAGGCACGGGCGCTCTTTCCCGATAATTCGTTTTATATTCTTCCCGCAGGTCGGGAGCTTAAGCGCCTTACTGACGGCGCCTATTGCCTCGCGTGTTATTTGCCTCCCGCTGTAAGGCCCGAGATACAGTGCGTTATCATTTTCCGGTTTTGAAACTATTCTAAAAGACGGATACTCGCTTTTCATGTCTACCCGGATAAACGGATAACCCTTGTCGTCGCGCAGCTTTATATTGTACTTTGGCATGTGGTGCTTGATAAGTGAGTTTTCAAGCACAAGCGCCTCAAACTCAGAACCGGCTATTATTACGTCAAAATCTTCGATTTTCGACGTCATTACCTCGGTCTTTGCATCGTGCGCGCCGCTGAAATAACTGCTGACACGGTTTTTAAGCCTCCCCGCTTTTCCTACATAAATAACGCGGCCTTGTTTGTCTTTCATAATATATACGCCCGGCAACAACGGAAGCCCAAGCGCTTTTTCCCTCAGCTTATCAATCAAAACAATGCCCCCGGTTCACTGACTGGTTTTTATCAGCAGCAAGTGTATCGTAACGCCCACGCCAATCGCACCCAACAGAATGCTAAGCCATGTTTTCTGAGTGATTGCAATAGATGTTGCAAGTCCTGCCCAGAGGAAAACTATGCTCGCTATTTTCAGCGTTCTGCTTATGCCTTTCTTTGTGCGGTAATTCTCTATATACTGGCCAAAGACACGGCTGCTCCGCAACCACTCTGCAGCTTTTTCGCAGCCGGTTGAGAAGCACGCCGCAGCAAGCAAAACGAAAGGTGTAGTGGGCAAGACCGGGATGAGCACTCCCACAGCCCCCAAGCTCAACAGTATAATACCCAGAAGCGTCAGCAAAAGTTTCTTAACCGCCATTTTTCAGTACGACCTGCTCCAAAGCCTCCTCGGCTTTGTCACAATCAAATTCCCTGAACTCCTTTAGCGCTGCTTCAAGCAGATTGTTTGTATCATCACCAAAGTCAAAAACTATAAGCGGCTCAATAGCGGCAATACCCGCATCGCTATCATACTCTTGAGCAGCGTCTATTGCATTCTGAACGCCTTCTTTTAAGGCCGCAGCGTCACCGGGCTGCTTTTTAGCAACCGCTTCCTCCGGAAAAACTGCTAATAACTGTTTGTGAAGCGTTAGAAGCTTATCATGGAAATCAGGAAATAACTCATCGCAGACAGCTGCATCGCCCTGTTTTGCCGCCATTTCCAATGTGAGCGCTACACCGGAAAGATCCACCGCGCCTATAGTAGCAAGTACAGACTTCATAGCATGCACCGATATGGCGAAACCGGCGATGTCCCCGCCGGCAAGGCTCAAAGACATTTTTGCGCATTCTCCCGGGAGCAGTTTACAGCACATCTCAACCGACTCGTAATATAGCTTCTCCACCCCGGAAGCGCCGCTCATGCCAATCTTTACATTGATATCTTTGATTTCACCCAAAATGCCTAAAAAGCCGGATTCCGCGTTATCCTGCTCTGTAGCTGTGTCCGGGGCTCTTTCCAGAAGATCCTCCGGCAACCATTTTTCCAGGCTAGATATTAACTCCCGGACATCGATAGGTTTTGATACAAAGTCGTCGAAACCATTTTCGAGGAAAAACTCCTTCGCGCCCTGGACTGCGTTTGCGGTCAAGGCAATTATGGGCATTCGCTCGTGCTTTCCATCGAGTGCGCGGATAGCCGCAGTTGTTTCCACACCATCCATTTCCGGCATCATGTGGTCCATAAAAACAATATCGAAATCCGTTTTCTGAACCATTTCCAGTGCTAGCATGCCGGAGGATGCAGTGTCAGCGGAAATACTTGATAAGTTGAGCAATCCGACTGCGACTCTAAGGTTAAACTCGTTGTCGTCTACTACTAATACCTTAGCCTTTGGCGCAAATAGCTTTCTCCCTTTAGGCACTGTTGCCGCTTTGACTTTAGCGCCGTCACCCGGAATCAGCGGGATCGTTACGGTAAATGTGGTTCCAACCCCGTACTCGCTATCAATCGCAATTGTTCCGCCCATCAGCTCTGCAAAGGATTTACAGATGGCAAGACCAAGCCCTGTGCCTGCAATTCCCCGGTTTTTCGCTGAATCGGTCTGCTGGAATGCGCTGAAGAGCTTGCCGATATCTTCCTGCTTTATACCCCTCCCTGTGTCAGAAATTTCAAAAACCACGGTCTCGCCCATGTTTTTGACCCTAAGCATGACGTATCCTTTTTCTGTGAACTTTACTGCGTTTCCGCAAATGTTAATAATGATTTGCCTGAGCCGAATATCGTCGCCCAGCAAGTAATTTGGCACTTCGCTGTCTGCTTCAAACTTGAAATCCAGCCCTTTTTCCTCCGCAACATAGGTAAACATAGAGTACATATTGTCAAGAAAAGCTAAGAAATCATAATCAACGGGTACAAGCTCCATCTTGCCTGACTCTATCTTTGACATATCCAATATGTCATTGATGATTGAAAGCAGTGAGGTCGCGGAATGGTTGATATCGCTTATATAATGCATCTGACGGCTGTTAAGCGGTTCATGGGTCAGCAACTCCACCATGCCTATTATGGCGTTCATAGGGGTGCGTATTTCATGCGACATGCTGGCAAGGAAAGAGGATTTTGAACGATTTGCGGCTTCAGCGGCTATCATCGCATCCTCCAGCTCCTCTGTGCGGATGTGTACCAGCTTTTCAAGGCGCCGTCCCTCGCTGTGGTTCCGAAAGAAGATCACTGACATAAAAACAATGACAAAAAATACAGCCGTAGCGCCGATGAGCCACATAGAACGCTGCTGTTCGAGCGCAATGCGGTAGTCAAAAGTCCTGCGTTTCCAGTGCCCGGATATCCCTTCCGTGTCTATAAGGCTGAGTCCCTTGTCCACTATGCTGCGGAGAACGGGGTAATTCTGATTAAAGCCGAATGTGGACTGATAGGTGGTGGGGAAAATGTAGTTGATTTTGTACCCTGCCTGCTCCAGAAAGTTTGTAAGGCTCAATAGCCGGTGCTGGGTAGCCATTAAAACGTCAATGTCGCCTCTCTGCAGGGCTTCGATGGCGGCTGTATTGCTCTCATAAACTGTTATATTCCGGTGATTTGGAAACCATTGCTGAAACAAGGTTGCATGAGCGGTTCCCCTGATTATGCCGACACTCAAATAAAGAATCTCATTAATGCTTACGTCATAGTGTTCGGTTTTCGATATAAGAGCATAGTTGTCGGTAAATAGTTCATTCTCCGGCCACAAGAAACCCGTTTCTCTTTCTTGCGTGTGGAGAAGCTCGGTTATCATTGCAGCCCTCCCGGTTTCAAGGGCTTCAAGCAAATCAGACCATTCCTCGTTTGATGCGGTGACAATACTGAATTCCATACCGGAAAGCTTTTCCAGCTCACGCAGCACATCTATAGCAATCCCCTGCCAGTCACTCTCTCGGCTGTTGTAGAAGCTGACAGGGTAATTTGAAACTTCAGCCGCAATGGGGATAACAGGGTTGTTACTTATATACTCGCGCTCATGTTCAGTCAGAAGTGATAAAAACCTGTGCTTGGTGTATTCCTGGTAACCTTGGTTGTAAAGCTTGACTAAATAGCGAATGGCGCTGTCGTCCAATGCCTTTTGCACAATTGAAATGACTGGTGCAAGCTCCGGCTTCTGTGTGGATAGCGAGACGCCGGCAAAAACGATCGGATAATACGGGTCTATTTCTACATCTTCATATTGGTCAAATGCGGCTTGAACGTTGCTTTCGGCAATAAACGCGTCAGCCTCTCCGTTAATAAGCTTTTGATATGCTCCAAAATAATCATCGACATAGTATGAAACAAACCCGTCCTCGTGATCGGCAACGAGGGTAGCGGAAGTTGTGCCATCCAAAAAGACGTAGCGCGGGGTTTCCGGCGTTTCACTCAATAGCGCGCCATCTTTCATACGGACGACAATCAATTGACGCTCAGCTATGGCGTCAGTCATGTTTAAGTTATGATCGTTCCGGAACCTTTCTGTTCTTCGGAACTCCCCGGTAAAGTCTATTATGCCGCTGTCAAGCCCTGTTATTAAATCGCCCCATTCAAAAATAACAGGAGTAAACCGGATATCGAACATTTCTGTCAGCCAGTCACAGAAAAGAACTGAAAACCCGCTGATGCTTCCATCGTAGTTGTAAAAAGCCTCTGTGCTTAGACTAACGCCATAGTAAAGCGGCCTTCCTGAAGCCCGCAGACCGTCAATGGCGTCAATCTCGCTTTGCGTGACACCGGGAATGTCCGTATATGAGGCATATTCCCACGGCTGCGCACTTCCTTCAGGTCTGCTCCTCACGACACAGCTACTCAACAAAGCTGTAATAAGTATTAACGTAAGGACCATACATGATAAACGGTGGAGCTTTGCCATTTATAAGCCTCCCTATTCGTCTTCTTCCTTTTCGGGCTGAATGTATCTCCCAATCCGCTCAAGCAACTGGTCTTTTGTGACCGGCTTTACAATAAAATCAGCCGCGCCGGCTTGAAGCGCCTTTATTACGGATTCTTTACTGGCATTGCCGGTCAGGAAAAGGATCGGCGCGGTTTGCCCGGACTCCCTTATTCTGCCTGCGAGTTCATAGCCGTCCATCTCGGGCATTTCTATATCCAGAATAAACAAGTCGGGCTGGTGTTTACTCAGATATTTTAAGGCAGCCGCACCGGAGTTGATGCAGGTTGCTTTATACCCGGTGTCTTGGAGCATTGTTTTGATGGCGGTAAGGAAAAAATGTCTGTCGTCAACGGCAAGTATGGTATTTTTGGCCACAGGTTTCTCAGCATCGGCAGCGGGCAGCCCGGAGGCGTCTTTAAACTCAGTCATTTGCAAATCAATGGACAGCGCGGAAACGACTTTCAGGAAATCGATCACATAGGCCTGCAAGTCCTCATAATCGGTATCGTTAATGGTTTTGATCCGGCTTAAGCAGTCATTAACCAGTTTATCTGCGTATATCTGCTGCAGTATGCCGCATATTTCTGAAAGAAATTTTGCCAACGTTGTTAAATCTCTAGCTTCCAAGGCGGTTTTCACGTTTTCCTCAAGCGACGGGAAGTTGTCTGTTAAAGTGTTCGCAGCAGTTCTAAAAGCATTCAGCTGGCTGTCGTCCATTTGCCCTATCTTTGCATTGTCCAGTTCTGATATTTTTTGAAGGCGTTCTTTATCAAGCATTGTAACACTCCTTAATTTGATTGGTTCATTATATTACTGTTTTGTTTAAAATGCAACAGTATAAGGGTGGGGCATAAAACACACATCTTTTCCAGTTGAGGCTGAACTGTAACCATTCATTGACACTTAACTCCGTCAATGATATTTTAGTTGTAGATTAATTAAGGTAGGAGCAATTGGCGAGCAACGGCCGCCGATGGAAAGTGAGTCAAAGTGGAATTCGGTTTTTCAAATGATAAGACAGTAAAAGAGTTGTTTGCGCTCTTGGCTGAGACAAGCTCAAGCATAATGAAAAGGGATATCCTGGCAGAAAACAAGGAAAACGAACGATTCCGGCGGATTCTCAACTACCTGCTGAATCCTTTCCTGATTACCGGGATATCAGCAAAGAAGGTTTCTAAAGATACGGAAAAACCGCCAACGAGACAATTTGAATCATTTCCTGAACTCATGGAGTACCTGCTGGCAAACAACACCGGCTCAGACGAGGTAATCGCAAATATTAGGCAATTCCTGTCGGCCCAAGAGCAGGAAATGAGCGAGTTTTACATCTCAATCATAACTAAGCGAGCGCGGATTGGCTGCGATGTAAAATCTGTCAACAAAGCATTCGGCGAAGAATTCATACCGCAATGGGAAGTACAGCAGGCATACAACATTGATAAATCTCCGCTTAAAGAAAACGAATGGTTTTCCCTTACAGAAAAGCTCAATGGTGTGCGCGGGACGTTTTTCGAAGGCAGAATCATCAGCAGGCAGGGAAAAGAGTTTATAGGGCTTGAGCACATTACGGAAGAAATCGGGCAGCTTTCCCATGATTCGGGCGACACTGTGCTCGACGGAGAGCTTGTACGAATCAACAGCGAGGGTTTGTCTGACAACGAGAATTTCCGGGTCGGAACCGGATTGCTCAGCAAGGACGACGCCGATAAACGCAGTATCCGCTTTGTTGTTTTTGATATGCTGCCAAAAAGCGAGTTCGCGGCAGGAGAAAGCGCGCTTACTTATAAAGATCGCCTGGCCGCGCTTGGCTCTTTGGGTAAAAAGGCTTCTGAGCTGGAGCTTAAATTTATTACGATTGTTGATGTTTTGTATACAGGCGCCGATGCGTCAATGGTCGATTATTACCTCGACGAGATGGTGGCGGAAGACAAAGAAGGCCTGATGCTTAACCGCAACAGCAAATACTACCGCAAAAGACACAATGGCATTTTGAAAGTCAAAAGGTTTTATACGATCGACTTAAGAGTCACCGCCGTCGAAGAAGGCGCAGGCCGTCTGTCCGGAAAACTTGGCTCTTTTGTCGTCGATTATAAAGGCAACACGCTAAATGTCGGTTCCGGAATGTCTGATGAACAGCGCGAGGAGTTTTGGCAAGATCGCGGCAATCTGCCCGGCCGCGTAATCGAAGTGAAATACAAAGAGGAGAGCAGCGACAAAAAAACCGGGCTTATGAGCCTGCAGTTCCCTATTTTTGTTTCACTGCGGGAGGAAGGCAAAGAAGAAAGTTATTATTGATATCACTTTACCTGCATGTTATACTTTATCAACACAAAAACTAAGGAGGAGTATTAATGAGCGGTCTGTTAAATGGAAAGGTAGCATTGATCACAGGCGGCGGCAGCGGCATCGGCGCCGCTATCGCGAAGCGCTTTGTAGCGGAAGGCGCAAAAATCGTCATTACAGGGCGGCGAAAGGAGGCTCTTGCCGAAACGGTCTCCGCGCTACCGGAGGGCAGCGTTCTCCCATTCCCCGGTGACGTCAGCAATCCCGATGACGCTAAAGCTATGGTTGAAGCAACAGTCAAATTCGGCGGCAAAATCGATATTCTTGTCAACAACGCCGGCATCGATCCGGCAGGAAATGTTGTGGACGTTTCAATCGAACAATGGAAAAGCGTAATCGAGACGAATCTGTACGGCCCGTTTTATACTATGAAATACACGCTCCCTTATATGATAGACTCCGGCGGCGGCTCTATTGTTAATATCGGCTCTCTGGCAGGCTTGCGCCGCATCCCGGCGATGCCCGCTTACTGTACGTCTAAATCGGGGCTTATAGGGCTATCGCAGTCAGTCGCTTTGGATTACGGCCAGTACAACATCCGCTGCAACATTGTGGCGCCCGGTGCTACCCGCACAGTTATGCTTGAAGGCGCAATGAAAGGACTGGCCGATTCGCTCGGCACGGATATTACCGGCGCACTGGATTACATGACTCGGTTCAATCCGCTGCCGCACCCAGCTACAACTGACCAAATAGCAGGAGCGGTCGTATTTTTCGCAAGCGACGATTCTGTCATGGTCACCGGTACTGTGCTGCCGGTTGACTCCGGTTCATGCGTCGTCGATCCGAACGGCGCCGCATTGGCCGGCAGAGCCTGGGGCGCAGACTGAGTACGCTATGATTCTCAATGGGGCCCAAATCGTCATTGAAGAGCTCGTCGCTCATGGGGTTGGCACTATATTCGGATATCCCGGCGGAAATGTAATTGACATATATGACGAACTGTACAAAAACTCGCACAGGCTGACGCATGTGTTGACCGCTCACGAGCAGGGCGCGGCACATGCCGCTGACGCTCACGCCAGGATATTGGGCAAAACCTCTGCCGTGCTTGCTACAAGCGGCCCCGGCGCAACCAACCTCGTCACAGGAATCGCTAACGCATACCTTGATTCCGTGCCAATCGTCTTCATAACAGGCAACGTTCCCGTCCCTATGCTCGGACGTGACTCTTTCCAGGAAATCGATGTCCTCGGCCTGACGCTGCCAATTGTAAAGCACAGCTATGTCGTCAAAAGCGTAATATCCCTTCAGCGAACGCTAAAAGAAGCTTTCTATATAGCAGGTTCCGGCAGAAAAGGGCCGGTTCTGGTGGATATTCCAAAATGCGTCCAGTTAGATTCGTGCGAGTATGACCCTTATATGAAATCCGCATTGCCGGGAAGCGCCCACCGGCAGGCTGATTCCGCAGACCTGGACGGCGCGCTTGAAGCTATTGGTAAAAGCTCTCGTCCGTTCATCTACTGCGGCGGCGGCGTAACAGGCGTAAATGCCGGCGCTGATATCACCGAGCTCTCAAGAAAAATCGGCGCACCCATAGGCATGAGCCTTATGGGTATCGGCACAATCCCCTATTCGTATGAGCTTAACCTTGGAATGTGCGGCATGCAAGGCAGATACGCCTCCAGTGTCGCACAGTCTGAGGCTGACCTCATCATCGCCCTTGGCGTGCGTTTTTCTGACCGGGCAACCTGCAATACCCGTGAGTTTGCAAAGAACTCCGCCGTTATCCACATTGATATAGACGCTGCAGAAATAGGTAAGAACGTCAGCCCTGATATAAGCCTTTGCAGTGACTTAAAGCATATTCTCCCAATACTCAACAGCCGGGTGCGCGCTTGCCCAAACGAGAAATGGCTGGAGCGAATCCTAAGGCTGAAAGCAGATGGCAGCGTCCCGGTAAGCGGGGACTTTACGCCCAGGAACATTATTCACCGCGTTAACGAGTTTTATGACGACGACACAATAATAGCTACTGACGTCGGGCAGCATCAGATGTGGGTGGCTCAATATTATAGGTTTGAAAAGCCCCGAAAACTAGTGACGTCCGGAGGTCTGGGCGCTATGGGCTTCGGGCTTGGCGCGGCAATTGGCGCTAGCATAGCAGCCGGGCGAAAAAGAGTAGTATTGTTTACGAGCGAGGGCAGCCTGGGCATGAACCTGACCGAGATGGCAACTGCGGTTACCCAAAATCTGCCTATCACAATAATCAACCTCAACAACGGCGTGCTCGGTATGGTGCGCCAAATGCAAGCGCTGTCTTTCGATAAACGCTACTCTCAGACAACACTTGAACGCAAGACGGACTTCCCCGCCCTTGCAAAAGCCTTTGGCGCCGAGGGATACTCTGCTGCCGGTTTGTCAGAGCTTGAGAATATCTTGAAAAGCACGCCGGCCAATGGTCCGTGCCTTATAGACTGCCCTATCGACAAGGACGAGAAAGTTCTGCCAATGATACCCGTCGACGGCGACATACGCGATATGTTAATTAATTAACGTCTATGTCTGCAATACTTATAAGCGGGACGTGCATAAAATGAATGAAAAGTTTACAGTCGGAATAATCGTGTCAAACCATTTTGGAGTGTTAAACCGCGTAGCCGGGTTATATGCCAAGCGCGGCTACAATATCGACAGCCTGGCCGTGGGCGAGACGGAAAACTCTGCATACTCAAGAATGACAATCGTTTCCACCGGTGACGATTATATGAAAAACCAAGTTCTCAGACAGCTTGAAAAGCTGCGTGACGTTAAAATGGTCGGCCTTCTCGACAAAGATAACTCGGTATCCATAGAACACATGCTGATCAAATTGAAAGCCGGAGACTCCGGAAAAGCTTTTATTAGCAGTCTGATAAACGATTACAGCGGAAGGGTAATGGATTTCGGGGGTGATTTCATAACGGCGGAAATAACCGGCAGTTCGGAAAAAATCGAGCAGTTCATTGATGCCGCACGTGATATCGGCATACTGGAGGTCTGCCGTTCGGGGCTTATATCAATGATACACGGTATGGAGAATGTATTTAATATTGAAGATTTAGGAGACAATTAAGCAATAATATTGAATTGACAATCAATGAGAATTAAAATAGAATAGGCAACGCTGTTAGAGTACCACCCGATAGAATCCAAAAAGAATATTTATTCATAGGAGGAACACTATATGAGCGCAACAAAACCACTTGAGGGCATAAAAGTAATTGAAATGAGTACATTTATCGCGGTACCGGCCTGCGCGCGCTATTTCGCCGAGTTTGGCGCCGACGTCATCAAAATCGAACCAAAAGCAGGAGACAACGTCCGCTATAACGGTATATCAGAGGGGCGCCTTGGCGATCCGTATGAGAACACTACTTTTGACCTCGAAAACGCGCACAAACGCAGTATTGTCGTAAACCTAAAAGCTCCAGAGGGCCGCGAGATACTCTTTAAACTGCTCGAGGATGCGGATATATTCCTAACGAACTGGCGCCCGCAGGCACTGGCGAAGCTCGGCTTTGGTTATGAGGAGTTGAAAGACAGATTCCCGAAGCTCGTTTACGCTTCGTTCACAGGTTTTGGCGAGACCGGGCCTGATATGAATCTGCCCGGCTACGATTTCACCTCTTTTTGGGCGCGCGGCGGCCTGCTTGGAACACTTTATCAAAAAGATTCCGAGCCGATAAACCTCATTCCGGGCATTGGCGACCACATCTCAGGCATGTTCCTTGCAGCCGGAATCATGACCGCGCTATACAACGCGCAAAAAACCGGAAAAGGCGATAAGGTCATGACCAATCTTCAGCACTGCTCTATATTCGTCCAGGGCATTGCCATTCAAGCCGCGCAGTACAAAGGGTTAGGCCAAACATATCCGCTCAGCCGCAAAACAGCCGAGAATCCTTTTAACAACACATACAAAAGCAAAGATGGGCGCCATATCCAGATATCCATGCCGCCGTTTGATATATTCTATCCCAAATTCATGCCACTCATTGGCCGCGAGGATCTTGTAGGAAATGAACGCTATACTATGTCCAGCATTACAAAGAATATGCTGCACGGCGAGTTTGTGCAAATCCTGTCCGATGCTTTTGCTCAAAAAACAGCCGATGAGTGGTCGCAGATACTGACTGAAGGCGATATCCCCCACTCCATCTGCTATGTCTGGGAGGAAGTGCTTGAAGACAAGCAAGCTTGGGCAACCGGCGTCTTTGAGGAGGTTGAGTACCCCTCCGGCAAACGCGCAATGGTCCGTCCGCCTGTTTGCATAGAGAGCGCTGATAAACTTCCGTACGCCAGAGCTCCGATGCTTGCCGAAAACAGCGAGGAAATACTAAAAGAACTCGGATACAGCGATGAGCAGCTCAAAGAAATGCACTCCGCCGGTATCTACAATACATGGGAAGATGTTAAAGACTTTGTATACAAAATGTCATCATAATCAGCGGGAGGTAAATGCCATATGATTAAGGTTACTGCGGTCAATTATGTAAAAGCAGAATGTGTTGGGGACTTTCTCGCGATAGCAAAGGAACTGGTTGAAAAAACGAACGCACTCGACAGCGGCTGCATCAAATATGAGCTTTGCAAGGATGTTAATGACCCGCTGCGCTTTGTAATGCTTGAGGAATGGGAGGATCAGAATTCGCTTGACGTGCACATGAAGGCAAAACACTTTCTCGATCTTGTGCCTAAATTTGGCGATTTGACGTCAAAACCTTCCGAGCTGACCCTACTGGAGAAAATATACTGATATAAGGTTTTAAAGCAATCGTGGTTTATTCAAAACCACGATTGCTTTAAGGAAACCATTTTACGCAGTTGAAATGCCGCACCTGATATGCTAATGTGTGTATGCTTATAAGTTTGCACGCATATTCCGATGTGGCCGGGGGTTGTAATTAATGGATTTTTTTAATGTTATCACATTGCTTGGAGGCGTTGCTCTCTTTCTTTTTGGTATGAAAGTGATGTCTGCCGGGCTTGAAAAAACGGCGGGCGGCCGGCTTGAGATGATACTGCGGAATGTTACGTCAAACCGGTTCAAGGCATTCTTGCTTGGCGTCGGGATCACGAGTATGATCCAATCCTCGTCAGCCGTTACCATAATGCTTGTCGGGCTTGTCAACTCAGGGATCATGCAATTGCATCAGACGGTCGGAGTAATAATGGGCACAAATATCGGCACGACTGTCACTGCGTGGATTCTATCGCTCACCGGTCTCACGGGAAGCAGTTTTATTATCAGATTGCTCAACCCTGACAACTTTGCCCAGATATTTGCTGTCACAGGCATCGCCTACGCAATGTTCTCAAAAAAGGCTAAACAGCGCAGCGCCGGTGAAATACTTTTGGGCTTTGCCGTTTTGATGGCAGGCATGGCCATTATGAGAGGCTCAGTCTCAGAGCTTGAGAACAATGAGACGTTCAGGAGCATAATGATTACATTTTCAAACCCGCTGCTTGGCGTTTTATTTGGGGCGGTTATTACCGCAATAATCCAAAGCTCCTCTGCTTCTGTCGGAATACTGCAAACGTTCTCGCTGACTGTCGGTGTTTCATACGCAACTGCGATCCCTGTTATCATGGGCATGAAAATAGGGACTTGCATAACAGCTTTCCTGTCAAGTATCGGTACTAACAAGAATGCCAGAAGGGTCGCGATAGTCCATCTTTACTTCAACTTCATCGGGGCAATAGTGATCCTGACAGCATTGTATGTGACTAGCGCATTGCTAAAACCCGCTTTTTTGAATCTTGATGTCACTCCTGTTTCTATAGCAATTATGCATACGCTATTCAGCGTCGCAACTACAATTATCCTGTTCCCGTTTGCGAACCAACTCGAAAAACTCGCAAAAATGACTATAAGGGGAAAACCGGGCGAGGAGACGAAATACGAGTTTCTTGACGAACGCCTGCTTGCAACGCCGGCCATTGCCATAGCGCAGTGCCACTATCTTGTTGTGGAAATGAGCCAAATCGCCCGCGATACTATCGTTCTCGCACTCAAAATGGTTGAAAAATATGACGAAGTAGCCGCTGCGCCTATACGAGAAAACGAGGACACGCTTGACCAGTATGAAGACAAGCTGAACACATTCCTTGTAAAGCTGTCCGCATATGGGCTTTCCGGCAGTGATAGCTGGAAAGTATCGGAGCTTCTGCATATTATCGGCGATTTGGAACGTATCGGCGACCATGCACTTAATATCCTTCAGTCTGCGGAAGAAATGCAGGAGAAAGATATTGCGTTTTCCAATGAGGCAAAACATGATCTTTCAGTAGCACATGCTGCGCTGACAGAAATAATAAACATGACGATTAGAGCCTTCGAACGTGAAGATGTAGTGCTTGCGCGGCAGGTGGAGCCGCTTGAGCAGGTTATCGACAAGTTGGTTGCAAAAATGCGTTCTCGACACATCGTACGGCTCCAGCGCGGCGAATGCTCGATAATCCCCGGCTTTGTGCTCACTGACCTTCTGATTAACTATGAGCGCGTCTCCGATCACTGCTCGAACATGGCTGTTAGCATCATACAGACGAGTGATCAGACAATGGACAGGCATGGATATCTCTCGGAGACGCGGACTCCGGAAAACACAGAGTTCATAACCGCATATCATGCATACAAATCAAAATACGATCTGTCTTAACGATTTTTAATCCGTTTTTCATCTTAGGCAAATCGCGTTTTCACCCTTTGCTGTTATAATGTTGCCACGACATAAGGTTGTGGAGGTCATAATCATGACGGAAATTGAGAAAGTAGAAAAGCTCCGCGAAAAAGCGGACGTTAGCTTCGCTGAGGCAAAAGAGGCTCTGGATGAGGCAAACGGCAATGTACTGGACGCGCTAATATACCTTGAGAAATGTGGAAAGGCGACAGTCCCGGCAGGTGGCGGCTTCTTTTCAGGCGCCGGAACGGGCGGACCCGAGCGGCACTCCTCCGGCCCCGCAGATGAAACTGAGACAGAACGCAGCTGTGATAGCTTTGGGGACATGCTTAAAAGATTTAGTAAATTCTGTTTAATGCTTGTACGAAAAGCCAGCAGCAACTTCCTCGATGCAACTAGAGACGGTGAACAGATGTTTACTTGCCCGGTTTTGTTTGTCATCCTTTTTCTGGTTTTCTTTTTCTGGGTAACGATACCGCTGTTTGTCATTAGCTTGTTCTTCGGATTTCGTTATAGTTTCCGCGGGGCTGACCTCGGGAGAGATTCCGTAAACCGCGTTATGGACAGCGCTTCCGACGTAGTAGATGACGTAAAAAAGACTTTTACGGATAATGCAGGGTGATTTAAGTGAGCAAAGAAATAAAAATCCTGCTCGTCGAAGACGAGGAGAAACTTGCCCGGTTTGTTGAACTTGAGTTATGTCATGAGGGATATTCGGTAACGAAAGCGTTTACCGGCAGGGAGGGCTACGAACTCGCCGCTTCAGGCGGGTTTGATCTTATCCTGCTTGATATTATGCTGCCGGAGCTAAACGGCATGGAGGTGCTGCGACGGCTTCGGCGCGTGTCGTCCGTCCCTGTCATTATGCTGACAGCGCGGGATGAAGTCATGGATAAAGTTGCAGGCCTGGATCAAGGAGCAAACGACTATATCACCAAGCCATTCGCAATAGAGGAACTGCTTGCGCGAATACGCGCATCGCTGCGAAAAAGCCCGGGCGGCGGCGATAGCGGGATCATCTCGACTCAGGGCTTGACACTTGACATAAAGCGGCGCTCTGTGACTGTACGGGAAACGCCGGTAGAGCTGACTAAACGCGAATTTGATCTCCTGCACTATCTTTTGAGCAACAAAGGCGTTGTCGTCACACGGGATATGCTATTGGAAAACGTTTGGGAATACGACTTTGACGGCGGCACTAACGCGGTGGACGTATATATCCGTTTTTTACGGGGAAAAATAGACGAGGTGTTTGGCATCAAGCTGATACACACCGTGCGCGGTGTAGGATATGTTATAAAAGATGAATAAAGCAAGCCATACAGAGGCGGGCAGGATCCGTCATTCGATAACTAATAAGCTGAACAGGAGGCTGTTTCTCCGCCTGTTAGGGCTTTTTCTATGCATCAATATAGCAATATGCATTATTACAACAATTGTAATGTGGTTATACTATGAAAGCACAATTAAGCGCGTGGAGTCAATGCTTGGCATCAACGCCACCCTTGGCAGTGAAGAATGGATGGAACTAGCCGGAATAAATATACGTGAAGTAACGGACAGCGAAAGAATCCTCCATAGCAGGTTTCATGCGGAACAGGACAGTTTTATAAGCGCTGTCCGAAGCTTCTCGTATGTACACCATATCCGGCAGGATGGCGTGGCATATGACGTCTCGCTGAATATAGGGCAATTCATACTTTTCTTTAGTTTTTGCTTTGGCTTTCTAATCATAATTGAGCTTGTAATGCTCCTCTCACGTACAATAGACGATCGCAGGATGGTGCGCCGCACGCTTGATCCCATCTCAGAACTCGCGCGCGCAGCGCAAAGCCTGAACGACATCAACAAACAGCTTGACCATGAAAAGATGATGGCATTGGCAGGCAAGCTTGACGGTATTGACGCCGGTAGACTCGATACGCGCATCAATGTTGACGATTTGCAGGAGGAGCTTAAAAACGTCGCCGTTGCCATCAATGGAATGCTCGACAGGATAAATGAATCCTACGTTGCGCAGGCTCGTTTTGTTTCTGATGCATCACACGAGCTTCGCACGCCGATTGCCGTCATACAAGGCTATGCGAACCTGCTTGACCGTTGGGGAAAAGAGGATGAGAAAGCTCTGTCTGAGTCCGTGGCTGCTATTAAGGACGAAGCAGGAAACATGAAAGACCTTGTCGAGCAGCTGCTATTTCTCGCGCGCGGCGACAGCAATAGGATACGCCTTACCGAAGAACGCGTCGAGTTATCGGCTCTTGCGGACGAGGTAGCCTGCGAGGCGCGAATGCTTGACGACGGACGTGAGTTCATAGTAATGACAGACGATACGGCTATTCTCGCGGATAAGGCGCTGATAAAACAAGCCTTGCGGATATTAGTCGATAACGCGGTCAAATACACGGATGCAGGCGGTGAAATAACAATATCAGCCGGCATTGACGGTAATTTGGCGAAGCTGTCGGTCTCTGACACCGGCATTGGAATCCGCTCCGACATCCTCCCGCGCGTATTCGACAGGTTCGTTAGGGCAGACGAATCCCGCGCCCGGGCGACAGGAGGCGCGGGTCTTGGCCTGTCAATAGCTCAGTGGATCGTCTCGCGCCACAACGGACACATGGAAATTCTCAGCCGTGAGGGGATTGGCACACGAATAACCCTAGTCCTGCCCGCCGCCCCAAGCCTAAGCCAGTAACTCGTGAACCCAAGCCAGTTACTTTTCACGGGGGTCGATACCATTAGTGCGGTGCATGGAAAAGATGTGTATTTTATCCCCCTTGTCGCTCGGGTGGCGCGTCCTTGCGCCAACTCGCGAGCGCTCCACCGTCCTTGGTTTCGCCCTGCGGGGCATAAAACACACATCTTTTCCTGTTGGGGCTTACCTGTAACCCAAGCTATCCACTTGTGCAACCTAATTAAAATTCCAGTAGAAATTTTCTAAGGCTTCTGCTATAATGTGTTCAGTGGAAGTCTTTTTCTTGGAGGAGCGTTATGAAAATCGAACTGACGGAACTGGAATTCAGGCGTCTTCTTGACATGGCATATATTGGCAACTGGATATTAAACTCCACCAGAGGAGCAGATCGCTTCACGGATTACGACAATGTTGAAAGCCGCTTGTTCTCGTACTGCCATTCTTGCGGCATGCCCACCCTGACAGATTACAGCGGTGGGACAGCAAAACCTTCGCCGGCTTTTGAAAACGGCGGAATACATGAGGCAATAGCAGAATATGAGGATGCGGTATTCTTTGAGATACTAGCTGAGGAGTTAGCGCGGCGCGATATGGATTTTGAGCCTATCGGCCCTGAAAATCTAAACGAACTGACAAGCCGTATTGACGAGTACATTGAGGAGTTTGAGCAAAACGGCATAGACAATATTTCACTTGACAAGTAAGGAGGCTCGTGATTGAATAATGCTGCTTGCCCTGAATTCCTGAATGAAGTCGCTAACGCCGCGCAGCACGCCGCGTTCGAACTATGTGAAGCCGCGAAGCTCGTACCGGGGCAAACTGTTGTGGTCGGGTGTTCGACGAGCGAAATTGCAGGGCGGCTTATCGGTACAAGTTCTAGCATTGAGTTAGGCGCCGCTGTGTTTAATGCGCTTTACCGTGTTTTTACCGGACATGGCATATACATAGCCGCACAATGCTGTGAGCACTTAAACAGAGCGCTGATTATAGAACAAGAAGCCGCCGGGTGCCGGGAACCAATCAATGTTGTACCTGTCCCCGAAGCAGGCGGGGCGTTTGCCGCTGCAGCTTACAAGAGTTTTTCCAAAGCCATCGCACTCGAAGAAATACAAGCGGCTGCCGGGCTTGACATTGGCGGCACTCTAATTGGAATGCACCTAAAACGTGTTGCAATACCACTCCGATTGAAAACAGCAATGATAGGGAAAGCCACAGTAGTAGCAGCGCGCACCAGACCAAAGCTAATCGGCGGCGCCCGCACACATTACGACGAATCAATGCAATAAAAACGCCATAATGATACGCTTGACATTTTTCTAAAAAAGAGCTAATATGACATATCTGAAAAAAGAACGCTTCTGCAGTCCATTGGCTGTAGAGCAGAACAGATTATATTTGGAGGAATACCCAAGAGGCCGAAGGGGCTCCCCTGCTAAGGGAGTAGGCGTGTAAAAAGCGCGCGAGGGTTCAACTCCCTCTTCCTCCGCCAAAGAAATTCCCTGTGATTGCTGCTAACACATGGGATTTCTTTTTGCTCAGGTACACGTTTATTCACATAATATTCACATTTACTTATGTAAACTTAATATTTATGAAATATTTGTATGTATATTAGTTAACATCTAACTGTTATTATATCAATGCAGGGTCGCTAAATTCTTTTTTTCATTTTATTATCCTCATAATCTGTTAGATTAACGGGAGTCTATGGACTCCCGTTAGTCTTGCTGCAATTTTACTATTTTAAGGAAATTTCGTTGACGGCGCAAAATTCATTTGCATATTTGTTCAGGATGTGTTAGTATTTGTCGAAACATATCAAGGAGGAGTTAAAAAATGAACAAAACCGAACTTGTCGCTGCCGTAGCGGCGAAAACCGGGCAAACAAAAAAAGCGGCTGAAGAATCAATCGCCGCAACGCTTCAAGTAATCACCGGAGAGCTTGCAGAAGGAGGTACTATTCAGCTAATAGGCTTCGGTACGTTTGCAGTAAAAAACCGGGCAGCGCGCACAACACGCAACCCACGGACCGGCGAGCCTATCCAGTTGCCGGCGCAGAAAGCACCCGTTTTCAAAGCAGGCAAGGCGCTCAAGGACGCGGTCAAAGGTTAGCTAGAATATAAAGAATCAAACGAGATACCATTTGTGTTGTCTCGTTTGTTTTCTATTTACGGTGTTTTTTTATGCAATATTTCTTGCTCGCTAGTTGCATCACCACTGAGGTTTCGGCGGACGCGTGGGTATGCCAAGCTCAATAAGAAACTCCTTTATTTCTCGTACCGAGTAATTTCTTTCCATTCTTGGTGAGTACAGCATGCTGCTTATTATAGCAGCTTGTACCTCAGTATCTGTAAACAATGTTTTCAAATGCTCCGGTGTACCTGCGCCGCCAGAGGCAATTAGCGGAACTGTAACAGCGGCTTCCGCCAACTTCATTAACTCCATGTCATAACCGGACAGCGTGCCGTCATTGTCAATGCTGTTTATACAGATTTCACCGGCGCCTAGGTCTTGTCCGCGCTTTATCCACTCAATGGCGTCTAATCCGGTCGCCAACCGCGCCCCGTCAATATATACCTCATACCCGCAAGGCATGCTGTCCGTACGCTTTACTTGCGTGGACAACACAATGCATTGTGAACCAAAAGCTTTAGCCCCATCCGCAATGATTTGAGGATTTCTGACAGCCATTGAATCTACGCTGATTTTCTCCGCCCCTGCTTTTAGAGCCTCATACATGTCGCTGAGATTCTTGATCCCTCCGCCGACGGTAAAAGGGATAAAAACGCAGCGCGCAACTTTCTTTACTGTCTCAATGTCAATTCCCCTTTTTTCCGCGCTCGCTGTAATGTCATAAAAAATCAACTCGTCAATCTGTGCGTCATACATCGCTCCGGCCAGTTCCTCCGCCGGGGCGACGTCAATGTTATTTTGAAACCGGACCGCTTTTGTTACCCTGCCGTTTATAATGTCAAAACAAGCTATCAATCTTTTTGTCAGCATTCAATGACCATGCCTTTCTATTCTTAAAATGCGCACTATTCCGAACCTGCCTGATACTTAAGGAACCCATTAAACAACGCAAGCCCCGCTTTACCGCTCTTTTCAATATGAAACTGGGTAGCAAAAATATTATCCCTGCGTACCGCCGCCGCAAACGAGCCGTTATAGTCGGCAGTTCCCCATATGTCAGCCACCTCTTTCGGTTTCGCATAATAAGAGTTAACGAAATAAAAGAAGTCGTCCTCGGCAGGTTTAACAGGTGTACTTTTTACAAATCTGACTGCATTCCACCCCATCTGCGGGACTCTGACTTTTGAAGCGTCAAACTTGACGACCTGACCTTTTAGCCAGCCAAGGCATTTCGCGTTTTCTTCCTCACTATGCTCAAACAGTATCTGCATACCAACGCAGATTCCCATAAATAAAACCTTTTTGCACATCACAGCATCTTTCAGTGCTTCGAGCATGCCCATCCCGTGCAATGAGTCCATCGTAGCTTTTGCGCTGCCTACACCGGGCAAGACAATATGCGTTGCTCTTTCTATATCTTGCGGCGCGCGGGCAAACTCCGCCTTATGTCCAAGATGAGTGACCGCGTGCATCACACTAGGAGCATTTCCTGCTTTGTAATCAACAATCTTAATCTGACTCATATTATTCCACCGTAACGCTTTTTGCCAAATTGCGCGGTTTGTCTATATCGAGACCCTTGTTTGCTGCTACGTAATAACTAAAAAGCTGTAGTGCAATGACCGATAGCGATGGTGAGAAAAGCTCTTCGCATTCAGGTATCTTTATAAACGATAGTTTGGCCTCTTTTGGGGCATCCCGGCAATTCCCAATAAGAAGAACATTTGCTCCGCGGCTCATCACCTGTTCAACATTACTCATTATCTTCCCATACAAGCGGCCGCAGTTTGATATCGCTACGACCAAGGTGTTTTCTTCCACAAGTGAAATAGTCCCGTGCTTTAGCTCGCCGCCCGCATACGCCTCGGAATGGATGTATGATATTTCTTTAAGCTTCAGCGATCCCTCAAGCGCTATAGCATAATCAATGTTCCTGCCTATAAAGAATATGCTTTTGTATCCAACGCATGTAGAAGCGTATTTTTGAATGGAATCCAACTGCTCCAGGATACCAGAAACTTTTTCCGGCAAAACCGCAATATCTGATATATAATCCCGCTCAGCTTCAGGCGATATGACACACAGCTTAGCGGCAAACCGCACGGCAAGAACATATAAAAGCACAAGCTGCGCGGAAAAGGCTTTCGTTGTTGCAACGGCAATCTCCGGGCCTGCAGCCGTATATATGCAGTAATCGGACTCTTTTGCGATTGTACTGCCTACTACATTCACGATCGACAAAGCAACCGCGCCTTTCGATTTTGCCTCCCGCATAGCAGCTATAGTATCGGCGGTTTCTCCGGACTGGCTGATCAGGATCATCAGCGTCCTTCCGTCTACATTTGCATCTTTGTATCTAAATTCGCTGGCTAAATCTACTTCAACGGTAATTTTGCACAATCGTTCGAGTATGTATTTTGAGACAACACCTGCGTTATATGCCGAACCGCACGCGGTTATCACTATTTTATTGAAACGCCCAATATCAAGGCTGTCAATAATGTCCTTGTTCTTTCCTTCGCTTATTGCGGAGTGGATCGTGTCACGCAATACTTTTGGCTGTTCCATGATTTCCTTTAGCATGAAGTGAGGCCAGCCTCCTTTTTCTGCGCTGTCAAGGCTCCATGTGATGGTTTCCGGCGTATGCTGAATAGGTTCTCTGTCAATAGTAAAAAATTCAATGGAGCCTTTATGTAAAACTGCAATTTCTTTATCGCCCGGATAGTACACTTTGTCAGTGTGCTTTAATATGGCGGGTACATCGGACGCAATGAAATTACCGCAACAGGACTCCCCTATGATCAAAGGGTTATCTTTTTTTACGGCGATGAGCGTTCCCGGGTCGTCAAGACACATTATCCCCAAGGCATAAGATCCTTCCAGTATGCTTATAACCTTTATGACTGTTTCCATAATATCGCCGTTATAATAGTATTCTGCAAGCTGCGCGACGACTTCGCTGTCTGTCTGCGAAGCAAAGCCTACCCCGCTTCTTTCCAGCCGCTCCTTCAACTGCTTATAGTTTTCAATGATACCGTTATGAACGATTGCGATTCTGTTTTGGTTTCCTACATGCGGATGCGAATTTACATCCGATGGTTCCCCGTGCGTCGCCCAACGGGTATGTCCTATCCCCATATTTCCGGCAATTGGGCCGTCCGCCAACCGTGATTCAAGCGCTGATAGCCTGCCCTTTTGCTTAACAACGTCAAATCCGTCATTCCCGTACACTGCGATGCCGGCTGAATCATACCCCCTGTACTCAAGCTTTTTCAAGCCTTCTACAATAATAGGGACTGCGTCTTCTTTGCCCACATAGCCAATGATGCCACACATGATATCGCTCCTTTTTTGTAACTGCTCTTAAACCTTGCGCTTGGACGGTTATTTCTGTTCACGCAATCGCTCGGTGGCGCCTCCATGCGCCAACTCGCGAACGCTCCACCGTCCATGATTGCGCTTTGCGTGAACAAAGGGTCTGTCAATATATAGCTTGTTATCTTGCTAGGCACACTCATTGACAGACCCTCTAAACAACCATCCTCACCGGTTTAAGAGTAGTTACCATTTTCTTACTTTATCATTCATCAAGCGCATCTTTGAGCGCTTTTCTGATCATATCCGGATTCCCCGATCCGCCCAGACGCTTCATAACCTGCCCCATCAAAAAACCGAATGTTTTCTCTTTTCCGCCCCTGTACTCTGCAACAGCGCCGGGGCTTTCGCTTATAACCGCACTGACCGCTTTAGTGATAACGGAGCTGTCGCTTTGCATAATCAACCCTTTTTGCTTAATATATATATAAGGATCAACATTGCTTGCGAATACCGCTTCAACAGTTTCCTTGTAAGCATTGCGGTTTATCTTTCCCGTTGAAACAAAAGCAACAAGCTCCCCTAGCTTTCGCGCATCCAGTGACAAGTCTTCCGGAGGTGTGTTCGATTGCTTTATTAGCTTCATTATCTCGCCTGTAATCAAATGTGCTGATTCCAGCGGCTCTCCGCTTTGCTCTAATACATCTTCAAACAATGCAGAAATACATGTATGCCCGGTGAGGACTGAGGCTTCATACGCGGAAAGCCCGTAATCGCGGGCATACCGCGCTCTTTTTTCATGCGCCAGTTCCGGGAGGCCCTTTTTGGTGGATTCAAGCAAATCGTCGCCAATCATTAACTGTAGTAAATCAGGCTCCGGGAAGTAGCGGTAATCCTGCGTATTTTCTTTCGACCGCATGGCGTAGGATTCGCCGGCATCATCATCCCAACGCCGCGTCTCTTGCTCTACCTGTCCGCCTTTTTCCAGCATTTTCACCTGCCGCGCGGTCTCAAATTCAATAGCGCGCCCTATGGCTTTAAAAGAGTTCAGGTTTTTCATTTCGGTACGCACACCCAACTCTCCGCTTTCCTGCCGCACCGATAAGTTAATATCGGCCCGCATGGACCCTTCCTGCATCTTACAGTCGCATATCCCCAGATATAGTAATATCTCCCGCATCTTCTCAAGATAAGCAAGCACTTCCCCGCCGCTCCGAAAATCCGGTTGCGAAACAATCTCCAACAACGGTACGCCGCAGCGGTTGAAATCCATGAAAGTGCGTCCGCTTGTATCATCGTGGATTAGTTTACCCGCATCTTCCTCCATATGTATTTCGCTTATACGAATATGCTTTTTTTGTCCGCCGGTCTCAATTTCCAAAATCCCATTTTGGCAGATCGGTGAGTATAGCTGAGAAACCTGATAAGCTTTCGGCAGATCCGGGTAGAAATAATTCTTTCGGTCAAACTTGCAGTTTTGAGTAATTTCACAGTCCAAAGCAAGCCCAAGGCGCAATGCGTATTCAACTACGCTTAAATTCAGCCTTGGCAGGGTTCCCGGCATTCCTGAGCAAACAGGGCAAACACGAGTGTTTGGTTCTCCGCCGAAAGCGGTTGTACAACTGCAGAATATCTTAGACTTTGTTGACAGCTCCGCATGAACCTCCAGACCTATGACAGTCTCCCATTTCATACTCTCAAACCTCACTAATACAAATCGTATCCACCAAGCGCACTTGGCGTTTTCATATGGTATCCGGTGCGGCGCTGGAATAATCCTGCCACCCTTATGATTTTCTCTTCTGAGAACGCGTCCCCAACTATTTGAAACCCGATCGGCAAGCCTTGCCCGTCAAACCCGCACGGAAGCGCTGCGGCCGGAAGCCCGGCAAGGTTGACTGATACGGTATATATATCGCCCATATACATCTTCATTGGGTCTCCTGCATTTTCTCCAAGCTTATAAGCCGTCGTTGGGGCTACCGGCGAAATAATCATGTCATAACGTTCAAACAGCCTGCTGTAAGCTTCTTTAACAAGCGCGCGGGTTTGCAGTGCTTTTCTATAGTAGGCGTCGTAGAATCCCGAAGAAAGAACAAATGAGCCGAGCATAATCCTTCTTTTTACCTCAAGCCCGAACCCCTCGCTGCGGGACAGGCGGTACACCTTATCAAGCGTGTCCGCCTCGCTGCTCCGGTAACCGTATTTCAAACCATCATATCTTGCAAGATTGGATGACGCTTCAGCACACGCAATTATATAATAGGCTGGTATCATATACTCCATCAGCGGCATTTCAAACTCATCAATTTCTGCACCGGCAGCTTCAAATTCCTTAACCGCTGCCAGAACACAATCCCTGACATCTTCATCGATACTGTTGTTAAAATAGTTGCGTGGCATTCCGATAACAATTCCATCCAGCCGTTCATCCAATGTTTCATCGAAACAAAATGGTTTTTTGATGATGCATGTGCTGTCCATATCATCAGGCCCCGATATGATCGACAAAAGCGCCGCGCAGTCTTCTATACTCATACCAATAGGACCTATCTGGTCAAGTGACGACGCGTAGGCAATAAGCCCGTAACGCGACACCGAACCGTATGTCGGCTTTATACCGGATACGCCGCAAAAAGCGCACGGTTGGCGAATGCTGCCCCCTGTATCAGAGCCGAGCGTCAAAGGAATCTCACCCCCGGCCACTGCCGCTGCACAGCCGCCCGAGGAACCGCCCGCAACCCGGGTAACATCCCATGGATTGCGCACCGGGCCGTATACGCCTGTTTCATTGGAACCGCCCATCCCAAACTCATCCATGTTGAGCTTGCCGACGACGATCATGCCCGCACGCTCCATTTTATCAACCACAGCAGCATTAAAAACAGGTGTATATCCGTCAAGCATTTTAGATGCACAAGTAGTCTCGATCCCAATGGTTGAGATGTTATCTTTCAAAGCTATCGGCACCCCCGCAAGAGGAGAAACAACTTCGCCCGCACGAATCTGTGCCTGTACGCCTTCCGCCCGTGTAATGGCATTTTTTCTGGAAACTGCTAGGAAAGAGCCGTATAAACTATCGTTTTTTTCAATCAAGTCCAAATAATAGCCAACAACCTCGGCAACCCCTAGCTTTCCTGCTTTAATAGAAGCAGAAATCTCCAATGCGCTCATTCTTCCCATTAACATTCACCACTTTTTACCAAGAATTAATACAGATTTCGCAAATCACTGGGTTTTTGGCGCGACAAACATCCCATCTTCCCTGTCCGGAGCATTTTTCAGGATCAGTTCACGGTCAAATGATTCACCTGCGTCATCGTTGCGAAAAGCGTTTACATTATCAAACGGATGACTGCGCTCGGGAACGCCATCGGTATCCAGTTCACTTAGTCGATCCATGTATCGCAGAATCTTCCCCAGATCACCCGATATCCTCTGCTTCTCTTCATCACAGAGAGCAAGGCAAGACAACTCCTCAAGGTAGTCAATCAACTTATCGTCAATTTGCATATCATCAACTCCCACGCTTATACTCGCTTACGGAGCAGGCCATCGGCAGCTTTTGCCACTGCATCGGCTACAGAAACCGCAACCGCTCTGTCAAGCGGACTTGGAACTATATAGTCTTCTCCCAAGTCATCATTGCTTACATACTCAGCGATAGCTTTCGCGGCAGCTATCTTCATTTTTTCGTCGATATCGGAAGCGGAAACGCTCAGCGCTCCCTTGAAAATACCTGGAAAAGCCAGCGCGTTGTTGATTTGGTTTGGGAAATCGCTCCGCCCCGTCCCTACAATTACCGCGCCTGCTTTTTTTGCCAACTCGGGCATTATTTCCGGAACAGGGTTTGCCATCGGGAACACGACGGGGTCTTTGCTCATGCTTTTAACCATTTCTTGCGAAACACCCCCCGGCGCAGATACTCCGATGAAAATATCCGCTCCCGCCATTGCATCTGCGAGGCTTCCCTTTCGGCGTTCCGGATTGGTTGTTTCGGCTATTCGCTGCTTCTCGGTATTAAGCTCGCCACGCCCCTCATAAATAGCTCCGGCACGGTCGCACAAAACCAGATTTCCTATCCCGGAGTTACTTAAAAGAATGGCTGTTGCAATACCGGCAGCCCCGGCGCCGTTTATGACGACTGAAATATCGCCCGGCTTTTTCCCGGTAAAACGCAACGCGTTTAAAACAGCTGCAAGCGCAACAACAGCCGTTCCATGCTGATCATCATGAAAGATTGGGATATCGCAGCATTCCTTTAGCCTTCGTTCAATTTCAAAGCATCGGGGCGCGGATATATCCTCCAAGTTGATCCCGCCGAAGCTGCCGGCTAGCAGGCGCAGCGTGTTAACGATTTCATCGACATCTTGAGTGCGCAAGCAAAGCGGTATAGCGTCTACGCCGCCGAGTTCCTTAAAAAGGACGGCCTTCCCTTCCATAACCGGCATGGCAGCCTCCGGGCCAATATCTCCCAATCCCAATACAGCCGACCCATCTGTCACAACAGCAACGAGGTTTGAGCGGCGTGTCAGCTCGTAACTCTTTGACAAATCATTCTGAATTGCCAAGCATGGCTCTGCAACCCCCGGCGTATAAGCCAACGATAAATCATGGCCTGACTTTACAGATACCCTGCTGACAACTTCAATCTTCCCTCGCCACTCAAAATGCTTGCGAAGCGATTCACTCGCATAATCCATAAATACTTCCCCCCTCGCAATCAATCGCGACGATGAGCGGCATATCGCGGACAAAAAGCTTATATACGGCTTCTGCTCCCAAATCTTCAAAAGCAATCACCTCAGCGCTCTTCACGCACAGTGCCATCAAAGCGCCGGTACCGCCAATCGCGGTCATATATACCCCTTTATATCTTCGTATTGCGTCTATCACAGACTCATTCCTTGACCCTTTACCGATCATAACGCGCAACCCTTCCTTAATCATCTGAGGCGAATACGCGTCCATGCGCAGGCTTGTCGTAGGTCCGACAGAGCCAATAACGAGCCCGGGCGGTGCGGGACAAGGGCCGGCGTAGTATATTGCCTGCCCTCGAGCATCAAACGGCAGCGGCAAACCTGCGTCGAGCATTTCCGCCATCCGCTTATGCGCGGCGTCCCTGCCTGTATAAATTTCCCCCGACAATAAAACATTATCACCCGCTCGCAGTTTTGCTACAACTCCATCTGACAGCGGCGTCGAAATAGCGATTCGGGATATGCGCGCATGTGCAGAATGATTCGCGAAGGTTCCTTTTTCTTCTTTTACATGGCTTTTCTGAAATTCACTTAACATTTTTTCTAATCCGCCCCCACACCCGGCAACCTGCTCTCGACTCCCGAAACCCCCGAAACACTCTTATTATGCTTCGCGCCTCATATGATTATCTTCTGATGCCGCGTTGCGTGGCAGCCAATGTTGACAGCTACCGGCAATCCCGCTATATGAGTTGGGTATGTTATGATGTGCACGCCCAACGCTGTCGTCTTGCCGCCTAAGCCGGCCGGGCCTATGCCCAGTTCGTTAATGCGGGCAAGCAGCTTTGTTTCAAAACCAGCCCAAAAAGGGTCAGGGTGGGTGCTGCCAACTTCGCGCAGTAGAGCTTGTTTTGACATCAATGCAGCTTTGTCAATTGTCCCGCCAATTCCGACTCCGATAAGAACCGGCGGACATGGGTTAGGCCCGGCAGCCCGAACTGTTTCGACAATAAAATCCCCTGCACCGTCTATCCCGTCTGATGGGCTAAGCATTCGGACCCCACTCATGTTCTCACTGCCAAATCCTTTCGGCGCAACAGTTATCTCTATTTTATCCCCCGGCGTGAAACTGTAGTATATGACGGCAGGCGTATTGTCTCCCGTGTTGACGCGATCAACAGGGTCGCGCACAATGCTGTTTCTGCAATAGCCTTCCCGGTATCCGCGACGAACTCCCTCATTTATCGCATATTCGATATCCCCATCGACATGGACGTTTGATCCTATTGCAACGAACACGACCGCTATCCCGGTATCCTGGCAGACAGGCAGTTTTTCGCGTCTGGCGGCTTCGGCGTTTTTCAGAAGCGTATCCAATATGTCCTTGGCAAGCGGCTCTGATTCATTTGCCTTCGCTGCCGATAGTGCAATGAGAATATCCTCGCCTATGCAAATATTAGCCTTTACGCAGAGCCCGGCGACTGCTTCGGTTATCTGCTGCACATCTATTATTCGCAAAAGCCCGACCATAAATACTCTCCCTGTTATACTTCCACCGTTCCGTCAAAGACTTTTATGCAGTCCCCTGTCATATATACAGTCTTTCCGGTATAGCGTATGGTTAACTCCCCGCCAAGCAGATGGACTTTAATGTCAGAGTCCATATCGCAATAACCTCGCAGCACCGCAGCAACTGCAGCCGCGCATGCTCCGGTGCCGCAGGCTTGCGTTTCGCCGCTGCCGCGTTCCCACACGCGCATTTTCAGATGATTTCTGCTCAGAATACTAACGAACTCGACGTTTACCCTATCCGGAAACATTGGGTCGTTCTCAAACAGAGGGCCTACATTGCCCAAATCAAGTCCATCCAGATTATCGCAGATTACCACAGCATGTGGATTGCCCATCGAAACACAGGTAATCTCATATTCGGCGCCGCCAATAGTCACGGCTCTGGCTATCACACTTTCGCCTGTCAAGTTGACAGGTATGTTTTCCGGACGCAGTTCAGCCCGCCCCATATCAACCTTTACATAAGATACCGTTCCGTTTTTTGTTGATAAAAATAGTTCCTTAATGCCGCTCCTTGTCTCAATGCTCATCTGCGTTTTCTTGACAATACCGTTATCATAAAGATACTTTGCTACGCAGCGAATAGCATTTCCGCACATGCTCCCCTCGCTCCCATCAAGGTTGAACATCCGCATTCCTGCATCAGCGGCCTCTGAGGGCAAAATCAGCACAACGCCGTCGCCTCCTATGCCGGTATGCCTGTCTGAAAGCAATACTGACAGCGACTGAGGAGATTCGATCTCCAAGTCGAAACAGTTGAAGTAGATGTAATCGTTGCCGCAGCCGTGCATTTTCGTAAAAAACAGTTTCATGCGCTCGCTCCTTAGATTGTTAATATCTATCAGCTCCGTGTTTATCTCGTTGTACCCGGAAAGCAGGCTGTCCGCCAAGGCGTTGGCCGTATCCACTGACGTCAGGCAAGGTATGCCAAGAGCACAGGCTTTCATGCGTATTTTCACGTCGTCCAGTGCGGGATCCCTACCTTTTTCTGACGTGGAGATGATATAGCTTACTTCTCCGCTCTCTAACAGTGTGGCTGTGTTATTGCCCGGGCTTTCGTGGATCTTTTCGACTGTTCGGGCGGCAAAACCTTTACCGTCCAAGAAGTTGGCCGTCCCCCTAGTCGCATACAGTGAAAATCCGCACCGGATGAACTTACTCGCTATGTTACCTATTTCAGCCTTATCTCTGTCTTTTACCGTGATGAGTACGCCGCCTTGTCTTTTTATCTTGTATCCTGCGGCGATAAGCCCTTTGTACAGCGATTCTTGAAGGTTTTTGCCTAATCCCAGGACTTCCCCCGTAGATTTCATCTCAGGCCCTAAATGCGTATCCAGGCCGGCCAGCTTCTGGAAGGAGAACACAGGAACCTTTACAGCGGCATACGGCGGCCTTTTCGCAATGCCGGGAGAGTAACCCATATCTGCCAGCCTTGACCCGGTGGCTGTTTTTGTCGCAAGTTCGCACATTGGTATGCCCGTTACCTTGCTTATATATGGAACGGTACGCGAAGCCCGGGGGTTGACCTCAATGACATAGACCTCGTTTTCATAGAGGACATATTGGATATTCACAAGTCCGCGGACATTCAAGGCCATACAGAGTTTCTCCGTGACAGCGAAAATCTTTTCGGATAGAGCGTCGTCAATATTCACAGCAGGATATACAGCAATACTGTCTCCGGAATGGACGCCGGTACGCTCAACGTGCTCCATGATTCCGGGGATCAAGACGTCTTTGCCGTCGCATATGGCATCAACTTCAATCTCCGGCCCTTCTATGTACCTGTCTATGAGTACCGGGTTTTCCTGTTCACGGCGCAGGATAATTTCCATATACTCGCAGATATCCGACTTTGAGAACGCAATGATCATATTCTGCCCGCCAAGCACATATGACGGGCGCATGAGCACCGGATATCCAAGCTTTTCGGCGGCAGACAACGCTTCTTCCCGCGACAAAACAGCGAACCCTTTTGGCCGTCTGATTTGCAAACGTTCCAGAAGCGCATCGAATCGCTCCCTGTCCTCGCAGATGTCTACACTGTCGGCGGGGGTTCCGATAATGTTCACACCGCGCTCATACAGTTTTTTTGTCAGCTTGATTGCTGTTCCCCCTCCGAACGCAACGATAACACCAACGGGCTTTTCAATCTCGATCACACTCATCACATCGTCTATGCACAGCGGTTCAAAATACAGCCTGTCGGCAGTATCGAAGTCCGTTGACACTGTTTCCGGATTGTTGTTGATCACGACTACTTCATAGCCCATGCTTTTAAGTGTCCATACACAGTGTACACAGGCATAGTCGAACTCGATGCCCTGCCCGATCCTTATCGGGCCGCTCCCAAGCACAACGATTCTTTGCTTGTTGCTTTTCTGTATAAAAGGCAGAGCTTCATTTTCAGTACCGTACCTCACTGAATAGAAATATGGTGTTTCCGCTTCAAACTCGCCGGCGCATGTGTCAACCAGTTTATAAATGCGTTGGCCGTTGAAAGCGGAGAATTGAGAGTTATCGGCAATATTTTTTAGCCCGTGCAAAAACCATCTGTCTACTTTTGTAATGATATGGAGTTCGTCTATGTTGACGCCGCGTTTGATTGCCTCGTACAACACAAACAACCGTTCGTCCGTCACAGTATGCAGAAGCGCGCAGATTTCCTCGAATGTCTTTTCAGACAGATGCGGCAGGTTAAGGCTGTCAAGCCCCAACTCCGCTCCGCGCACGGCTTTCAAAAGCGCGTCCTCGAAAGTGTCTGAAATCGCCATGACCTCGCCGGTCGCCTTCATCTGCGTACCTAAATCCTTTTGGGCGTATACGAACTTGTCAAATGGCCATTTGGGGAACTTGACCGCCACATAGTCAAGCGCAGGCTCAAAAGCTGCAAATGTATTGCCTGTGACTGCGTTAATGATTTCGTCAAGATTATACCCTATCGCAATTTTTGTAGCGACTTTCGCGATTGGGTAGCCCGTCGCTTTGCTGGCAAGCGCAGATGATCTTGAAACACGCGGGTTTACCTCTATCACTGCGTATTCAAAGCTATGTGGATGCAGCGCGAGCTGGCAGTTGCAGCCGCCCTCAACTCCAAGCGAACACACGATATCCAATGCTGCTGTGCGTAGCATCTGGTATTCCTTATCCGCAAGCGTAAGCACAGGCGCTACAACAATGCTGTCGCCTGTATGTACTCCTACCGGGTCGAAGTTCTCCATGGAGCAAACGGTGATGACATTGCCTGCCCGGTCACGCATGACCTCAAACTCAATTTCCTTCCAACCTGCGATGGAACGCTCTACCAAAATCTGGCTAATAGGTGAAAGGTACAGTCCGTTAGCTGCGATCTCCCGGAGCGCAGTTTCATCATCCGCGATTCCTCCGCCGCTGCCGCCCAGCGTGAAGGCAGGGCGCACTATCACCGGATATCCTAATCCTTCTGCAAACTCTACCGCTGTTTCCACATCGTTTACTATTACTGAAGGGATTACCGGCTGGCCGATGCCTTGCATGGTTTCCTTAAAAAGCTTTCTGTCCTCCGCTTTATCTATTGTATCGGGAGAGGAACCCAACAGCCGTACGTTCATTTTTTTCAAAAATCCGTCTTTGGCAAGCTGCATACACAGCGTTAGCCCTGTCTGTCCTCCAAGGCCGGACAAAATGCTGTCCGGTCGCTCTTTTTCTATGATTCGCTTGACTGTCGTTAATGTCAGCGGCTCTATGTATATGCTATCGGCTATGTTACGGTCTGTCATAATAGTCGCCGGGTTAGAGTTAACCAACACTATTTCTATGCCGTCCTCGCGCAGTACGCGGCAAGCCTGCGTGCCGGCGTAGTCAAATTCCGCCGCCTGACCGATTACGATTGGCCCGGAACCGATTACCATAACCTTTTTGATGCTTTCATCCAGTGGCATACGCGTCCATCCTTTCCACAAAGCGGTCGAAAAGGAATGCTGTGTCGAGCGGTCCGCTGCGGGCTTCCGGGTGAAACTGCACCGAGAAAGAATTCCCATACTCAATGCCCTCACAGGTACCATCGTTAACATTCACGAAAGAGCACTCATCCGAAATCACGGCATATCCGTGGTTTTGGCTTGTTATATATACGCGCCCTGTTGATAGCTCTTTCACCGGCTGGTTTGCGCCCCGGTGTCCGAACTCCAGTTTTTTTGTCATATATCCGCTCGCAAGCGCCATAAGCTGATGCCCTAGGCATATCCCGAACAAGGGTACGCAGCCATGCATTAGCGTGCGCACTGTTTCGACTATTCCTGCATTCGCAGGGTCGGCAGGATCGCCGGGGCCGTTGCTCAGCATTATGCCTGCCGGCGACATCTCCAATATCTTTCCGCTCTCGGCGCCATAAGGAAATGTCCATACCTCGCAGTTGCGGCTTACGAGCGCTTCCGCTATTCCCCATTTCGCACCAAAGTCCATCAATGCCACTCGCCGGCTGCCGCTTCCGGTTTTTGCAGAAAAGCGCGGCGATACAGCTGCGACCGGATTCCTGACGCAATACGCTCTTGCTTCCAAAATGTCGGTTTCCATAGGTTTTGATGTAGTTATCTTCCCGTTCATCACACCATTACCCCGCAGTATTTTAGTAAGTGCGCGTGTATCGATCCCAAAAAGGCCAATTATCCCTTGATCTTTAAGAAAAGCGTCAAGCCCGCCCTCGCTTCGAAAATTTGACGGGTTTCTGCATGGATGCTTTACAATATACGCTTTCATAGCGGAGCCTTTGCTCTCAAAGTCTGAAGGGATGACTCCGTAATTGCCGATAAGCGGGAATGTCTGCACGACGATTTGCCCGTAATAGCTAGGGTCGGTCAATGTTTCGAGATAACCGGTCATTCCTGTGGTAAAGACGACCTCACCTGTTATCTCGCCTTGCGCGCCAAAGCTCTCACCTTCAAATATCGTGCCATTTTCCAAAGCAAGGTATGCTTTCATGAAGTGTCACCTCTTTAGTAGAGTATGCGCTAAAAAACGCCCATCTTGCGATGCGCGCAGATTCAACATCCCCCGCATCGTTTGACGAACGCCTTTGTTCTATCCAACTAAGAACACATGATACAATATGTTTACTTATTAGTCAAGAAATTTCTGTAGTTTGACTGTTACTATCTCCCCCGGCATCAGGGTCATGCATCAAGTAAGCCCGTAATTTGCTTAATATCTCATTATAATCCAGCGGTTTTCCAATGTGGTCGTTCATTCCTGATTCGATGGATTTGTCAATGTCCTCCTGAAACACATTTGCAGTCATGGCGACTATCGGTATCGTTTTTGCCGTTGGGACTCCTAGCGCCCTGATGCTGCGCGTCGCCGTATACCCATCCATTACAGGCATCTGAATATCCATGAATATAATATCGTACTTTTCAGGAGCCTCACTGAAAATACGGATTGCCTCCTCCCCATTTTCAGCGTAGTCTATCCCAATATGCGTCGATTCAAGCAGAGCGCTCACGATTTCGCGGTTTATTTCAACATCCTCAACCAATAGAATGCTACGTCCAACGAACAGTCCCGATAAAGCGTCTTTCCTGTCTTCCGCTTTACGTTGAACAACTCCGAAAGCCTCGTTTATTGTTTCTTCGTTCTTGCCCCCTCCGCGCTTAGCCTTGAATACGAAACTGAAAGCCGCACCTTTTCCAAGCTCGGAGTCAACCCATATGTCACCTTCCATCATATCAATAATGCTCTTTGAAATCGCAAGGCCTAAACCTGTGCCTCCGTACTTGCGCGTTGTGCTTGCTTCTGCCTGATGAAAAGTCTGGAAAAGCTGGCTCTGCTGTTCGGGGCTTATGCCAATGCCTGTGTCCGAAACCGTGACCTGTACGTTACAGACTCCGTCTTCTTCGCTAATATACTTCGCGTCAAGTTTTATCGAGCCTTTTTCGGGCGTGAACTTAACTGCGTTTCCTAATAGATTCGTTATTACCTGCACGAGGCGCTGATCGTCACCTATAAGTACGTCCGGAATGGCTTCATCAATGTGTACCGAGAATCTCTGCTGCTTTTCTTCCGCTCGGAAACTAACGACATTGGCCACGCGGTTTAGCATTTTCTCAAAATTGAACTCTACGAGCGAGAGCTCGAACTTATTTGCCTCTATCTTTGACATATCAAGTATATCGTTTATTACGCCCAGTAAGTGCTGAGACGCATCTTCGATTTTGACAAGGCAATAATCCTTTCTTTCTGTACTTACCGCCATCTTCCCAATTGTCGTCATACCTATGATTGCATTCATCGGCGTCCTTATTTCATGGCTCATCGTGGCCAAAAAGTTTGATTTCGCGTTGCTTGCGGTTTCCGCTCGCTGCTTCTCTCGCATAAGATCCGTAAGATCTATCATTACTGCGAGAATTCCTGTCATAACATTGCTATTCAACCCGCTTCCGGCGCGCCGTAGCTCAATCGTGTAAAACCTGCGCTGCCCCGTCCGGGCAAAATCGGCCATCGCGTCGAAGCGTATTATTTCATCTGATTTAGACGCTTCGGCAAAGGCTTTCTCAAACGCCGCCATTCCATCGGCGTCAAAATACTTCGGCAGTACTTCTTTGTATTCCCGGTTTTTTATATAATCAAAATTAGGCGTATCCGTCTCAGACATGAATACCTCTGTCGATAAGACAAAACGCCCTTCTCCGTCAAAAAGCAATATGATGTTCGGGCAGCTTTGCAAAAGCATATCCGTATAGGCTCGCTGCAGCATGTTTGCGTCTGTAAGCGCGGAGTTTAAGCTTGTTTTTGCGTCCGTCGCCTTCGACACTTTATCGAATAGGCTTTGGGTTATCCTTTTTTCGCGAGCATACTTCTTGTTTTCACGAGTCAGCCTGTCCACTTCCTCAAGAAGGCGACGGTTTTCATCGGCAAGCGACTCGCCGCCTTCTATCGGCGTAATTTCTGTGTCAGGCACTTCTCATCACCCCCCCGACAGAAAAATGGTTATCTACAGTTTATATCAGGCACGCGATAAAAGCATTGTTATGGAAGCGATTAATGGCCTTTTCACCCGAAACCTGAGTCGGGCAGATCTCCCCGCCTGAGTTTGCCATAATAAACGGAAGGCTTGAGCCGAACTTTTGACGTAAAAGCTCCATTTCTTTGTACTGATCCGACCCCAGCGTTATGCTTCTGCATATGCATGAGTAGGCGATCAGCAGCGATGCGCCTTCACTTTCAGCAACGATTTTGTCAACGATTTCCCCAGTGGTTAGGATTACGTCGTCTTTATCAGTCACAGTCATGTACAATGTGCTTCCTTCAGGCATAGCTCCAGCGCACAGTGCATATTTCTCAGGCGTAAGCATAACGAATACCTTTGAAACTCTCGGCGTGCCGTCATTATAATCGAGAAGGAAGGGGAGCGTAGACATGGCGTACTGCGATTCGCTGGCTTCGACTAAGCCCATATCCTCGAAATAGTTAATAACCGGACGCTCATTGACCTCCATAAGTACATGCCCACTGCTTTTTGTCACGACGGCGCTTTTTTCGAGCAGCCTGCTCTCAGATATGTTTGCGACAAAAAACTTCGGTTTTATATCTCCGTATATCAGAATCATAGCCATTTGGTCGCGGTAATGTTCTCCGTCTGCAAGCATGTAGCAGTTTACGAAATCCAATGTATCGTCTACTGAAAGAGTCCCGAAGCATGGGGCGCCTCCCGATACGTCTGTGATGACGTTTACATATTCGTCTCCGCAGTTTTGAAGAATATATGGCGCAAACATAATAATCAGCCCCGGCTTTTCCGCCCTGCAGGCGGATTTATAGCTTTCTGCGATAACACTTGCGGGTTCTGTCAGCAGGGACGGCGTAATGATTTTATCAAACTCTACGTCATCGCTGGTCATCACCGTCAGCGCTAAGAGGAGTGTGTCGGAATCGTCGGGAACAGACTGCGCCGCCGAAATAGTGCCAACCACGCTGAAAGGTAGCGCATCGCACACGGCTTTGAATATACCTTCGTTAATAAACTCGTAGTGACAGGCGACTATGCCTATAGTATTTTTCATAAGCCAGCCGTCAAAATTAAGCTGCGAGCATATTTCCTCAACCGCTACATTCTCGTCGTCCAGTTCTTTTGTAAAAGCCGTTTTTGTTTTAATCATTTCATTTCCCCCTATTATTTTCGGCGTTGCCCTAGCAATATCAGCCGTCATATCAAATATTGCTTTTTATTTTATCACAGTAGGGGAATTTTTGCAAATCCGAAATCAGAAGAAGAATAGGGGCTTGCCCATAGCTATGCAATATTACTCCCACTCGCTAAGTCATTTGTAATTCTAAACGTATTTGCTATGGTGACTTGGCTTTTTATTGCTTCTCCTATTCGTATTATACATGCAGCATGGAGTTTACGGAGTTTTTAGTATCAATATAGTATCAGGGTGAATCGGGCGACTCGAATCGTAATGCTCGTTTTATCTTGTCATTCATCTTGTCATTTTGGCAAGATGAATGACAAGATAAGTTTTGTGGCTGCGCATAAAGAAGTTCAGCTAATAATTTCATTTTGCCTTTGCATCCGAATATACAACGCTATACCAGTAGCCAAACCTTG
>Ga0099364_10000845_pt1 | contig 52007 bp, 52 predicted proteins | sample TergutTh196P3_FD_73070 | JGI IMG/M metagenome (GOLD analysis project Ga0099364, IMG submission 73070) | Microcerotermes parvus P3 segment gut microbial communities from Pointe-Noire, Republic of the Congo - Th196 P3 | ecosystem: Host-associated > Arthropoda: Insects > Digestive system > Gut ... | reverse complement strand
CCCATGCTGGGCCCGCTCCCGCTCCGAGAAAAACGTTGCATTACGTAAGTTTGCAAAGAACGCAAACTAAGTAATGACGTTTTTCAAGGGCCGCATTGGGAATTGTATCTCACAACGCGCAAGTATACGTTTTGAACTTTCGTTAACGGAGTATAAATGCTAAGAGAAACCATCAACTTCACAAAATACCAGACCGCGGCGGAACAACACTACCACCGCTTAAAAGGCCGCGTTGTCAACATCTTCGGCCTTACAATCGAATCGGCCGGCCCGGACGCCAAAATCGGCGACATATGCGAAATTTTCTCCCAGGCAGAAAACCAGACCCCCGTCCTGGCCGAAGTCGTTGGTATCCACGAGGGCAAAAACATCCTCATGCCCTATGAAAATATGGAAGGCATTGGTGAAGGAAGCATCGTCGAAAATACCGGAACGGTATTGACTATAGTAGTCAATGATGATCTGCTGGGCAAAACCCTTGACGGCCTGGGCCGCCCAATTGACGGAAGCACACTTAGCGGCGAGCGATACTCTGTTGAAGCCGAGCCGCCCGACCCAATGAGCAGAAAAATCATCTCTGATGTCCTGACCCTTGGCGTTAAAGCCGTTGACGGGCTTTTAACTGTTGGCAAAGGGCAGCGCATCGGCATTTTTGCTGGTTCGGGGGTGGGCAAATCAACCTTGATGGGAATGTTTGCCCGCAATACCAAAGCTGACATCAATGTCATTGCCCTAATCGGCGAGCGTGGCCGTGAAGTCCGTGAATTTATTGAACGTGATTTGGGCAAAGAAGGAATGGAACGCTCGGTTGTAGTTGTGGCAACAAGTGACAAGCCAGCCCTTGAACGCAATAAAGCGGCCAAAACAGCAACAGCGATTGCCGAATACTTCCGCGACCAAGGCAAAGACGTCCTTTTTATGATGGATAACCTGACCCGCTTTTCAATGGCACAGCGTGAAATTGGCCTAGCCAGCGGTGAACCTCCGGTTTCCCGCGGTTATCCGCCCAGCGTATATGCCGAAATGCCAAAACTCCTAGAAAGGGCGGGCTGCGCCGAAAAAGGTTCAATTACCGGGCTTTATGCGGTTTTGGTTGATGCCGATGATTTTAACGAGCCGATTACCGATACTGCCCGCAGCATTTTAGACGGCCATATCATGCTTAGCCGCCGCTTGGCACACCGCAACCATTACCCGGCGATTGATGTTTTGCAAAGCATTTCCCGGTGCATGGCGCAGATAACTGAGCGTGAACACAAACAGCTGGTCGGAAAACTAAAAACCGTCCTTGCCACCTATAGTGAATCAGAAGACTTGATTAATATCGGGGCATACCGCAAAGGAAGCAACAAAAACATCGACTTTGCGATTGAAAAAATCGATGCGGTTAACGAATTTCTTTTACAAGAAGTCGAAGACAAATTTAGCTTTGAAGAAACCTTAGCATTTATGGCGGCGCTGTTTTCCGAGGATAAAGGATAAAATCAATGGCGAAATTCATTTTCCGGATGCAAAATATCTTAAATATCAAGGGAAAGCTTGAAGAACAGGCGAAGATGGAGTTTGCCCACGCCCGAATGCGCTTAGATGAAGAAGAAGCCAAGCTTGCCGCTTTAGCAGGACGAAAAGAAGACTATGAAGAAAAAGGCCGCCGGCTCCGTGATGACAAACTAAACGTCCAAGATATTATTGACAACAAAAATGCCATCATCACAATTGACGGCTATATCGATATCCAAAGATTTGAAGTAAAAAAAGCCGAGGACCAGCTTGAACTTGCCCGGCTTAAGCTAAATGAAGCGATTAAGGAACGCAAAACTTACGAACGGCTCCGTGAAAAATCCTACGAAGAATTTATCAAAGAAGAAAATGCCAGCGAAGCCAAAGAAGTAGATGAACTGATAAGCTACAAACACGCAGTAAAATAAGGAGCACTTTATGGATGGATTCCCCCCCGGAATTGATGAAATAGCCGAAAAAAAACGCCTTGCCGAAGAAAAAAAGCAGCTTAAAAAAGAACGCAAAGCCCAAAATAAAGAAGTTAAGTCCCGGGCAAAAGATTTGGTGCGGAAAGAAAGAGAGCTTGAAAGCGAAAACGACCCCAAAGGCGCGTCCGTATTTTTGGTTACCTTTGTCATTGTATTAATTTGGCTTGTGATTCTTGCCCTCTTGGTCAAATTAGATGTCGGCGGTTTTGGTTCGGGCATATTACAGCCAATTTTAAAAGACATCCCGGTCATTAACCGGATCTTGCCGTCCGGAACTGTCCTTTCGCCTACTGTTAATGAAGAAGCAGATGCTTTCCAAGGTTATGACCTAAGGACGGCAGTTGACCAAATCCGCCAGTTAGAACATGAGCTTGACCGGACATTAGCAAGCAATGCGAATCTAGTTAATGAAGTGGCGGAGCTTAGGGCCCAGATTGACCGCCTCAAACCATTTGAAGACCGCCAAGTGGAGTTCCAGCGCATTCTTGATGAGTTTTACGATGAAGTGATTTTTGGCGAAAGAAGCCTTGGCCCGGAAGAATACCGCAAGTATTTTGAAGCAATTGACCCAGCAGCAGCTGATCGCTTATACAAACAAGTCGTGATTGAAATCGAAGAAAGCAACGAAATAAGGGACTATGCCCGCGCTTATTCGGCAATGAGGCCAAGGGACGCGGCCGCCATTTTTGAAGCAATGACTGACAATATGGAACTGTCCGCCCGCATCCTAAGCACAATGAACGCAGCCGATCGCGGCGCGATTCTTGGGGCAATGGATGCCGATATCGCCGCCCAGCTGACGAAAATAATGGAACCCAGGTGAGAAAGGACTGCAAATACTGTGCGGCAGCCCCTGGCAAGGCATGAAAATTAAGCATAAAAATTTGGCAATAAAAATCTAATGCAATTGACTAGATTAGCCGATATAAATTCATAGGCATAATCCGATGCCTTTTTGAACCTTGAAAACTGAAGATAGGAGGGAAATCAATGACAAACACGCTTGTCAAAAGTGCAGACAAAATGCACTCCGACGTAAGTTCACTTTTGAACTTCGCCGGAAAGCAAGAAACAACCGCAAAATTTGGTAGTTTCATGGTACTTGCCGCCAGCCGGACGAGTGAAAACCAGACCATGGCCCAGCCAGTGTCCCAGACCATGCCCCATCGTGAAAATCGGGCTAAAGAAATTCTGTCAAGGGCTGAAAGAGCAACCGACAACTCACCAAAATTAAGCGAAGCCGAAGCGAAAGCGGAAGCAAAAAAAGAGCCGGGCGAATCGGCTAAGGCCACGGAAAGCGGCTGGACTGCGGAGGAAATAGACGAAGTAGTAAAAGCCGCCGCAGAAGTATTTAACACAGTTGCCCTAAGGTTTGACCTAACTCCGGAAGAACTGGCCGAAGTATTAACAGAATTAGGCCTAATCCCGGAATCATTGCTTGATCCGAAAATGCTAAGCGAGGTAGTTTTAACCCTTGAGGGAACGGACTTACTTAACTTGATGACCGATGAGGTTTTATATGAAAACTTCACGGAGCTTTCGGCCGAAGTACAGCCAATCATCGATGAATTGCTTAAGACAACCGAACTTACCCCGGAAGAAATGAACTTGCTGATTAATCAGCTCCAAACAATGGAAACAGACGAAGCCAGTGCCGCAGCCAATGCCGAAGCATTGACCGAGTCAGTCAATCAGGCCAATGAACTGGCTAAGCAGCAAATGAATGAACCGGAGCAAAAAATCACGATTGTGATTGAAAAGGACGGCGTTATTACTGAAATAACCCAAAAAGCCGATGAAAACGGCAATCTTAAAGCAACAGATGAAGTGGCAACGATTAAGGCCGAAACGGAAGCAGTCCTTGAACCAAAGGAACAGTCCTCACAAAACGGAAGCGGAAACAGCGGCCAGAATACCGAAGGCTACGAGACGATTTTAAACAATCTTTTAAAAGACCAAATCGATTCTTTAAAGCCCCAATTTGACCCAATCCTCGAAGCCCCTGATCCCACCCAAATCCTAAGCCAAATCCTTGACTTCATGAAGATTAAGCTTTCACCGGGAATTGACAGCTTGGAAATGCAGCTCCACCCGGCAAGCCTTGGCACAGTCGGGGTCAAAATCACCTCAACCGCCGGAGTCATCACGGCTCAATTCACCGCCCAGAACGAAACAGTCAAGGCAGCGATTGAAAGCCAGATTGTTGAACTGAAAGAAAATATGCGTTCGCAAGGCATAAAGGTTGAAGCGATAGAGGTAAATCTCGAAAGCAAAGCGTTTGATTCAAAGCTTTGGCAGGGCAAGGACGAAAACCGGCAAGAAGAGCAAGCAAGCCACAAGAATCGCCGCCGGATCAACCTAAGCGGCCTAAATGAACTTCCCGAAGAACTGACCGGGGAAGAAAAACTAGCCGCCGAACTAATGATTGAAAACGGCCAAACCGTAGACTTCAAAGCGTAAGAAAGGAGAAAATATGTCAGTAGCACAAGTAATTGATGGGAAAATAGCTGAATCCGTCAGTTCAATATCAGTCAGCGGCAAAAACGCCACTGGCGGGAACACAATGGACAAAGACGCATTCCTAAAACTCTTGGTCGCCCAGCTAAAATACCAAGACCCATTGGAACCCCAGTCAAACACCGAATTTGTTTCGCAATACGCGACTTTTTCATCACTAGAGCAAATGCAGAACATGAGTACAACGATGGAAATGTCCCGCGCCACATCTTATGTCGGCCAATTCGTCACCATCCGCACCAGAATGACAAACGGTGAATTCCACGAAGTTGAAGGAAGAGTTGACTACGTTGTTTTCGAAAACAACAAAGCCCTGCTTTCAATCGATGGCCAGCTCTACAATGCCAATGATGTTTATGCAACCATCGACGGAAATTACAAAATCGCCTTTGACTTGGCAGACGCTTTTACCCGGGCAATCAACGAACTGCCGTTTGTTGACAACATCACCTTAGATGACGGTGAATTGATTGACAATCTAAAAGATGGCTTTAATGCGATGTCGGGTTATCAGCAAAATTTCATTGCCAAAGCCTTAATTGAAAAATTGCAAGAATACATCACCGCAATTGACCAGCTAAGGGCAGCAGCCAAACCGCCGGAAGAACCGGACGAAGAAACACCGGAAGAAGTGCCGGAAGAATCGCCAGAAGAACCCGGCGAGGGTGAATAATCATGATTTCAAGGAGGAAATGTGAATGAACCTACAAAGCAGCCAATATTTATCCGCTTTAAAGCTAAAAGACCAGCTTTTAAACCAAACAAAGAAGCCGCTTAACCAGCCAAATCCAAACATGGGCCTTACCTTTCAGGAAATTCTTGCCAAAACGACCCAAAGCACCGCCGAGGTAAAGTTTTCCAAACACGCGGCTAACCGCTTGATTGACAGGGGCTTAAGCCTTTCGGAGAACCAAATCGAACGTTTGAATGAAGGCACAGCCAAAGCAAGCTTAAAAGGAATCAAAGATTCACTGGTAATCGTTGACCAAATGGCTTTTATCGTCAACATACCAAACAACACAGTTGTTACCGCAATGAGCGGGCGGGAAGCAAGTGAAAATGTTTTTACCAATATTGATGGAGCCGTAATAATTTAGCCGGACCTTATGGAGGCTAAAAACCGTCCCGTTGGGACGCTGCGTCTTGACTGACAGATAGACGCAAAACGGTGTAACAAATGTAATTACTCTAGGAGGTCAAAGTTATGATGAGATCACTCTACTCTGGTGTGGCCGGGCTTAAAACACACCAGACCAAAATGGACGTTATCGGTAATAATATCGCTAATGTTAATACGACTGCTTTTAAAGCCCAAACGATCACTTTTAATGAACTAATGTACCAGACCACCAAACGCGCCTCCGGCGCAAGCACCGAAACAAGCGTCGGCGGAACAAATGCCGGACAAATCGGCCTTGGTGTAAAGGTGGGTTCGATGAATACCAATATTTCTACACAAGGGGCGATGCAAACCACCAATCTGCCTTTTGATATTGCCATCACAGGTGATTCCTTCTTTGTCGTCAGTAACGGATTCGAAAATTTCTTTACCCGCGCCGGCTCATTCTATATTGATGGGGCTGGCAACTTGGCGATGACAAGTACCGGGTATAATGTCATGGGCTGGCAGGTAGACCCAGAAAATCCAAACAATATCAAACAAGACACAGTGAGCCCCATTCTGCTGATAGACGATTCCACAATGACTTATGGAGCAGAAGCAACAACAAAAGCAACGGTTGCTGGCGTTATCGACCGGAATGATCCGGACATAAATTCAACGACAGGGAAAATAATGAACCTGGAGTTCTTTGATGACCAAGGATTTAAATTTACGGCCAGGCTTTCCGCCCATGTCATTAATGCCGACCGCGGCGAGTATTATGTAAAACTTGATGATATCCTTGACTCAACCGGACGGAGCATTGGGCCGGAAATGATGGGGCAAGTGAGTTTCGGCATGACTGAAATCGTGGAAACGGCAGCTTCATATTTGACCAGGTCCGGCACGGCAATTGTCAATCGCGATATCGTCCTAGAACGCGGAACTGATACCCATACCGCCGTTATTTCCAACCCGGCGAGAAATTATACAATCGGCGGGACTCCGGCGGACCCTGATGCAATGACCCCGGCCCTGCTCCGCAGCTTTTATGGCGATATGGTTGGTGATTTAGTTGATGCTGCTGTTACTGCCGGAACACCGATTCAATATAGCCTTTTCCCTGACGGGACGCTGACAATGCAAATCGGCACGGCAAATCCGGTCAGTTATGCGTTGTCTGGAGTTGGCCAGCCCGGCGGGGCAAGTGCAACGATAACCGATATCGAATTTGCCCGGACACAGCCGGTGGCATTAAATGTTCCTCTCCCGGTTGGTCAAGTCCTTGAGCTTTCTGATGTTGACCTTGATGAAATCGAGCAAATATTCGGCATCCGTCTGGATCATTTAGGCGTAATCGAGTTCCAGATTGAGCCAAACGGCACGCTGACGGTCATAAAGAAGCAAGTTGACAATGCCGCAATTATGCGCTATAACTCAGGCAACGGCCAATTTAATGATATCGCTGGAAATACCCAGGGTCTAATCAGCATTCAATTTAACAAGAGCAACCCGGCAGTCGATATGGATAAATTCCAAGACATTGAAATCAATTTCATTAACACCCTGACCAATAACAACAACGCAAGAAGCACGATTAGTGCTTCCGCTGGCGGTACAGGCGAAGACAGGGGCTTAGGCACAGGCCGCCGCAAAGGTGAGATGATCGAGGTTGTTGTCCAAGACGACGGCAAAATTTATGCAACTTATGATAACGGAATGAGCCGCTTGCTTGCGCAAATCGCCGTTGCAACCTTTGCCAATCCCTCCGGGCTTGAGAAAAAAGGTGACAACCTATATTCGGCATCGATGAACTCCGGTGATTTTGACAATATCGGCCAGGATATCAAATCCGCTGGCGGTTATATGACAAGCGGAGTCTTGGAAATGAGTAACGTTGACCTTTCAAGCGAGTTCACCGAAATGATTACCACCCAGCGCGGTTTCCAAGCCAACTCCCGGATTATCACCGTGTCCGACAGCTTGCTTGAAGAACTTACCAACCTCAAGAGGTAGTTTGTGATTCGCTTGTCACAAAAATTGCTACTTTTGGTAAAATATGGAAATTAATGGTGAGCGAAGCAATCCAAAAAAGGATTGCTTCGCCCGCTCTTCCACGCAACCTAAGTCACGGAAGAAAATCGTAATAATGAGTGTGGTAACGCAATCCAACTCCATTATGAGTATGGTAACGAAATTCTTCCACGTAACCTAAGTAAGGAAGAAAATGTTTCTCATAATGAGAGTATGGCAACCTCAATTCTCTTCGTAACCTAAGTAAGGAAGAAAATGCTTCTCATAATGAGAGTATGGCAACCTCAATTCTCTTCGTAACCTAAGTAAGGAAGAAAATGTTTCTCGCAGTTGCCTTGCCCGCCTTCTACCCATATGAACACTTGTATTTTACACCCATTAGGGCACAGCAACGAAGAGATCGTTTTCTGACTTACGCATTAAGCCATACTTACTTACGCATTAACCCATACTTACGCATTAACCCATACTTACGCAGCAACCCATCCCAATAAAAGGAGACACCCCCCATGATCGAAGTGACAAAAATCAACGGCGTAAAAGTCCTAATCAACCCTGACCTTATGGAAATCGTGGAAGAATCCCCCGACACGATCGTCTCTTTTACCACCGGAAAAAAGATAATTATAAAAGAAAGTAGACAAGAAGTAAAAAATCTAGTAAAATCTTATCGAAAGGATATTTTTGCGTAGACTTTTACGGATTAGAGTGAAACCCTAATGCACATAGAAATATATAAAGGTGAATTTCTGTGGATATAGCAACAATCATCGGTTTAGTAATTGGATTAATATGCGTGGGGCTGGGAATCGTCTCCGTTGGCGGCGCAGTAGGCTCTTTTTTGGATCTGGCGTCGTTTATTATCGTTATCGGGGGAACTTTCGGCAGCCTTATCACAACTAACACATTGCCGGATTTTATCTCCGGCCTAAAGTCTTTCAAGCTGGCGCTCCAGATGCCGGAAGCGGATATTAAGTCAATTATCACAAAGATCATCGAGCTTTCGAATGTAGCAAGAAAAGAAGGCTTGCTTTCGCTGGAAGAAGCAGCCACGGATCTAAATGACCCTTTTCTCAAAAAGGGCATCCTTTTAATTGTTGACGGAACTGACCCGGATCTTGTCCGTGGCATTATGGAAACAGAGCTTATCAGTATTGAGGGCCGCCACAAGAAGAAAATCACATATTGGGAAACATTATCATTATATGGCCCAGCCTGGGGAATGATCGGAACATTAATTGGCTTGATTGTCGCGCTAGGAAACCTTGATGACGTTGCTGCTTTAGGTCCGACCCTGGCCGCCTGTTTCATAACGACCCTATATGGGTCTTTGCTGGCCAATGTACTCGGTACTCCGGTTGCAGGAAAACTAAAAATCCAAAACGAGCGGGAAATGATGGTGAAAGAAATAATGATTGAGGGCTTGCTCTCGATCCAAGCTGGTGAAAATCCGCGTGTCATCGAAGAAAAATTAAAATCATTCCTTGCTCCTGGTGATCGTGCCGATACCCAAGAAGAAAGCGGAGGAGGCGAAGATGGCTAAAGCAAAAAAGCCCGATAGCCCTCCGGCAGGCGTTGCGCCGTGGATGGCGACATGGAGCGATATGATGAACTTAATGTTCTGTTTCTTTGTCCTCTTGTTTGCGATGTCTACAATTGACGTTGCAAAATTTGATTTGTTTGCCGCTTCATTCAACCAGACCTTTAGCATTTTTACTAGCGGCGGCTCGGCTTCTGACAGCGGCGGAATGATGATAGGAAACGGTGCAAGCCAGCTAAATGACCTTGGCGAATTATTTAATTCGACCGGGCTTAATGTTGATGGAAGCCTGATACCCGAAGGCTTGCAAAGCGGCGATGATGAAGCAACCGAAATCGCGGAGCGGATTCTCGAAGAAAAAGGCCTTAATGAAAGTGAAGCTTTGGCGGAGCAAATCAGCGAAGCTATTTCTGAACGCGCCTTGGACGGAATGGTTGATGTCCAATTTACCTCGCAATATGTCCTTTTGACCATGAGCGGGTCATTTTTATACGATTCCGGAAGCGCGGAACTAAAAACAGAAGCAACAAGGGCGCTTGACCAGCTTGGCTTAATTGTCCAGCGTTTTGGCCCAAGCACCATCCAGATTGAGGGGCATACTGATAATGTCCCGATGAGCGGCACCGGAATGTACGCCAACAATGACCTGCTTTCAATTAGCCGTGCCTATTCGGTTTACCGTTTTTTGATGGACAATACTTCCCTTGACCCGGCGCGGGTGATTTATGCCGGGCGCGGCGAACACGTCCCGGTTGCTGACAATAGCACCGCCGAAGGACGCACGATGAACCGCCGCGTCGAAATAAAACTATATAACACGGTCAGCTCTTTTAACTAAAAAAGGAGATGTAAATGAAAAAAAACCTTTTAAGCATCATTATTTTATTTTTACTGATTGTCAATATCTCGCTGACTTCGATTATGATGTTCAGCCTGGTGCTGCCAAACCAGAAAGCCTTGGCCCTGATGACAGATATTGCCACGGTGCTTAGGCTGGAGCTTCCGGCAGCCGGAATTTCTGCAAGCGGTGAGTTTGTTGCCCCCGATGTCCCAATCCAAAACGTTGAAACATATGATGTGGCAAACGGTGAATCGATGAGGATTCCCCTTGCGCTTTCGCCCGAAGAAGAAAGAACCAGATTTGTCATGGTCCGCACAGCCCTTTCGATGGACTCAAAACACAAAGCATTCAAAAAGGCTGGCAATAGCGGCGATTTATCCGCTGTTGATACGATGATTCAGGATATTATCATTAGGGCGTTTGGAGTCTATACTTTAGAAGAAGTCCGTGACCCGGTCATTTCCGAAAGAATCAAAGCCGAAATTATCCGCGGCCTCCATGTGTTATATGATTCGGATTTTATTTTTGGCATCCAATTTTTGGACGTAGCTTACGGTTAACTTACAGCGGGCAATAATAAAGGGCATACGAATATGAAGAAAAGGAGGTGATTTCGTGGGCGAAGTGCTTTCCCAAAATGAGATAGACAATCTGCTTGCAGCACTTAGTACTGGCGAACTGGATGTCGAACAGATTCAGGAAGATACGGCAAAACAGGCAAAAGATTACGACTTCAAACGGCCGGCGAAATTCTCCAAAGAGCATTTACGGACCCTTGAAATTATTTATGAGCATTATGGGCGGCTGATTTCCACCAGCTTGCCTGTTTACCTTAGGAAAAATATTCAAGTTAGCGTGGCTAGCAGCGAAACAGTTACTTTTTCAGAGTTTACAAATGCTTTATCAAACCCTGTAATTCTCTGCATTGTAAATTTTCAGCCCCTAAATGGAAATATTATTATTGAACTTGCGTCCAATATAGGTTATGCTATGTTAGACAGGATGTTAGGGGGCCAGGGTGTGCCGCTTGAAAAGGCCCGCGACTTTTCCGAAATAGAAATGTCAATTATCGAAAAGCTGATGATTATATGTATGCAGCTTATGCGTGACCCTTGGAAAAACGTTGTTGAGATCAACCCAATGATGGAAAGGATTGAGACCAACGCGCAGTTTGCCCAAGTGATTTCACCCAATGACATGATAGCGATTGTGACAATGAATATAAAAATCGGTGACATTGAGGGCCTTATGAATATATGCTTGCCATATTTTACCTTAGAAAATGTCATGGATAAGCTTAACACCAAGTTCTGGTACTCAACCATCAAAGAGGGGAACGAAGAAAATTACGAAGAATATGTCGATGCCTTGTTGCGGCGCGTTGATGTTCCGATAAAAGCAGTATTAGGCAGAAGCAGCGTGACAGTAAATGACTTTGTCTCCTTGCAGGCAGGTGACATTATCAGGCTTGATTCCCATATTGATTCCGAACTGCGGATTTTTGTCGGCAATATCGAGAAATTTACCGCTTTGCCCGGCGCGAATAAGAACAGCTATGCGGTCAGGGTAACCCAAGTATTACGAGAGGAGAAGATGGAATAATGGATGGAATGCTATCTCAAGATGAGATAAACGCACTACTTAGCGGAACTATGCCAATAGCAGAAGAAGCTTCTCCGGCGGAAGGGGCGAAAGCTTCAATCGATGAGTCTCTTCTCACGATGGAAGAACGTGATGCGATTGGCGAGATAGCCAATATTAGCATGGGTTCTTCGGCGACGACTCTTTACGCTTTAGTGAATAGAAAAGTTAATATTACTACGCCCCAGGTTTCCTTGGCGAATTGGGACACGGTAATAGAAGATTATGAACGCCCCTGTGTCTTTATCCAGATAAAATATACTGCCGGCCTGACCGGGAGCAATATCATGATCCTAAAAGAAACAGATGTTAAAGTCATCACGGATCTAATGATGGGCGGTGACGGAAGCAATATCGATGATGAAATCGGGGAGCTTCATTTATCAGCGATATCCGAGGCGATGAACCAGATGATGGGGGCTTCAGCTACTTCATTGTCAACAATGCTTGATGAGATGATTGACATCAGCCCGCCGGAAGCCAGCCGGATCGATTTAATGCAGCACGTTGATGGCGGTGAAATTGCGGCGTTCCTTAGCGGTATTTTCGTAAAAATCACTTTCCGGATGCAAATCGGCGAGTTGGTTGACTCAACGATTATGCAGCTTTATCCGCTTGATTTTGCCCGCAACCTTTACGAGACATTTATCCTAAGCCAAGGCGGCGTGGGTGGTTCAGAGCCTGAGCCGCCGATCGAAACACAAGCTCCACCGCCGATGGCAGCAGCCCCGGCAATGGAAATGCCCCAAATGCAAATGCCTCAAATGCAGATGCCCCAGATGGAAATGCCTCAGATGCAAATGCCGCAAATGCAGATGCAAATGCCACAAATGCAGATGCAAATGCCACAAATGCAAATGCCCCAGATGGAAATGCCGCAAATGCAGATGCCCCAAATGCAAATGCCCCAAATGCAAATGCAAAACCCGGCGATGATGGGGTCGCCAATGATGGGTACTCCGATGAGCATCCAGCCGGCCCAGTTCCAGAATTTTTCAGTCGATTACAGCTCTGTGCCGGGAGCGGAAAACATCGAGCTTATTATGGATGTCCCATTGGAAGTAACGGTTGAGCTTGGCCGCTGTGTCAAATCAATTTCAGAGATTTTGGAGTTTGCCCCGGGTACGATAATCGAACTTGACAAAATTGCCGGAGAGCCAATTGACGTTTTAGTCAACGGGAAATTTGTCGCCAAAGGTGAAGTAGTAGTTATTGAAGAAAGCTTCGGTGTCCGCGTAACGGAAATCATTAAATAATCGTAGCTATCATATACAAAAACAAAGTAAATAGGAGAAAGAGTCATGGCTAAAAACATTTTAATTGTGGATGATGCAGCATTTATGAGGATGATGATCAAGGATATCCTTTCCAAAAATGGATATAATGTTGCAGGAGAGGCAGAAAATGGTTTAAAAGCAATCGAGAAGTACAATGAGTTGCAGCCCGATTTGGTATTAATGGACATTACGATGCCGGAAATGGACGGAATTGCCGCTTTGAAGCAGATTAAGGCTTCTAACGCAGGGGCTTTGGTCATCATGTGTTCGGCAATGGGCCAGCAAGCAATGGTTATCGAATCCATCCAAGCCGGAGCAAAGGATTTTATTGTTAAGCCTTTCCAGGCGGAACGTGTCTTGGAAGCAGTTAAGAAAGTGGTCGGTTAAAAAATATGCCTTTAGGTGTGTCTGATAGTTCGCTTTCAGATGGTGTGAATAATATCATCCACATTTTGACGCTGATATTCATCTTTATTATTGTTATCGTCATTGCGATGGTTGCAACCCGCATCATTGCGGGCTATCAAAAGGGTGCCTCCAATGCGGCAAACATTGAGGTCATTGAAACCTGCCGCTTGACGGTGAACAAATATATCCAGATTGTCCGGGTTGGCGAAAAATATTTGGCCATTGCAATCGGCAAGGACGAGGTGAGTTTCCTAACGGAAATCTCGCCTGATGAAATTCAGCTTGCCCCTTCGAAAGCAGAAGCAATGCCCGATTTTGCCAGCCTGCTTGCCAAATTTACGAAGCGTAACAAAGATACGGATTAGCAGAAACTAGCATGGAAGATTTTAGCGTATGAAATATTACGTCCGAAAGAAAAAAAAGACGATCTTAAAGAGTATTTGCCTGCTGACATTGGTGGGCATATTCTTTATTGTCCCTTTTTTGCCCTCATATGCGATTGATACCTTTCAGGATATTGACGGCATAAGGCAGCTTGATGTCGGCAACCAATTTACGGTCACATATGATGACGGAAGCGGCCAGTTAGCCGGGACGCTCCGGATTTTGATTACCTTAACGCTGATTTCACTTGCGCCATTTTTGCTGATTACAATGACTTCCTTTGTCCGGATTGTCATTGTTCTTCATTTTACCCGGGCGGCCCTTAATACGCAGTCAGCCCCGCCTAATCAAGTCCTGATGACCCTTGCTTTGTTTTTGACTTTCTTTATCATGCAGCCTGTCATAACCCAAGTTAATGAACAGGCAATCATTCCTTTTGAAGCCGGGGTAATTGACCAAAACGAAGCCCTTCTCCGGGCAATGGAACCAATCAGGGAATTTATGTATACCCACACAATGGTAAAGGACGTTAGTTTATTTATGACCATCAGCAATCTTGAGTGGGATGGCACAAGAGACCCCGTCCCGACATCGGCATTAATTCCCAGCTTTATCATCAGTGAGCTAAGGACAGCATTTATGATTGGCTTTATTATTTATATTCCTTTTATCGTCATTGACATGGTCATTGCTTCAACCCTAATGGCGATGGGAATGATGATGCTGCCCCCAACAGTTATTTCAATGCCGTTTAAGATCCTTTTGTTTGTCATGGCCGATGGCTGGCATTTGATTGTCGGCTCGCTGGTTAAGACATTCTACTGAATTTGCCGTTACGGCAAGCCTTGCTGTAACGGATAAACCGCATGGTTGCATAATTGCATGGTTGCATAATTGCATGATTGCATGGTTGCATGGCTGCATAGTTGCATAGTTGCATGGTTGCATGATTGCATAGTTGCATAATAAGGAGTGAAGCATGACGATTGATGATATCACGAGAATAACGACCGAAGCTATTTATACGGTCATCATCACGGCTGCCCCGGTGCTTTTAGTTTCGTTAATTGTCGGCCTTGCGGTCAGTATCTTCCAGACGGTTACTTCAATTCAGGAGCAGACGCTGACTTTTGTCCCCAAAATCCTGTCGATTTTTATTGCGATTATGGTCCTTGGCCAATGGATGATGAACAATATGAGCAGTTTTATGACGCGGCTGTGGGGTGATTTTAGTATTTATATTAGGTGAATGCGCTTTTTGATCCGCATTATACTTAAACGTTTAAGTAAATAAGCAAAGCAAAATAAAGCGAGCAAGTCAACAGCAAAGCAAAGCAAGTAAAGCGAGCAAGTAAAGCGAGCAAGTAAAGCAAGCAAGTAAAGCAAGCAAGTAAACAGTAAAGCAAAGTAAAGCAAAGTAATAGTATTAAGTAAAGTCATTTATTCATTAAAGGGGTGGGCCATGATAAATATAGCTTTTAGCTATGGCGATCTTGAATATTTTCTGCTTATTTTGGTCAGGGTTACCTGTTTTATTTATATCTCTCCATTTTTTGGTATGTCAAACACGCCCAATCGGCTCAAAATCGCCTTGGGCCTTTTTATAGCATTTCTTGTCTGGCAGCTTATCCCTAAGACTCCAGTTACTTATAATACCTTAACCGGATATACGATGATTATTGCAAAAGAGGCCATTACCGGGTTTTTGGTCGGCTTTGGCGCAAATCTTTGCATGACAATCGTTGCTTTTGCCGGGCGGATTATCGACATGGAAACCGGGATGATGATGGCTTCGGTCATGGACCCGTCAACAAGGGAGCAATCAAGCATTTCCGGCGTTTTCTACAATTACGCGGTTATGCTGATCTTATTAATCACCGGAATGTACCAGTTCTTGCTTAATGCCCTTGTTGAGACGTTTACATTAATACCCATAAATGGTGCTGTTTTCAGGCTGGACGCGCTGCTTAGTTCTATGTTATTATTCTTATATGACTATATCATAATTGGTTTCCGGATTGCCCTGCCGATTTTTGTCGTTATTACTTTGCTTAATGCAATCCTTGGCATATTGGCAAAGGTATCACCGCAAATGAATATGTTCGCGGTGGGAATGCAGCTTAAGGTTTTGACCGGATTTTCAGTTATTTTCGTCACGATCGGAATGCTCCCGTTGGCTGCGGCTTTTATCTTTGATGAGATGAAGCGGGTCGTGACAGTAATGGTGCGGGTAATGATGCTGTGATAGGAGATTTAATGTGCAGCCGTAATTTGCAGCCGTAATTTGCAGCCGTAATTTGCAGCCGTAATTTGCAGCCGTAATTTGCAGCCGCGCGTTTTGAGATACTAATTCCCATGCTGGGCCCGCTCTCGCTCCGAGAGAAACGTTGCGCTATGTAATGTGGTAAAGGACACCACATAAATAGCGACGTTTCTCAAGGGCCGCATTGGGAATTGTATCTCAATCGCACGAGTAAAACATAGAGTTAAACCTAAAAGAGTCATGCTATCCACAGCGAATATCCAAAACGCGCGGCTAAATCATAAATTTTATTGAGTTATCCACAGCGAATATTCGACACGCACGGCTAACACATAACATAGCACACAACACACACCACATAACACATAAACAAGGAGACTAATATGCTCCAAGAAGAAACCAAATTTGAACTAAACCTCCAATTTTTCGCTAAAGACGGCCCAGGCGGCGAAAAAACGGAAGAGCCTACCCAAAAAAAGCTAGAAGACGCCCGCAAAGAGGGACAAGTCGCCAAAAGCAAAGAAATCTACAACGCCTTTGGCCTGCTTGGCCTGTTCCTTATTATCAATTTTTACGCCGGATATATGGGCAACAATATCATGGGCTTTTTCGCGGCCCTTTATAACCGGATTCCCGACCTAGTCTTAATGCCGGACGGTTTCCTGCCAACGCTGACTTTCCGTAATATATTCATTGAAATGCTGCTTAGGGTTGTTATCCTTGTCGGCCCGATTATGGCACTGGCTTGCGTAATTGCGATAGTGTGTAACGTGGCGCAGGTCAAATGGAATCCGACCGCCAAACCCCTTAAGCCCAAATTTAGCAAACTAAACCCAATTAAAGGCTTCGGAAAGATATTCTCCAAAAACTCCCTCGTGGAACTGCTAAAATCAATTGCCAAAATCGGCATAATTGCTTATGTCGCATATTCATACCTGCTTGGCAGGATTGATGAACTGTTCTTGCTTTATGATATCCCCATCATGCAAGCGATTGGACTAACCGGGGATATCGTGGTCCAGACCGGAATCCGCATTGCGGCGGCTTACCTCGTTATTGCTTTTGCGGACTTGATTTACCAAAAACACAAGCACAGAAAAGATAATATGATGACGAAGCAAGAAGTCAAAGACGAATTTAAAAACCAAGAGGGTGATCCGCAGGTCAAAGGCCAGCAAAAGCGGCGCATGATGCAAGCTTCCCAACGACGCATGATGCAGCAGCTTCCGGAAGCCGATGTTGTCATCACCAACCCGACCCACTACGCGGTCGCCATTAAATATGACGAAGAAAAATATAACGCCCCAATCGTTTTGGCCAAAGGCGCGGACTTTGTCGCCTTCAAAATCAAGGAGCTGGCAAAAGAACACGGCGTCCAGATCGTTGAGAACAAACCGCTGGCGCGGATGCTTTATACAAATGTCGAAGTTGGCGAGCTAGTCCCGCCGGAACTTTATCAAGCAGTCGCGGAAGTGCTGGCGATGGTTTACCATATGAAAGGCACAGCCTAAGCAATAGCCTATACAATCGGTAAGGTTTTATGCTATACTAATATAGCGAATCATAATGAATTAAAAGGAGCAGCGCGTGAAAGGTGCAGATATCGGTGTTGCCTTATACCTTATATCAGCCTTTATAATGATGATTATCCAGCTTCCGGCTTGGATGATTGATATTTTATTTGCCATAAATATCGCCGTTGCTTTTACAATCATGTTCAGCGCAATGTTCGCAAAAGAAGTGCTGGATTTGGGATTTTTCCCAACGATTCTTTTGTTTACCACGATTTTCCGCGTTGGCCTTAACGTCAATTCAACCAGATTGATCCTTGCAACCGGGGATTCCAGTGAAGTCGTAAAAGTGTTCGGCGATTTCGTTGGCGGCGGCGATATCATCATCGGCGCGGTAATCTTCATTATCCTGATCCTAATCCAGTTCCTTGTCATCAATAAAGGTACGGAACGAGTCGCGGAAGTAACTGCCCGCTTCACCCTTGATGCAATGCCGGGCAAACAGATGGCAATTGACGCGGATCTTAATACCGGGGCGATTACGGACAAGGAAGCAGTGGAACGGCGTTCAAAAATCCAAGAAGAATCAAGCTTCTTTGGCTCGATGGACGGTGCTGTCAAATACGTAAAGGGTGACGCGATCGCTGGGTTATTGACGACCGTCATAAATATAATCGGCGGCCTGTTGGTAGGGACATTCAGGTTGGGCATGGACATGATGGATGCCGCTGAAAGATACACCATCTTAACGATTGGTGATGGGCTTGTTAACCAGCTTCCGGCGATTATCATCTCCTTGTCAACCGGGCTTTTAGTGACAAAGGGTTCAAAAAAGACCGATTTTGGCGTTGCCATCAAATCACAGCTTTTCAGCGTTCCCCGGACCTTATATTTTGTCGGGGCAATCATCGCAGTACTGGGGATTATCACCCCTTTGCCCCCACTAGTTTTCATCGGCCTAGGCCTCTTATTCATCATTTATGGCCGCTTGATGGCGAATCAGCTTGAAGTCGCCAGCATTGAAGCCGAGGTTGACATGGATGAAACAATGGCTGAAGAAATACGCCAGCCCGAAAATGTCAACAGCTTGCTCCAAGTTGATCCGATTGAACTGGAATTTGGTTACGGAATCATCCCGCTTGCTGATGTGGGACAAGGCGGCGACCTTTTAGACCGGGTCGTCATGATTAGGCGGCAAATTGCCCTTGAGCTTGGGACGGTTGTGCCGATTATCCGCCTTAGGGACAATATCCAGCTCAATCCGAACCAATATATTATCAAAATAAAAGGCATCCAAGTCAGTGAAGGCGAAATCCTCTTTGACCATTACATGGCAATGAATCCCGGTTATGTTGAGGAAGAAATCACCGGAATCCCGACTTTTGAACCGTCTTTCCATCTTCCGGCGATTTGGATAACCGAGGGCCAGCGGGAGCGGGCGGAAAGCATGGGTTATACAGTTGTTGACCCGCCATCGATTATTGCGACCCATTTAACCGAGCAGATCCGCCATTATATTGCGGAGCTTCTGACTCGCCAGGACGTCCAGAACCTGATTGGCAATTTACGCGAAACCCACCCCTCGCTTGTTGATGAATTGACCCCCAAACTGCTTGGCCTTGGCGAAATCCAAAAGGTTTTGCAAAACCTGCTCAAAGAAGGGATTTCAATCCGTGACCTATTGACAATATTTGAAACGATGGCAGATTATGCCACGTCAACCCGCGATACGGATATTTTGACGGAATATGTCCGCCAAAGCTTAAAAAGGGCAATTTCCAGCAAATTCTTTATCCCCAGCGAAACAACCAGCGTTGTCACGCTTGACCCCAAGATGGAACAAGAAATTATGGCAAATGTCAAGCAAACAGAGCAGGGGGCATACCTTACGCTTGACCCGGAAACAACAAAGGCCTTAATGGGTTCAGTCGAAAGCGAAGTGAAAAAATTGGAAAATCTTGGAAAAACCCCCATTGTAATCACCTCGCCAATCGTCAGAATGTATTTTAAACGCCTGACAGAGGATTACTTTAAAGACTTAATTGTGGTATCATATAATGAGATAGATAACAACGTAGAATTGCAGTCGGTCGGAATGGTAACGGCATAACAGCACGAAATCACATTCATGTGATTTATGTGCATGATACTGATGTGCAATAGCACAGCAGTATTGAGTTACAATCTGTGGGAATGGTAACGGCATAACAGCGCGAAATCACATTCATGTGATTTATGTGCATGATACTGATGTGCAATAGCACAGCAGCATTGAACTTCAGTCGGTCGGAATGGTAACGGCGTAGCAGTGCGAATAATATAGGAACAACAGAATGATAATCAAGAAATTTCAAGGAAAAACTGAAGATGAAGCTGTCGAGCAAGCCAGAAAAGAGCTTGGCAATGGAATCGTGATTATGAATGTGCGTCAGGTCAAAAATAAAGGCCTGTTCAGTTTTTTGCGCGCCCAGATGACCGAAATCACCGTTGCGCTTGAGGAAGAAAGCGAACGCTACGATTCAATTGCCGAAACGAAACCGCTTAAAGCCTTGCCCAAGTCCGCCGCGAATCCTGCCGCAAAGCCCGCCGGGCCGCCAGTTGTGCAGTCCGCCGCGCAGCCCATTACGCAGCCCATTGCAAAGCCGCCTGAGATAGTTAAACACCGCCCAAGCGACATTATCCCCGAACCTTTGCCAGAGCCTGCCAAATCTAGCTCGATGCTTGAGGAAAAACTTGAAAGCCTCCAGACTCTGCTTGAGCAGCAGCTTTCAAAACCGGACGAGGAAAAACCGGAAAGCGAAGAAAAAAAGGAAGAGCATTCAGAAATGTATGTTTTTCTCCGCTTGCTTTACAATAAGATGATTGATAATGAAATAAATGAAAAATACGCCAACCAGATTATAGATGAAGTGGATAAAAACAACAAGCCGAATATGCCGTTCGATTATGCCTTGTCGAATATTTACCAGAAAATGATTTTGAAATTCGGCAAGCCCCAAGTGATCCAGCCAGCAGAAAATGGGCCGAAGGTTGTCTTTTTCATTGGGCCGACCGGAGTTGGCAAAACGACCACAATCGCAAAAATCGCCTCCCGCTTTAGTGTTGACGACCACAAAAAAGTCGCCCTGCTTACCGCTGATACTTACCGGATTGCGGCCGCCGAGCAGCTTAAGACCTATGCGAATATTTTGGAAGTCCCTTTCCGGGTCATTTATACAAAAGAAGAAATTGAGCAAGCAATTAATGATTTTCGCCATTTTGATTATATTTTGGTCGATACTGCCGGGCATTCACACCAAAATGAGGCCCAGCGGTCAAATATGGCTGATTTTATCCGCTATGTTGAGGGAAGCATTGAAAAAGAGGTTTATCTTGTCCTTAGCGCAACAACAAAATACCGCGACTTATTAAGCATTGCTGATACTTATACCGAAATGACCAATTACAAGCTTATTTTCACCAAGCTTGACGAGACAACGACCCTTGGGAATTTGCTTAACCTAAAGCTTTATACTGGGGCGCCCCTTTCATATATGACTTACGGCCAAAATGTGCCGGACGACATCGAGGACTTTAATCCCCAGAAGACGGTGAAGCAGCTTTTGGGCGGGAAAGCGTAGCGCGATAAAGGCCAAGGGTGTTTCCACGCATTTTGAGATACTAATTCCCATGCTGGGCCCGCTCCCGCTCCGAGAAAAACGTTGCATTACGTAAGTTTGCAAAGAACGCAAACTAAGTAATGACGTTTTTCAAGGGCCGCATTGGGAATTGTACCTCAATTGCGCGATGAAGGTATGAGGCTTTCACTAGCTATGAAGGCATGGGGTGTTTCCACGCATTTTGAGATACTAATTCCCATGCTGGGCCCGCTTTCGCTCCGAGAAAAACGTTGCATTACGTAAGTTTGCAAAGAACGCAAACTAAGTAATGACGTTTTTCAAGGGCCGCATTGGGAATTGTATCTCAATTGCGCGATAAAAGCATGGGGTTTTCACTAGATAATTCGGCGCGAGAAGAGTTTACGCAGCTACTCGTGAGTAAATATTTTTGACTTCTGTAACAGACCGTTGTAAAACGTCGGTACTTAGGCGGCGTACTTTGCCGCCTTAGTAGCCGCTACGTTTTACATGAGCGAGAGCGTGTCTGTGAAGAAGTGCAAAGAATATTTACACGCGGCCAGAACGCAGACAGGACGCGGATATAACGTTATAGAACGCAAAAAGGAAACCTAAATGGACCAAGCATCACAACTTAGAAACATCATCAAAGCGCAGTCAGCCCCCCGCCCCCTCGCCCGCGTAATCACCGTTACCAGCGGCAAAGGCGGAGTCGGCAAATCAAATATAGCGATAAACCTAGCAATCCAATTCCGGAAAGTCGGCCAGCGGGTTATTATTCTTGATGCCGATTTTGGGCTTGCGAATATTGAAATAATGTTTGGCGCAATCCCCAAGCATAACCTTAGCGACCTAATCTACCAAAACAAAAATATCCGCGAAATCATTACCTGGGGACCAATGGACGTTGGCTTTATCTCCGGCGGTTCAGGAATTGCCGGACTATCCAACCTAAGCAGGGAATACCTTATCTATATCATCCAAAACCTTGCGGAACTTGATGCAATTGCCGATGTTGTCATCATTGACACCGGGGCCGGGATATCCCCGGCGGTTCTGGAATTTTTAGTTGCCAGCGGTGAAGTAATCCTTGTCACGACCCCTGAGCCGACATCAATCACCGACTCATATTCGCTGCTAAAAGCCCTGCTTCGCCACCCGCGCTTCCAGCCCAATGATACCGTGATAAAAATGCTGGCTAACCGCGTTGACCAATTAAGTGATGGCCAGACCCTGTTTAATAAACTAAATACAGTCGTTTCCCGCTACTTAAAACTTCCGCTCACCTACCTAGGCGCAATCCCCCAAGATAATGAGCTTAGCCAGGCCGTAATGCAGCAAATGCCCGTGTCCCTCAAAAGCCCGAACGCGAAATCGGTTAAAGCCTTTGAAGCGATTGCCCTAAGCCTTATGAATATCGAAGAAAGCCAGACGATTAACAAACGCGGAATGGCAGCATTTTTTTCACACATAATCCGCAGCAGATAAATAAATTAGTAATAAAAGCAATAGAAAGGTAATATGAAATGCTTTCAAAATATGTAAAAGCCGGAAGCAAATTGGAAATGCAAAAGGTTGACCGCATGAAATATAATAAAAATGCCGAAAAGCCGCCAATTTATGGGACGACCGTTTATGATATCATCTCGGAGGACCGGCTGGAAATTGCCATGCCGATGATTAAATCAAAACTCATCCTCTTGCCTGTTGATTCAGAATATGACCTGTGCCTTTATACTGATAATGGCCTTTACCAATGTTTTGGCAGGGTGATTGACCGCTACAAAGCAAACTCAATCTATGTCATCTTAGTTGAGCTGACCAGCAATTTAAGAAAATTCCAGCGGCGGGAGTTTTATCGTTTCAGCTGCGCCCTTGAAATGAACTCACGAAAGCTTGAAGCAGATGAAATTAAAAGCGTTGAAAGCGAGCTAATCAATTTATCCCCCAATTTGCCTTTGCAAAGAAGCATTGTTGTTGACATCAGCGGCGGCGGGCTTAGATTTGTCTCTAATTACGCTTATGCTTCCGATACCCTAATCCAATGCTGTTATAGTTTGCTAATAGATGGGAAATATAAGGAGTACAATCTCGTCGGCAAGGTTTTAAGCGTCAAAGAAAATCCGAACCGGCCCGGGCTTTTTGAACACCGTGTCCAGTATGTTGACATAAATACCGAAGAAAGAGAAGAAATTATCCGCTTTATCTTTGAAGAAGAACGAAAAAACCGCCAAAAAGAACGATGGACATAGCAAAAATGAACAATTGCCCAGCTTAGAAAAATGCCACGGCAGCAAAATTTTCAAAAATTTAAAAAAATTTTTAAAAAAATTGCCTCATCGGTTACTTTACACGCACGTGAAGACCGATTTGTGATATAGTAGGTGACATGGGAGATAATGTTAGAAAGATAGTCGCAATTGCGTCATCGACAGGCGGTCCTCGCGCACTACAGACATTGATTTCATCGCTTCCTGGGGACTTAGGCGTCCCAGTTTTAATCGTCCAGCATATGCCGGCGGGATTTACTGAGGCCTTAGCGAAACGCCTAGACTCCATTAGTGAGATTAATGTAGTTGAGGCAACAGACGGTGAACCGGTGCTTCCGAATAAGGCATATCTTGCTCCGGGGGGGAAGCATATGAATGTCGAGTACCGGGGCGGAAGACATTATATCCGCTATGGCGATGAAGGGACACGTGAAGGAGTCAAGCCTTGTGCAAATTATATGTACGAATCTTTGCGGAATTGCCATTATTCAGAGGTGATTTGCACAGTCCTTACTGGGATGGGGGCTGACGGGACAGAAGGCATCGGGCATTTAAGCCGCGCAAAAAAGGTATATGTCATTGCGCAGAACGCGGAATCATGTGCCGTCTTCGGAATGCCGAAGAGTGCAATCCATGCCGGAATTGTTGACAAGGAATTAACACTTAATTTGATAGCAAATGAAATAACGATGAAAGTGAGGCAAAGATAAAAAATGGACGTAAGTCAATATCTAGAAATCTTTCTTGACGAAACTAAAGAACACTTGCAAAGCTTAAATACCCAGATTCTCAATCTGGAGCATTCACCGGAGGATGTTGATACGATCAACGAAATCTTCCGCGCGGCGCATTCCCTGAAAGGAATGGCAGGAACGATGGGTTACAAGCGGATGCAGGCCCTGACTCACGAATTGGAGAGCGTTTTTACTGATGTTCGCGGCGGCACATTAAAAGTCACGAGCAATCTGATTGATGCCATTTTCCAAAGCATTGATGCCTTGGAAGAATATCTTACGAACATTCAAGCGAATGCTGACGAAGGTAATAATGATAATGAACATATAATCAAACAGCTCCAAGACATCTTGGCAGGTGGCGGCGTTGAAGAAGCCCCGCCCAAAAAGACGAAAGGGGCGCCCAAAGAAAAGGTTGCAAAGATGAAAAAACAAGAAAACTGGTTAGAAATCCCCATTGGCGAAAATGAAGCCATTCTTGCTCTTGCGAAAAAGCAAGGAAAAAATGTCTATGGCATTACGGTGAAAATCCAAGATAGCTGCCTGTTAAAAGCTGCCCGCGCATTCTTAGTTTTTAAGGCAATCGAGGATCTTGGTGACATCATTGTCTCCGAGCCATCGACTCAAGACATCGAAGATGAGAAATTCGACCAAATCTTTAGCTTGATTATTATTTCAGAATATCCGCTGGCCAGGATTATTGAAGCGGCGGAATCAGTTTCCGAAATCGAAAATGTCACCGGCGGCGATTTAGACATTGACACAAGTGACGTTTCAGATGAAGAGGAAACCGTCTTAGTTGAAGCTGGCAATGCCTTGGCAGTTGATAATGCGGCGGCAAGCGGCGGCGGAGCAGGGCCGCAGCCAGAGAAGAAATCCTCAAAACCGGTCGTTAACCGGACCGTCCGCGTTGATATTGAAAAGCTTGACGTCCTGATGAATCTGGTCAGCGAATTGATTATCGCCAAAAATTCACTCGTTTCAGCTTCCAGCAGTGAAGAAGGCACTGACCGTTCAAACGGAGTAAATGAACAGATAGAATATTTAGAAAGCGTCACAACCAACTTGCATGAATCAGTCATGAAAGTCCGGATGGTGCCGATTGAAAGCGTTGTTAACAAATTCCCGCGCATGATCCGTGATTTATCGAAGAAGCTTAACAAAAAAATGGAACTTTATATGTCTGGTGAAGAAACTGAACTTGACCGGACCGTGGTTGACGAAATCGGCGATCCTTTAATGCACCTGCTTAGGAATGCTGCTGACCATGGCTTAGAAGAGACAGCGGAGCGGATTAGGATTGGCAAACCGGAAAACGGCTCGATTTTCCTTGACGCTTACCAAGAAGGAAATAATGTCATTATTGAAGTCCGTGACGACGGTGCTGGCGTAGATATTGAAGCGGTCAAGAAAAAAGCGGTCGAAAAAGGAATCATTTCCTTTGAGCAAGGCGAAAACATGACCGAAAAGGATATTGTCGAACTGCTTTTCCATGCCGGATTCTCAACGGCGGCGGTGGTTTCTGATGTATCAGGACGCGGTGTCGGCCTTGATGTCGTCAAATCCAAAATCGAAGCCCTCTCGGGTGAGGTTGAGGTCAAATCAACCCGCGGCGAAGGAAGTGTCTGGACGGTCAGGCTGCCGCTCACCTTGGCAATTATCCAAGCCCTGATGGTAACAGTCGGCGGCGAGAAATACGCAATATCGCTTGGAAGCATCCAGACAATTGAAGATATTTCCAGCGAAGATATCAAGTTTGTCCAAGCAAGCGAAGTCATCAACCTGCGCGGTACAGTCATCCCGATTATCCGGATGAGTGAGGTTTTGGATGTCGAAAGCACCAAACCAACCGAAGACGGAATGGTGGTTGTAATTGTCAAAAAAGGTGACAAGATGGCTGGCCTTATCGTTGATGAATTAATGGGACAGCAAGAAATCGTCATCAAGTCCCTTGGCAAATATATCAGCAAATGCAAATTTATCAGCGGCGCAACTATCCTTGGTGATGGCGAGGTAGCTCTGATACTTGATGCAAACGTCTTAATATAGTCGCAGCAAAGCTGTGGACAGGAGGATAAATAAATGGATTTAATGGAAATGAATGTTGTAAGTGAAACAAATCAATTTATCGTCATCCAACTGGGTGAAGAGCAATATGGTGTCGATATAAAATATATTGACAATATCGTCAGAATGCAGCATATCACTAGAGTGCCGAAAGTGCCGGAGTACCTAAAAGGTGTCATAAATCTCCGCGGTGAGGTCATTCCGGTCATGAGCGTCCGCCTAAAGATGGGGCTTCCGGTTGATGAAATAAACAAAAACACGAGGATTATCATCTTGAAGCTTGATACCCATGGCAACATCGGGATTATCGTTGATGAAGTCAAGGAAGTTGTTACCTTGGAAACCGAAAATGTTGAAAAGGTGTCCTATGACGGAAAAGACGACCGCACCAATTATATTTTCGGAATCGGAAAATATGACGGCGGCTTGATTTCGCTGTTGGATTTCAGCGCGGTGCTGGCTGAATAGAAAAACGAAAACGAAAATTTCGAAAACGAAAGTTTTGAAAACGAAAATTTTGAAAACGAAAATTTCGAAAACGAAAATTTTGAAAACGAAAATTTCGAAAACGAAAATTTTGAAAACGAAAATTTCGAAAACGAAAATTTTGAAAACGAAAATTTCGTTTTGTAGAAAGGTATAATACATGAGCAACCTTAGCTTAGAAAAAATGTCAAATGAATATTATGACGTCCTTAAGGAACTTGGAAATATCGGGGCTGGGAATGCAACGACTGCCCTTGCCCAAATGATTGGTTCCAAGGTTGATATGACTGTTCCGCAGGTAAAACTTTTACAGTTTTATGAGTTAGGCGGATTAATGGGCGGAGAAGAGCAAATAATGGCTGGAATCAGCCTTTCCGTTGAGGGTGACATTACCGGAAGCATTATGTTTTTGCTGAAACAAGAAGCTGCGAAGCACCTTATCAACCAGCTGATGCCCGGAATGGGTGAACCGGATTCATTCGAGTTTACGGAGATGGAGCTGTCCGCGCTTAAGGAACTTGGCAATATTATCGCAGGCGCATACCTTAATTCCCTTGCCAGCTTGACGAATTTGCTGATTTTTCCTTCCGTGCCGGATCTGGCAATTGACATGGCCGGAGCAATCCTTAGCATTCCGGCGATTCAATTCGGCACAATTGGCGATCATATCCTTTTGATCCAAACACAGTTTATAGATGATGAGTGCATTGAAGGATACTTTATTTTACTTCCCGATCTTGACTCATATGGTAAAATTCTACAATCTCTCGGAATAGTTAGCGTATAATAGGATGCCAAAGTTATGGGTGAAGTTATCAAGGTCGGAATGGCTGATTTGAATATATGTATCCCGCCTGACAAAATTACAACGCTGGGACTAGGTTCTTGCGTTGGCATTGCGATTAGGGACCCGCAAACCGGAATCGGCGGTCTTGCGCATATTATGCTGCCGGATTCACAAGCAATCCGGAATAATTCAAATATCCCCAAATTTGCCGACACAGGAATAGAGGACTTAGTCAAGAAAATAGTTGCCAAGGGCGGAAGCAGAAGCCGCCTTGTCAGCAAAATAGCTGGCGGGGCGCAAATGTTCAGTATGCAGACTAATACTGACATGGTTAGGATTGGCGAGCGTAATGTCGAAGCAAGCAAGAAAAAGCTTAAAGAAATGCGGATTCCAATTTTAGCTGAAGAATGCGGGCTTAATTATGGGCGGACCGTTATTTTTGACCCGGCCACAGGTGAATTTGTCATTCGGGCAGTTGGCAAGCCGGAGAAAACGATATAAAAATGAATTAAAGTAATTGCAAATGGAGTTTGACATGAAAAAACGGCGTTTGATGGCCCCAATCGTCATGCTTTCAGCTGGATTAATTGCCAGCATTACGATGTTTTTGATGCAGTATGAACTTGTGAAGATGTTGGGCATACTACTTCTTATATTGCTGCTTTTTTATATTCTTGGTGCTGTTTTTGCTTATATGCTTAATCGATTTGAAGAGCAAAACGAGAAAATACGCCTCGCAAAAGAAGCAGAAGAGGGCGAAGTTGTTGAAAAAGAAATAGCTTTAGAAGAAGATGATGAGGAACCCTAATTGGACGAAGCAGGCAGAAAAAAACTCTGGGATGACTATGCCAAAACCAAATCCCACGAAGAACGCGACAAAATCATCCTCGAATATGCTCCGCTAGTGAAATTGGTGGCCGGCCGCCTTAGTATGTATCTAGGGTACAATGTTGAGTATGATGATTTAGTTGGCTATGGCATTTTTGGGCTAATTGACGCGATTGACAAGTTCGATTCCTTAAAAGAAGTAAAATTCGAAACCTATGCCAGCCTTAGGATCAGAGGCGCGATTCTTGACCAAATCCGCAAAATGGACTGGATTCCCCGGACTATCCGCCAGAAACAAAAGAAAATTGAAAACGTCATCAAAGAAATTGAAGCAACCCAGGGAACAGCAGCAACTGATGAGCAGATTGCTGCCGGATTAGGCATTACAAATGATGAGTATGATGATTGGCAGTCCCAAATGAAAGTAACCGGGATCGTTTCCCTAAATGAATTTATGGAGCAGGGCAGCGAAATACCGATCGACCCCCAGAATAACCAATCCCGTTTTAACGGGCCCGAAGAAGCAATCGAGAAGGAAGAGTTAAAAAAAGTTTTGATGAAGGCTCTTGAGCTTTTGACCGAAAGAGAAAAAAAGGTCATATTGCTATATTATTACGAAGAATTGACCCTCAAGGAAATAAGCAACGTCCTTGAAGTGACAGAATCGCGGATTTCCCAGCTGCATACGAAAGCACTTTCCAAAATGAAATCCCAAATGGGGAATTATATGGGGATATTTACATCATAAAAATATTGCGCCTAACGGCCCAAATTTGTAAGTTTATGAAAGGCATGGTTATATTATGGCTAACGGCTACTTCCAACTATTTACTAATGAGCAGGGTACTTATCTTCGCGCCGTAAAAGCAACGCAAGGCGGCGCAGAAATTGATATAAAAGAAGTAACAGAATACTTAATTGCGCAAGGCGTCCCTTATGATGTGCCTACGCTTCATCAAGGAATTGGGATGGCGAACAACGGGGCGAGCCCAGAAACGCATATTCCTTTATTTAACCAAGCAAAAGCCCCGGTTAATGAAACCTACAAATTGTTTTTAAGCCCGGACAAAATGCAAGCAACGGTTAGATTTTATGCCCCGTCCGTTGGCGGAGGGCGGATTTCCCCGGCAGATTTTAAACGCGAATTATCATTACAAAAAATAACAAACGGAATTAAACACGATGAAATAGACGCTTTTTTTGCGGCTCCCAAGTATTGCACCGACTTGCTTGTTGCGGAAGGAACACCGCCGCGCCAAGGCAAAAGTGCGGTGATTGAATACCTTTTTGAAACCAATTTAGACTCTAAGCCCGCCCTCAATGAAGACGGAACGGTTGACTTTTTTCATCTTAACAATATCTGCCATTGTACGGCAGGGCAAGAGCTGGCGCGGCTAATCCCGGAAGACCGCGGGGAGGCGGGCGTTAATGTCCTTAATGAATTTATCAAGCCGATTGACGTAAAGAGCCAAACCCTTAAGAAAACCAACAATACCGAAATATCAGAAGATAAGCTTACTTTGCTGGCCGGAGCTGACGGCCATGTCACTTTAGTTGAAGGCAAGGTTTTTGTTGCCAATGTTTATACAGTAGAAAACGTCAATAACGTCACTGGGAATATTGAGTTCGAAGGAAGCGTTGTCGTCACCGGAAATGTTTTCACGAATTTTACGGTCAAAGCCAAAGGAAATATCGAAGTGCATGGCATTGTTGAAGGTGCGGATCTAGAAAGCGGCGGCGACATTATCATCTACCGGGGCATGAAAGGGATGGGGCGCGGTACGCTTAAAGCCGGAAATAACATTATTTCCCAGTTCATTGAAAATGCCAAAGTCGAAGCCGGGGGTTATGTATCAACCGAAGCGATTTTACATAGCAAGGTAATTGCCGCCAATGAAATTACCGTGACAAGCAAAAAAGGGTTTATTACCGGAGGCCGCGTCAGTGCCGGGAATTTGGTCCATGTAAAAACATTAGGTTCGCAGATGGGTTCTGATACCATTGTTGAAGTTGGGGTTGACCCGACCATGAAACAAAAGATCCAAAATCTTAAAAAAGAGATTGCTGACCTTAATAAAGATATCAAAGCTGCCCAGCCAATCCTTAATTCGATGGCGCAGAAAATAGCTTCCGGGGTCAAAATGGCACCGGACCAAATAAAATATGTCCAGAACCTGACTTTGGAAAATAAAGCCCGCGCAGAGGAAGTGGAAAAAGCATTAGCCCAGCTTGATGAGCTTGAAAACCAAGTTGAACGCTCCGGCAATGCCCAAGTCATTGTCACGGGCGAAGTTTATGTTGGGACGGTGATAGCAATCGGCGATGTTTCGATGACCGTCCGCTCAAATATGTCATATTGCCGTTTCGTAAAACTGGGCGGCGAGGTAAAAATGACGGCGATTTAGTATTTTGTTGCATTGTGAATGGTAGGAGCAAGAAGCAAAGGGGTGAAACATGATTATCAATAATCCAATATCTGTCCAAGGCCAGATAACCAGATCCCAAGACCTTTCGATTATCAAGCAGAATGAAGACAACCGGGGTTTTGTTGAACAGCTGAATATCCAGAAAGTAAAGGAAGACGATGCCGAAACGAAATCAAAACAGGTGTCGGAAAAAGACAATGCCGAAAATGACGGCCAACGCCATGATGCCAAAGAAAAAGGGCAAAACCAATATTTTGGCGATGGCGGCAAGGGACGCAAGAAAAATGACGGCGTGATTATAAAGAAAGGGCCGGGGAATACTTTAATAAAGGGATTCGATATAAAGATATGATACACAGGATTACAAGGTCATGAAACGCGGAACAATCCGTGTATCAAAGATAAGTAAGCAAGGAGCAATATGACCGGAGTACAAATAACTTTATTGATTGCCGGAAGCATTGTTTTTATCGTCAGCTTTTTCCTCCCGGCGGGCAAGCAAAGCCGGGGCAGGGGGAAAAATGGCGAAAACGACATTGCTGTCATAACTGACGATCATGTCAAGTTAATGGTGGAAAAAGAAATCGACGATTCAAAGTCGAATATAAGCGAAATCGTTGATGAGACGATTACTTATTCCATGGAAAAAGGTGAACGGGCAATGGAACGGATCACCAACGAAAAAATCATGGCCATCAATGAATACTCTGATACGGTGCTAAAGGAAATCCACAAAAACCAGCAAGAAGTGGTTTTTCTTTATGATATGCTAAATGACAAACACGCTGCCCTTTTAGAAATGGTTAGCCAGATTACAGCGGTTACAAGTGAGTTAAAACAGGCAAAAGAATCAGCACCAACTCTAGCGTCAGCTCCCGCACTAGCTCCAGCCCCAGCCCCAGCGTCAGCCCCAGCGGCCGAAGCGTTAGAAGCACCAGCCCCAGCGACCGCAACAGCACCAGCCTTTAATTTGCTTAATCCGCAGAATATGACAGCAGACCAGAAAATAACCCAAATTAATGCTGATAATTTGCGCATCCTAAAGGACAAGCCCGCTATTGAAAATCATGAAACAGAAGAAGCAAAGCCCCGGAGCGTTGACGTCCAAATCAGCAATAACCGGAATAGCAATGAAATCATTTTGGAAATGCACAAAGAAGGAAAGTCAAATATGGCCATTGCCAAGACCTTGGGCCTGGGCATAAGTGAAGTGAAGTTAGTCATTGATTTGTTTGAAGATTGAGGGGTATAAAAAACGAATCTATGATTCGGTTTGTAAATATTGTGCCTAACGGCCCAAAGTTTGCAGGCTTTGGAAAGGCAAGGGTGTATATGAATCTAAGATTATATATGCGTGGTCTGGGAATAGGGATATTGGTAACGACAGCCATCTTAATGTGGACCGGAAATGACACAAAGGCAATGAGTGATGATGAAATCCGCGAAAGAGCAAGAACGCTTGGCGACATGATTAATCAATCCGTTGCGGCACATTCAGTTCCCTTAGATAATGAAGAAGACACAGACCCACAGGTTGCAGAACTGCAAGACGCAGACCCGCAAAGCGCAGAACCGCAGGACACAGACCCGCAGCAAGACACAGTTGCAGACATAGAAGTAATAGGGATAATACCGGAAGATGAGGAAGGGACAGCACCAATTGGAAGCCCGGAAGATGGGGAAGCGACAGAGCCAATTGGAAACCCGGAAGAGCCGATAGAAACCGCACCAGATTTAACAGAACCGCTTGACGGCGCAAATATTTTGGCAGAAACAGGTGAAGAAGTAATAATTCGCGTAAATAGCGGCGATGATTCATTCCGTATCAGCAGCCGCCTTTATGAAGCCGGGCTGGTTGAATCAGCCTCCGATTACAATCAATACTTGATGGATAATGGCTACTCCCGCCGTCTTAGGGTCGGAAATCATCTTATTCCCCCTGGGGCTGACCATGAGACAATTGCCTTGATTTTGACCGGACGGTAGAAAGACTAGAATGTTATGAAAGAAAAATGTTTTAAGACAATAATGCTGATTATCCCGGCCATTCTATGGCTTTTTTTCAGTACCCTGACTGTGAATGCCGCCGAAGAGACAGGCCAGCAAGAAAACCAGCCTGACCAGGCCCTTGCTTCCGAGACGATTCCTGAGCCAGTGCCAACACCAGTGCCAGAACCTGAACCAACGCCAACCCCACCACCACCAGAGCCACTGCCGGACTGGGAAAGCGAGGTTGCTTTTGGTTCGTCAAGCTATCGGTGGAATGAGGGAACTCCTGCCAATTTTGGTGTATACGCAAATAGCGGGATTCCGATTGGAAGCTATGAAATAGTTTTGGAATACGACACCTCAATGCTTAATTATGGCGGCGGCGCAAGCCATCGCGATGGCAATCTGCTTTATCTTAGCGGCAGCGGAGAATCAACGTCGTTCCGCAATATGCTTAGTTTTACTCCGCTAAGGGGCGGAAATACCAATATTCGCGTTGTTTCAGCGACATTTATTTCCGTTGCCGATGAAAATGGGCAAGGCGAGCGTAACTTGCTAGTGAATACTGGGGCTAATGCCCCGATTGCCATTCAAGCTGCTCCCGATCCCGAACCGGAAGAAGAGCCAGAACCCGAACCAGAGCCTGAAGAAGAACCCGAATCGGAAGAAGAACCTGAAGAAGAGCCTGAACCAGAGCCAGAACCAGAACCAGAACCCGAACCGGAAGAAGAACCAGAGCCGGTCGTTCCGGCAGCTTCACGGGCTGTTGAATATATTTATCCGGAAGAAACAGTAAGGACAAACCCGGCCAGCGTTTTTATCTTTATTATCATTTTGGGGTCTTTATTGGCAGCCGCTATTTATGGTTATAAGCGGGCCAAAGCAAAAAAAGGTTCAGAGACCCAGACAGAGTGGAAATCCTGGGATGACTGGAATAAAATCGATTATGAGGAAATAAAGCACGAGCCATATGATGGGAAGTAGCACATATTGTACTAAAGCCCCCCAAATTTACCCACATAATACAAAATATGGATATCCAAAATATAGTTTTTCAAAAAAAATATTGCAATATCCAAAAATAAGTTATATACTATAAAATAGATATGAACAATCTGCCCAAATACATTGATATTCACTCTCATATCTTGCCGGGGCTTGATGACGGGCCTAAGGATTTTGAAAGTTCGCTGGCGATACTTAGGTTAGCCGCCGAAAACCAAATCGGGACCATCATCTGTACCCCTCATTACAAAGAGGGAATATCCGGACCGCCGGAAATGATCGATGAAGCAATCGAGAAACTCAACTTGCTCATCGCCATTCAAGGCCTTGAGATAAAATTGCATAGCGGCAATGAAATTTACTATACCGAAACAGCCCTTTTAGCACTGGAGTCAGGACGAGCCAAAACTCTGGCCGCTTCGGATTTTGTCTTGGTTGAATTTGCGCCGTGGGCGAAATGGGAAGACTTGTTAGAAGGCTTATTTAACCTCAAAAGTTCCGGTTTCGTGCCGATATTAGCCCACGCGGAACGCTACGAATGCTTGACTAAGGGCCGCGAAGAGCAAAAGCGCGTTCCCATCATCCGTGACTATGGCATCCAAATCCAGATAAATGCCGAAGCCGTGATGGAGAAGACGAAATTTACAAAGTATCTTTTAAAGAATGGGCTGGCTGATTTTGTTGCGACTGACACCCATAGCAACCGAAGAAGAGGGCCGTACATAAAGAATTGCAGTACCTACCTGACCAAGAAATACGGCGCGGAATATGCGGGCCGGTTATTATACGAAAATGCGAGGAAACTACTTTAATGGACAATCGTAACGATGTAGTCGAAATAGATTTATGGGAAATAATGTCGCTTTTGCTTAGCCGTTTTTGGATTATCCTTGGCGGCCTGATTCTGGCTGCGGCGGCGGCTTTCCTGATTAGTCATTTTATGATTACCCCGACTTACAAATCAACGACCCAAATTGCCGTCCTAAGCCGCCAGAGCGGAGATAATGTTACTTTAAGCGATATGCAGCTTTCCGGGCAGCTGACTAGAGATTATGTTGTCCTGATAAAGAGCCGTTTTGTCTTGGAGCAGGTCATTTCAGACCTTGGCTTGTCTGACAGCTATGGGGAGCTGACGAACCGCGTTGAAGTAACAACAATGACCGATTCGCGGATCGTCTCGATAACCGTAACCGACACGATTCCGATCAGGGCGCGTGACATAGCGGATGCCGTCCGCGATGCCTCGCGTGAGCATATCACCAATGTAATGAACGTTGAAGCGGTTAATGTCGCGGAATACGCGAACCTACCGCTTAGCCCGGCATCCCCGAATGTTACATTATATACCCTTATCGGCGCAGTCGCCGGGGCCTTGCTTGCCGTCGCGGTCATTTTGATCCGCTTCTTCCTAGATGACAGCATCAAAACGAGTGACGACGTAACCCGCTATTTGGAGTTAAGCACTTTGGCGATGATCCCAATTATGGAAGCTGACAAGAAAAAAAAGAAAAAGGGTCTAAAGGCGCATGACAAGCAAGTCGCGGAGTCATTCAAAAAATCAATGGCAGAAGTAGATGATACTAGTGCCAGCGAGAAAAGCGAAACTGATGAAGACATAATCGTGATTGTATAGCTTAGAAAGGCATGGTTATTTAAATGCAAGAAATAGAACTAAAAAAAGTCGAAATGGACTTCCAAGTAAGGGAAGCTTACAAGACATTACGCAGCAATATTGAATTTTCCGGCGAAGATGTCCGCGTTGTTGCGGTCACCAGCTGCGCCCCGAATGAAGGGAAAAGCTCAACATCATTCCATCTTGCCAGAGCATTTGCCGAAAACGGAAACCGTGTCCTTTTAATCGACGCTGATCTGCGGAAATCCGTTATGCGGGGGCTTCACAAAAGAGGCCGGGTCCGCTTGGGGTTAGTCCACGCCCTTGTCGGGAAAAGCACATTTGATGATATCCGCTGTAAGACTGATGTCCCGAACCTGGAGATGGTTTTTGCTGGCCCTGTGCCGCCGAACCCTAGCGAGCTGCTTGGGAACAAGCGTTTCCGCGAAATCGTCAAAAGCGCCCGCCGGGAATACCATTACATCATTATCGATACCCCGCCAGTCGGGAGCGTTATCGATGGAGCTGTTGTCGCCAAAATTTGCGACGGGGTAATGTTAGTCATTGAATCAAGTAATGTCAGCTACCGTTTTGCCCAAAAGGTCAAGGAACAGCTGGAAAAAGCTGGCTGCCGTATCCTTGGCGTTGTGCTTAACAAAGTAGCGCTTGGCAGAAAAGGTTATTATGGGAAATATTATGGCAACTATTATGGGAATTATGGAAATTGATTTTAATTCCGCTAGAAGCTGATCGGGGTATGAATGGAAAAAAATAAAAAAGAAAAATTATTAAAGAATAGTGCTTTCACCGTCCTAGGGATTGGTGGGATTTTTGCGACTTATTTTCTGGCCCGGGCCCTGCAAGGGACCATGGGCATGGGCATTGAAACCGTGCCGGAAACCGATGAGGTCGCGATCATTGCCGAAATCGTTGATGAAAGCAGCCTGGAATCGTCTGCGTCTACATCTGCGCCAGCACCAGCGTCTGCGCCTGTCGCAGCGATGACCGAAGAAGAAATTTTCAGCGTTTTTGCCGGAGCAAGAAATGAACCTGCGCCGGAAGAAAATAATGGGGAAGCCGATGTTGTCAGCCAGTTATATGACACGCCGATTGATTTTTCCGCATTGTGGGCGGTAAACGAACACGTTTATGCTTGGATTAGCGTACCGGGTACGATTATTGATTATCCGGTCCTCCAGCACCCAACAGATGATACCAGATACCTTAATTACAATATTGACGGTTCATATGGCCTGCCCGGCTGTATTTATACCGAAAAGATGAACGCTACAGATTTTAGTGACCCGCATACCGTTATTTATGGCCACAATATGAGGAACGGCACGATGTTTGCCAAACTCCATGAATTTCGCAAGAGTGATTTTTTTGAAGCTAACCGCGATGTCATCATCTATTTGCCCGACCGTGAGATCCGCTACCGGATTTTTGCGGCCTATGTCTATGATGACAGGCATTTGATGTACAGCTTTGATTTTAAGAATCCTGATGTTTACTCCGCTTATTTAAAGGCGATATTTGATATCCGCGACATTAGCGCGAACATTGATAAAGAGATGGAAATTACCAAAGAAGACAAAATCATTACCCTTGTGACCTGCATTAGCGGCCAAGATGACAAACGCTTGCTAGTCCAAGCCGTTTTGATTGATTAAAACCAGAATGCTTTGAAAGGAGCTGGATATAACAATGAATGAAGACCTAAATAGCGTTGTTTTCCCAGTTCTTACTGACCGCGATACGGTGAAAGGGAAAAAACGCAGATTCCGTTATGTCCTTGTCAGCATTGGTGCATTCCTGCTCGTAACCTTAGTATTTTTCTTGCTGTTTAAGGCATACCAAAGTTATGGAAGATCAAGGCTTTTAGAATATGCGTCAGAAAACAGCGACCTTGACATCATCTCACTTAGGGAAGATATCGCGGAAATGGGATTTGGCGAAGAGTACGATGAGCTGCCGGAAGGCCAATTAGTATTTAAAGGCCGGATTTTTGAATATAACAATGATATTTTGACATTCCTGGTCCTTGGAGTTGATAGCCGCAGCGGCATTAGCGAAGAGAAAACCCCGGGCGAAGGCGGCCATGCCGACATGATTGCTTTGGTCGTCCTTGACGAAAAGGCGAAATCGCTTAAGATGATTAGTCTTTCCCGTGATACCATGGTCCCGGTGAAAACCTTTGACAAAGGCGGGTTTTATACTGGTTTTTATGAAATGCAGCTTGCGATCCAGTATGCTTATGGCGATGGACGCGAAGGCAGCCTCCGCCTGATGGAAGAAGCGGTTTCGGAATTGTTTTACGGCATTCCGATTCACGGTTCGGGGGCGATGGACTGGTTTACAATTGAATTATTAAATGATGCAGCTGACGGAGTGACCCTAACTGTTCTCGAAGACTTAACAGCCAGAGTGCCGACCCTCATCAAGGGGGAGACAGTGACCCTTAAGGGAAAAGAAGCTTTTAATTACGTCCAGTACCGTGACACAAGCATAAGCGGCTCAAACAATATGAGAATGGCAAGGCAAAAGCAATATATTTTGGCATTTTTCCAGCAGATAAAAGATAAAACGAGGGCAAATATTACTTTCCCGCTTAGGCTGTTTGGCATTGCCAATGACCATGTCGTAACCAGCATAACGGCCGACCAGATCGCATACCTTAGTACTGCTGTGCTGGGCAGCTCATTTTCAGAACAGGATATGGTGTCTGTTGCCGGGGAAAGCACCGTGCCGGACTATCACGAAGAGTTCCGGGTTGATGAAGAAGAGCTGATTGAACTAATCATCGAGACCTTTTACCGGGAAGTGGATCGTTAGGGAAACAATATCGATACTGACGTATCGATTTATAAAAATGCTTCGCATTTTCCCTTGCAAGGATTTACTTGGCTCGTGCGTGTGGAGTATAGTATAATTGATAATCAGAGTGGTATTAACACAGAGATGTGCTAATATAGAAACCAAACATTCAAGAAAGGAGGTACAGTCCACATGAAAAGATTTTACGCCCTGTTACTTTCAGTAATTCTGATCGTAACTCTGTCGCTTTCAGCTCTTGCGAACAGCCCAGCAGCGCCGAGCAACAACAACCCGGCTCCGGCTCCGGTTGTGACAGCCCCGACAGTTGCACCTGTGACCGCAGTTTCAGTTGCGGTTGAAGGCATTTCTACTGTTTCGGCATCAGAAGTATTAGCTGACCACGCGAAGGATTTATTAGACAATAAGGATGATTTCCTTGTTACCTATGCAATTCCGGAAGCAGCGAAATTAGCGGCAGTATTCAACATGAATTTCGACGGCGAAGTCCCAGCTGGCGGTTTGCAAGTTCCGATCGTCGTGAACAATGCTGACGCTGGTGATTATGTCATCGTCATGCACAGAAAAGCTGACGGTATTTGGGAAGTAGTCGGCCGCGGATTCTTAGGCGAAGACTTAACTGTAGTCGCAACATTTTTAAGCTTTTCACCAGTCATGGTCTTAGTTGTTGACGCTGCTGACGTAGCAGTCCAAGGCATCAGAGCACCAAAAACTGGCGAATAAGCCATGCCCTAGCGGCACCTTGCCCTAGCGGCATTATTGCCTTAGCGGCACCTTGCCTTAGCGGCACCTTGCCTTAGCGGCATTATCGCCCTAGCGGCGAACCCTTGAGTGCTGGCACTTAGTGGATTGCATTCAAAAATTACAAAATCCCGCCTTGCTCGCGCAATGCGGGTAACAAAACTAGTTTTGTGAAAAGAAATTTTAACCTCGTTTCGTTCTGGCACATTCATGAAGTGTCAGGCAGGCAGGCAATGAATGGTTTGGTTTCAGACGGTGGGGGCGCCGATTAATCCCGGCGCCCATTTACCAAAGCAAGGGGAACTAAAAAGACAATGAGGGGCAAATCATGGAATTTATGTCAAAAATGACAGAAACAATAGAAAAAAGCACAGATGGTGGTGGCGCAAGAGCTGGCGCAAGAGCTAGCGCAAGTGCTAGCGCGATCCGGCTTGTAGCTGATGAAGCGGCAGATACTGCCAGCATAACATCAATATACGAGTCACCGGCATATGCTGAAAGCTTAAAAGACATACATATAAAACCAAAAGCATATGAAGCTTTAAAGCGTGTTTTGGATATCCTTTTTTCTCTCTTTGCTTTAGTTGTGCTTGCGCCAGTTTTTCTGATTGTTGCGATTTGCATCAAGCTAGAAGACGGCGATCCGATTATCTTCCGCCAATTACGGAATGGAAGAGACGGTAAAGAGTTTTGGATGTACAAATTCCGGAGCATGGTTAAAGAAGCACCGCAAATGCACAGGAATTTGCTCCAATATAATGAAATGCAAGGACCGGCATTTAAGCTAAAGGATGACCCCCGCATTACCAAAGTCGGCTACATTATCCGCAGGACCTCAATTGATGAATTGCCTCAGCTGCTCAATGTTATCAAAGGTGATATGAGCATAGTTGGGCCGCGGCCGCTTCCGACCTACGAAACAAGCCAATGTAATGCAATCCACAATCGCCGCCTTCTCGTAAAACCGGGTTTAACTTGTTATTGGCAGATAAACGGCAGAAATAATATCGAATTTGATGAATGGATGGAGCTTGATTGGAAATATGTTAAGGAGCGTAGTTTGAAAACTGACGCGAAGATAGTCCTCAAAACTTTTGGAGTCGTAGTAAGCGGGAATGGAGCGAATTAATTTTGCTAAAATCAGCGGCCCTCAATTCTAAAATAAACTAATAAATAAAAAGTAGAAATATAATACTACTAGTCACTTCCCTATTCAATATCTTTCCTCTATACTAAAGGTATTACAAAATACTTTTGGGGCGAGGAAGAAAAAATGAACTTAGCGAATATCGGAAAAGAAATCAGGAAAAAACGGAAGACCCTCAATCTTAAACAAGCACAGCTTGCTGAAAAGGCTGATCTGAGCGTTGATTACATAAGCAAACTCGAAAGAGGAGAGCGGATTCCAAAAATCCCTTGCTTTATCACAATTTTAAATGTGCTTGGTTTGTCGGCAGACGAGGTTTTATCAGATAGCCTTGATAAAAGTTATGTGAGCCGGACTTCTGAATACCTTGACCGGATCGGGAAGCTTACCAAAAAAGAACAAGAGCGTCTCTTTAGCATGATTGAATTGTTCTTGGACGAGCAGGAATCAAATTAGGCAAGCTTTGCTTTTTCATAGCTTTGTTTAGTTTTGCCAAAATTTGATTCTGCCTGAATGCGTGGCTGCGAAATGGACAAGTGCCAGGGACAAGTGCCAGGGACAAGTGCCAGAGGCATCGCTTTAAGCTTAGTAAATCATGCTAGCTTATGGCGGCTTATTAAGTTATCAATTAATCCTGCGGTAAAGATAATGGCAGGAGTTTTAGGTAGGCTGGTTTTGTTATGCAAAATTTGGCTGTTCTTGGACTAATAAGATTCCGCAAGCAAAGAGCATGGATTAAATTGGGCAAGCCCTGCTTTTTCATAGCTTTATTTAGCTTTGCCAAAATTTGATTCTGCTTTGCGTGGCTGCAAGTGGCATATGCCAGAGGCAAGTGCGGGGGCAAGTGTCAGAGGCTTCGCTTTAAGTTTAGTAAATCATGCTAGCTTATGGCGGCTTATTAAGTTACCTATTTAATCCTTGCGGTAAGATAATGGCGGGGGCATTAGGTAGGCTGGTTTTGTTATTTCAAAATTTTTGGCATAGGAAAAAGACATTATGAATATTTTGAAAAAATGACTCATGCAGTTAGGTGTCTACTCCTTAATGATGATCAAATCAAATCATTACCTAATAATTTTGATTACTTTCAAGATGTATGTAATGATCTATTATCCAAGTAATTTTGCATGAGCATTCCTAAGGTTTATAATTGTAATGTAGAAAAAGGAAAATGCAAATCCAATGATTAATATAATAAGCTAAAGATTTCAAAATATAACAAAATCGAGAATTATACGAAAATTGAAACACAAAAATTATTATTTAATATGTCCCCTGAACCATTTCCTAAAAACATACCAATTCCTCATGAAAAATTCATCTTTAGTAAAAACTAACCAACCGACACTTACACCAAGATAAAAAATTCCCCCGGTAAGCACCTGAATGATTAGTGAAAAAATGCTTTGTCCAATAAATATACCAACTGATTTTACCAGAAAGAACATCATAAAGCCTGTGATAAGGAAAGGAATAATATCCTTAATATATACCCACAAAGGAAGAATTTTCAATACCGATATTGAAATTATTATGCACATGATTACTTCGACTATTAATCTGGACCATACTGCTCCCATTGCCTGGAATTGCGGAATCAAAATCATATTGGCAGGAAGGCTTATTAATGCTCCAATTATACTAGTTAAAGTGAATGTTTTATCTTTAGACTGAGGAATATGGTATTGTGCAGAGATGACATTTCGAAAAGCAATAAAAGGAATGGCTAAGCTAAAGCTTATGATTAGTGGTATACAATCAATAAAATCTTTTCCAAAAAAGAGGGGAGTAAAGACAGATGCAATTGAGAGCATTCCAAAGGTCATCGCAAATGCAAGTATCATAGCATACTTCATTGAAAGAATCATTAATCTATTTTTTTCAAAGTTGCCTTTTTTCGCAGATAAATTAGACATCCTTGGCATAAGAGCGATACTGAAAGCAGATATGAACCCGCTTGCAACTGCAAAGACTTTTTCTGAGTTCACAAAAAAACCTAATTGAGTTTCATCTGTTATAGTTCTAAGCATAATTTTATTCAACACTGTATAGATACTAACGGCTAAAACTGGCACAAATAAAATGAATAGCGGTTTGATATGTGTTTTAATACCTTTAAATGTTGGTCTAACTAAGCTTACAAACCTCTTTACGTAAAACCATAGAATTATATGAACTAAAAACTCACTTAAAGCTAAAATCAAGATATAAATCCACAAATGACTGTCATTTTTAACAAAACTAAAAATGCAAATGACGGACACGATTTTTACTATAGCCTTACATGAGACAGCTATCCGAAATTGTTCTATGCCAGTAAAAAACCAAGTTATATTAATCAAGGCTGATAAAACCGTCAAAGCTTGTATAAAAAAAAGCAGCTGGAATTCTGTAATAAATGTAATTACAAAAATTAAATATATAAATAGAATAAATAAGGATATCATCATCCGTAAAAAGAAAAGTTCGCTAAAAGCAATATTCAATTTCATTCTTTCATCGCGTGTCTGTGCAATAACTCGGCTTCCATGATTGCTAATTCCAAGTAACGAGAGAAAAGCGAAATATGCTGTGATTGAACTAACATATGAATTAATACCAATATTTTCAGCCCCTAATACTCTTGATACATAAGGAGCGGTGATAAGGGGAGTAAGGGAGATAAATAAATGGTAAAGATTCTGATAGATGACATTTTTTTTAAGGCTTTGCATATAAAATTTGTTTTATTCCGCCTTTCCAATTATACTTTTAAAAATTAATTTTAATAATCGTTCAATACTAGCAATAGAAGGAAAAAATGACAGTTTCAATTTACATTTTAGAAATTTGTTAAGCAATCTCAACCATTTTAAATCATTCCAAATGAATGTGTAAGAAAACATATTCGGTGCAGCTTCTTGATTATGTACATCACTAATTAAATCTAACCACTGTGGCACGATTCTTTCAGGATCAAATTCTTGCGAATAAAGAATTGCATTTTTCCCCAATGATTCATTCAATTTATCATCTTTTAGCAAGCGTATTATTGAATCTCTTAGCTCTTTTTTGCTCTTAATGAGAATACCGCTTTTATTATTAACTACTGTATCAAGAAGCCCACCACGTCTGAATGAAATGACTGGTATTCCGTATTGCTGGAACTCAACAGCCACAATACAAAAAGTTTCAAAAACACTTGAGAGATTTGCAATGCCGACACACGTTTTTTTAATGATTTCTGTTTTTTGATTACCTAAGATTCCGTAAAATTTTACTGATTCAAGTAGCACTCCCTTTTTATCTGTTATAAATTTGGCGAACCTTTTTTCATAATTTTCTTCTGACAACTTAAGCTTGCCAAGTTTTTTGGGAGCTTCATATAAGCTTCCTGACCCGATTACAAATAAATGTGCATTAGGCACGGCTTCCAATATCTTTTTCCACTCTCTTGCAAGTATATGAAACCCCTTTGCAGGAATTAACGCACCAATAAAGGTTACAATCTTTCTTTCGGTATCTGGTGTTTCTTCTTCTGCTTTTCGATGAGGAACAATATTATAAATATAAGTAGATTTATTGATTATTTCGTCATCAAAATAATAATCGTAATGTTGACGGCTTGTAAAAACAACTCTTTTTATCTGGCGGCAATTCCTTAAGTTCTGCAATGTCTTATAATCAAGCAGATTTTTTGACCAAGCTATAGAAACTAAGTCTGTTTTGTCTAGCTTATTGCAAAAATCCTTTTTTTTGGCGCTCGCTGCGCTAAATATAAGAATATTTAACCCCATTTTCGAAGCTACATCAAATATATCATCATCATCGGCTACAATATTAATAATAGAAGGTGGTAGTTTTTCTTTTCTGTTTGTAAATAAAAAGACCTCAATATTCTGTGACATAGATAAATACAAACTCAATAAAATTTGTGTATAATGTGTTCCGCCAAGTCCTGGATTTGCTTGGTCAACTGTTGTATAATCAATGTTTTCAATTTTGCCACTAAAAATAATCCCAATTCTCATAATTTTTGCTCCTTTACCCAATCTTTAGCTTCATTTGATTTAGAGACATTTCTTGCATTGTTAATAATTAACATCAAAAGGCACCAAGTTATGTTAGCACCCGATAACCGATTATCAAAGAAATTTGAAAAAGTAATTAGAATAAATAGTGAAATTTCATAGTTACCTAATTTCTCATATACCAAATTATTATTTATGTATTTATAATACCGATATAGGATATAAGCCAAAATTAATATGCCAATTAATCCTGTTGATAACAGAACTTCAAAATAGCCATTATGCGCATGGCCCCCTGCTTTCATCCAAGAAATTTGCCGTGAAGTTGCCATCATAACCTCTGGTGCAAACCAAAATCCTCTATATCCATATCCAAGCAATGGCTTTTCTTGTATCATACTTAAAATATATATCCATAAATCAACTCGTCCTGTCAGCTCCAAACTTTTTCCGGTCAGTTCAATAAAAAATTCGTTAAGCCTGGAATGAACCAGTTTTTGGCTATATAGTATAAAGAGTGAAAATAAAACGACTATTAATGGAAAGAGTTTAATAATGAATACCTTCACCTTATTAGTGAGAAAACCTAATAAAATTGCGAAGAGTGCCAAAATAATGCTTGCTGTTGATTGAGATAATAATATAAGAAATATGCTCATAAAGAAAAATATCAAAGTGCTTAATTTTTTATTTTTATAATAATAATCCATTAGAATAGGTATGGCGATTACTATTGAGAAGCCAATACCATTTTTGTGGAATAGAAGCACATTAAAATTACTTAATCCATAAAAGGTTTGAAATAAACGCTCTGATATCAAGTAACCAGCGGACACATTTATTAGTAGCCAAATAATGAAAAAATAGTATAAAAAGTCAAGAAGGCGGTCTTGCGGCATCCCGCATAGAAAATGACCGCAAATTAGGCAATATATAAAAGCATAAAACCATATTGCGCTGTAAGAAAAGCTATTTGAGATTATTCCAGTAAATGCGTTAAGAGCTGCAAATAAGAAAATCAAAGCGTTATCAATTGAAATACTTATTTTCTTCAGCTTAAAAATATATGAAAAAATCAAGACGAAAATAGACATGACAAGGAAGTATATTCTAATTGAATAACTGGAAGGTATCAGCATAACGCTTAACATAACAATAATAAATTGAATTAAATTTATATTTTGCTTTTTTATTCTCATACTTGTATCTATGCTCCAAAGTCTCCGGTTGAAAGAAGAAATTATTCTAATTGTCCTGCTTCTTTATAATAAAATAGGGAATTATAAATTATGTTTGCAGTATTTTCCCAAGTAAAGTGATTAACTATCCGTTTTCTTGGTTCTTTATCCTTACTTTTCATTTCATTTATAATAATGTTCTTCATTTCATCAATATTGTTGACCAAAAAACCGGACACCTCATTTTCTATAATAAAATTCGGCCCGGGAGCTTTAAATGCTATTACAGTTAAGTTATGGTACATCGCTTCTAGGATAGCCATGCCAAATATCTCATGATTGCTAAAATTTAATAAATAATCACTTAGCAAATATAAGTCCCTTATATCATCGTTGGGTATCTCCTTAATGTATTTCAAGCGATCGGTTTTGGTATATAGTTTAATGTCATGGACTAGTTCACTATATAAACTGCCATTACCAACTAATATCATGAAATATTTATCATCTAATAGTTTTAAGAGTTCTAATGCTTTATTTGGGTTCTTATATTTCTCAAGACGACCCACAAAAAGCAATACTTTCTTGTTGATAGGTATATCATATCTATTTAATAATTCTTTTTTTGAAACAAATGTATCGCTAATGCTGTCAATATCCAATCCACACGGTGCAACTGCTGGCACATTAATGCCCAAATTTTCAAGGTAATCAGATAAATCTTTAGTCTTGGTAAAAGTTGGATATTTACCGTAGTTTTTAACGTTGAATTTAGAAATACTATTAACGATAAATCTAAGCAATCTGTTTTCAGAGGTGCTTCTTACTTGTCCTATATAATTATAGAATAGGATTTGGTGCTGAGCTAGTTGTTTCATGAGATATGAGGCAATTATTTGATTGTCACTATTTAGCTGAACTAAGTCAGGATTTGTCATATAAATATACTTGCTATTGAACAATGCCTGATTACCTATATAGAATGCCGGAACATAAACAAAATTAATTCCTTGCTCTTTTTCTTCATATGCTTTTTTTATGTCATTTCTAAGAAAGCATATATTAACTTTATAGCCCAATTTAAGCCATGCTTTAGCCATCCCTATTTCCTGAACTGCATAGTAGCCTTCTTTAGTAAAGCTGCTTTTGAAGAGCCTGACGATGGTAAGTCTCATAAGATAACCTCTTCCTTGTTTTCATTAAGCCATTTTATATAATCAGATATGCCCTTATCGAAGGATATACTTTTTTTATAACCGAGTGCTGATATTTTTGTAATGTCGGCACACCAATTAAGGGGGTCTCCTTCACGAACTTCACCACTAAATGATATGTCAGTATTTGCTAGTTGCATATGATGGGCAAAACACTCTGCTGCTTTAAGAATTGAAATTTCCTCACCATTTGCAATATTAAAGAGATAGTCATGCTCGGCAGCGAAGAAGCTAATTAAGCAGACAGCTTCTGTAATATCTTTTATATGAATGTAATCACGGCTTTCGCTTCCCGTGCCAAACATATTAAGCTTTCTCGTTGCTTGGGCTTTTGTATACATATCCCAAAATATTTGCTTTTTAAGCCCCCTGCCATATGCTGAAAATAGCCGGGCTATTTTTATGTCAATACTATAGTTTTGGCGGAAATATAGACATATTTCTTCACTCATCATTTTATGCAAGGCATATGGCGATAGCGGTTTTAAAATTTCTTTTTCATTAATAGGCAACTCATTGGGGTTTCCATATACTCCAGCACTTGATAAAAATACTATTCTTACATCAGTCATTCTTAATGAATGAACGGCGAATAGTAAGTTATGCGTTATCCCAACATTTAAAGCTAAATCGTGATGAGGATTCAAAATAGACGAATTTACATCTGCGCTGCCAGCGCAATGGATAATAATATCTGGCTTTGATTTGCCTAGCGACATAAATACAGCTTGATAATCAAGCATATTCAAATATGTGTATTTTACATTGTCAATATTTACTGGACTAATATCCCATCCAATAATTTCATGATCTAAGCTAAGAAATTTACCGGCAAGATTGCTTCCTATAAAACCGCTTATTCCAGTAATTAATATTTTACTCATCATCAATCCTCATCAGTTAATAAGTGCATAAAATCATGCGAATATGCCAATGCATCTCTTCGCATTTTCTCAATATTTAGTGAACTTAATGTTTCGTAATCACTAGTTAGGTAGCCTATGATTTTAAGACTTAAATCTTCTGAACTTTCTGCATTATATAATATACATTTCGAGCTCATTTGCTCTTTGTGAACTGGAATGTCTGACAAGATAACCCATTTATCCATTACTTTCGCTTCTTCTAAAAATGTTCCCCACCCTTCAAATAAGGAGGGTTGGATTAAAAATAAAGCATTCTTTATAATTGCTAATTGTTCTTCTCGTTCAATAAACCCCAAGACCTTTATATGGGGCTTAACTAATTCATCTTCCATAATAATTTCCAATTCCTTAATATATGAAGCATTTCTTCTGTCGCTCAAAACCCCGGTAAAAACGAAAAGAGGAAATTCATATTTTTTTCGGCTCATTATCCTAATGGCCTCAAAAACTGCTTTATGGTTTTTGTGTTGCCAAAACTGGTTGCTAATACAGATGTAACGGTTTGCTTCGATACCATATTTCTGTAATATCTCGCCTTCCCGTGACAATGTCAATTTATTAAGTTCGTTTTCGATATATGAGATAAAATGTACCACATACAATTTTTGGCGAGAGGGATTAAAATAATTTAATAAATCATTTTTAGCGCAGTTGCTACTGACAATTAAAGGATTATTATCATTTGCTATTTTAGAAAAAAGAAGATTTCTCCGACGTATTTCTTTTTCGCTAAAATATGTCGGATAGTATAAATGCTGAAAATCATATATCCATGAAATAGGCGTGATTTTCATATACTTTAAAAACTTGAGATTAATAAAAGGAAATATGAATTTTACACGGTATTTCATAATGCAAAAAAAAAGTTTCGCCGATACATATAGAATATTTAAGCTATTGCATATTTGCAGTTTTATCTCTTCATGAAAATCTGCAAAATCTTTCTCGTAATTAGCATCAATCAACAAGATAACATTAAAATGATTTTTGAATTTCTCATTTTGTAGCAGAGAGAAGATAATGTTCTTACGATAATAAATGCCACCTATCCAGGGGTTTTTGCTAACTGCTTGAATTAATAATGTCTTTTTCTCATTCATAAATAGTTTCATTCACCTAATTCCAAATTTAACGCCATACCACAAAAACTTAATACCGCCAAGAATATATCTCTTCCATAACCTTCTCGGTTCTTTTGCCAGCCGATACAGCCATTCAAGCGACCCTTGTCTTATCCACTTAGGGGTATCTCCGTATGTCCCATCGAATAATCCAAATGCAGCCCCAACGCCAATCATTGTGCAATCATTAATTCTTTCGCGATGATTATGAATCCAAATCTCTTGCTTTGGAGCACCTATGCCAACCCACAAAAAATCAGGTCTAAGATTATTTATTATTTCGCAGATATCATTATCTTCAATCTCTGTTAGAGGGCGAAAAGGTGGGGAATACATACCTGCTATTTTAATACCGGGAAATTTTTCTTCTAAAGTTTTCCGCATTTTCTTGAGCATTCGATCATTTTTTCCCCCATAAAAAAAATGAGCTTTTTCATGTTTAATGCTTTCTGCAAATACTGGTTCCATAAAATCCAGTCCCGAACACCTGTCGCATTTAAACCCTTTTTTCCTAGCTTTTTTGACTAGTGGCATTCCGTCAATGGCGGCAATTGTTGCTTTATTATATATTGATGCAAGCTCGGAATCTTCAACAGCAGATACTATTGCCGGGATACCAACAAGCAATACTGCCGCACTAATAGGACTTACTGGAAGCTTAAATAATTCTTCGATTAAATAATCAAGTGTCGTCACATTTACCCCAACGGTATTGTAAATATAGAAATCTCGGTTTTTTATGTAAATCATCTCGTTGCTATAATTGGTTTTCATGAACACTTCCATATTTTATGCTGATTTGGCTATCAATTATAATCCTAAAATTACGCATATCGTAAACTTGGGGAGTTTACGATATCGCGCTTTGCTGATATAGCGCGGTTAATGATTCCATTCTTATGCGCTTATGCTCGTCCAAGGTATGCGCATATCTTTTCATTGTAAAGGCCGCTGAGGAATGGCCTAATATTTCGCTTAGCGTTTTTATGTCAAATCCATTTTCCAAAGCCCTTGTGGCAAATGTATGCCGGAGGATATGAAAATTCACTGACCTCATTTCTGCCTTAAGCAGCAGCTTTTTAAAGCGAAATTGCATAATCCGCGGTTCAATGCACTTGCCGTCAATCGACAAGACATAACTCGCAGTCATTCCGCTTTTTTGTTTGAAATCATCAAGTAAAACATATAAAAAATCCGGCAAAGGGATGTTTCTTTGCGATGATTCGCTTTTAGGCAGCAAGCTTGTTACTTTGGTTTTAGTTGGAGCATCCGAATCAATATTTTTTATTCGTTGCAAGGTTCGGCGGACGAAAATCAGCCGCTTCTCAAAATCGACATCGTTCCACAAAAGCCCGCACAACTCCCCGATCCGAAGGCCACAATACAGGGATAAAATTATGCCAATATAGGTAGATTCATCAGTTGATTTTGCAATGATTTCTAAAAATTTTTGCTCTTTTATGGAGAGGACCTCAATTTTTTTGTGGATTTGCTTTGGTAATTTTATCTGAAAAATATCTATTTCATAAGCACTTTTCAGAGAGTTTCTCAAAAAGAAAAATATTGCGGCAATTGTCGATGGCGACAAACCTTTTTCGCTGCACCCATTAACGAATTCTTGAATCGCTTCCGCGGTCAGCTTTTTTAGTTTTGCCTCCTCAAAATGCGGGGCAATATAACTGTCGATATAATGGCGGTAAATGCCATATGTAGACGGTTTTAGCTGATGTTTCCTCATTTTCAGATAATCGTCAGCTTTTTGGACAATGCTTTGGTTGAGTTTGCTTTTTCGCTTATTAAGTACGCTCATTGGTTTCACTTCCTTTTTTAGAATTAGATTGTAATTGCCTATGATGTATCACAAAAATGAAATAAGCAATAATTTAATAAATTATGCCCGAACTATGCAGAGGCCGCGGAACTTTGAAATTCTTTCTTGACAACCACAAAACCTGGCTTTACAATAGCATTATAACTATTCGGGAATGCTTAATTCCCTCGGTGCAAATGCACCATGCAACGCAAAGGCTTGCTGACAGCCCTTCGCGTACTTTGGGTGAAATTCCACAAATTTCACCGCCGCGGCAACTTCTGCCAACCATTAACCACATAATTAAACCGATTGGCAGAGGCCCGTTAAGCAATTTACTTGATGTGTCCTGCCACAGGCAACTGCAAGTTGCCAGAAAGGACACGATGAAAAAAGAAAAAAACCTGAAACTGCCGTTAGCATGGAAAGTCAAGAAATATTTTATCAACAGGAAGTATAAAGACGTTTTGTTCCGGCTGGTCCTCGCTGACAAAAAAGTCTTATTAAAGCTTTACAATGCCTTAAACGAAACTGATTATGATGATGAGGGCGAGCTCAAAATCAATACCCTGGCGGACATCGTATATTTAGGGTACAAGAATGATTTGTCATTCATAATCGGGAATACGGTAAACCTGTATGAACACCAAAGCACCATTAACCCTAATATGCCGCTGAGGGGGCTTCGCTACATATCGGTCCTTTATAATGTGTATATTAAGATGGCCGACAAGAATGAATACGGGACCAAACTGGTCCGGCTTCCCCGCCCGCAATGCATTGTCTTTTACAATGGGGCCGAGCATGAGGAAGAGAGGAAGACCCTGCGGCTGTCGGATGCCTATTACGATGCCCCAAACGCAAAACATGACCCCTGCCTTGAGTTCACGGCAACGGTCATTAACATAAATTACGGCATGAACAAGGGATTGATGTCAAAATGTCGTGAGCTTGAGGAATATGCCATTTTCATTGACCGGGTATATGCGTACCAAAAGCAGGGGCTGAAGCTAAACGAAGCCCTGAATCGCGCCATTGATGAATGTATCGACGAAGACATCTTAAGTGATATCTTGGAAAAGAACCGTGCGGAGGTGATTAGCATGATGATGACGACATATGATAAGAAAAAGCATTACCGCGTTTTACGGGAAGAAGGCCGTGAAGAAGGCGAGGAGCTGGCCAATAAAAAGTGGGAAGCGATAGTTGCCGACCAAGCTGACGAAATAAAGCGTTTAAAGGAGCAGCTAAGAGAGCTAAATAAGCTTTAAGCTTCACATATGCCCCCTTCATATTTCCTCATCTCCAACTCCAGCCGCAAAATATCGCAGTGATTATAGATATTCATTGTCGTGCCAATATCGCCATGCCCCATGATGATTTGCAGGACTTTGGGGTCAATCCCTGACTCCGCCATCCGCGTACAAGCGGTATGCCTTAGTGTGTGTCCCGATATCGGCGGAAGCGGGGCAGTATCTTCTTGTCTGTTATATGCGTTGATTATGTTCATCAAAATTGCATTAAAGCCGTTTGGGGCAAAAGGCTTGCCAGTTTTTGCCGTAAAAACAAAACCTTTGTGACCGCAAACCGAAACATCATCTTTTATTCCTTTGTCGAGCTGCTTCATTTTTTGCAGATTCAATGATTCAATTACCTGTGCAGTCATTGGAATTGTCCGGAAGCCATTATTAGTTTTTG
>Ga0099364_10000844_pt1 | contig 52037 bp, 39 predicted proteins | sample TergutTh196P3_FD_73070 | JGI IMG/M metagenome (GOLD analysis project Ga0099364, IMG submission 73070) | Microcerotermes parvus P3 segment gut microbial communities from Pointe-Noire, Republic of the Congo - Th196 P3 | ecosystem: Host-associated > Arthropoda: Insects > Digestive system > Gut ... | reverse complement strand
AAGTAACTTTGTAAATCTTGCGCATAGCATTGCAGGAGTGGGAGTAACAATGCGGAAGGATACAAATTCCGCCAAGGACAGTCAAGAGCAATATCTACAATTTTAAGAGAGGATGGGTACTAGATGAATAATTGTAACTTGACATAGTAAAACTCCTTATAAAAAAGTGGTTTTGTGATTCCAATCTGGAATCGGGTTGTAAAAGACTGCGAAAACGGTTTTCGCGGTCGGTATTTGATGTTATCTCTGTTACTGCCTTGGCGGGAAAATTTTACGCTCTTGTTTTATTCAAATAACTTTCAATTTGTTTTTCACAAAGGACGCAAAGGCTTTGGTTCACTTCTTTGTGTCCTTTGTGCCTTTGTGTGAGAAAAAACACTGAACGTGTACGTTTTATCCGCCGGGGTATTAACACGGCGGCATTGTAACAGACGAAACGTGAGTAACCGTGAGTAAAATTCCTCACGGTTGGGAGTATGACGTACCTTCCATGGATATGAATTGTCTGCGGTAAGAGGATGCTGAATCAGAGTTAGAGCGTATTCCAAATTGGCATGGACTCGCTTGCGTCATTCCGGCGCAAGCCGGAATCCAGAGGGACAGATTGCGAGTCGCTTGTCTGGATTCCGGCTTGCGCCGGAATGACGGGTATTTTGTCCAGAGCAAAAAGGAATACGCTCTAGCAAGAGCCGTAAGTGAAGGCGGTACTCCGCCGGAACTTGCGGGTAGATGGGGAGTCGTCGGGGCAGAGAATGGGGCTGACGGGTGGTAAAAAAAAGGAGGTGATTGTAGGTGGGGTGGATTTCCGCTGTTCACATTTGCAGGACTTGACAATACGAACATGAATGGCTAGACTTCCACGGTTGGACTTTGGATGTTCCCATTTTCAAGGAGAATTGCCATGTCGAAATACTTTATGCTGTCCGTTGCCTGCGTTTGCCTGTTCGTCTTCACTGTTCCGTCGCCTTGTGCGGCGCAAAGTTGGTATGACCATTATCCCTACAAACATCTCGACATTTCCTGGAACTGGGGCCATAGCGATATTCCCCAGCCGGACTTTTCGCGATTCCCACCAAAACCTACGAGTTTACAATCCTCAAGTTGGAGCGGAGGCGTTGTCGCAAATGGTCTTGATCTTTCCGGGCGTGATCTTCGCAATGCACGAATCCATTTATTAGGCGGCACTCTTCGTAATATCAATTTCGATGGTGCCAATCTCGAAGGGGCGGTGTTTTGTGAGGTCAAATTGGAAAACTGCTCTTTTCGAGGAGCGAATCTACGGCATGCAAGAATGATTCCCTCGCCCAATTGTGATATGACCGACGCTATCCTTGGCGGTACAGCAGCTCTTCTCACAGAGAAACAGATGCAATCTACATGGAATTTCAAAAACAAGGATTTTTCAAACACCTTTTTTACGGGTTGTCGCTTTCCTGATACGGAATACGACTCGTCGTTCAATTTCGCAAACACGTTCATCATTCTTTCTCATTCTTCTCTTGACTATACTGGTGCTTTCTTCTATTGTTGCAATGATATTTATCGTAGCTATAGTAGCGATAATGATGGTCCTAGTGCAGAAGGGCTGTGTTCTTTACCGGAAAAAATAAAATTCGATGAATTTAGTTGGAACCAACTACCGAAGGGAAACGGTATTCGGTATACCGCTGAACAGGCTTTTCGGACGCATGAATTCAGACAAAAGTCGCTCAGTGGATTAACGATTGAAGGAGTAGATTTTTCTGGTAGCGATTTCTCCGGTTTTACTTTGGGCTACTTTGAAAATTGCAACTTTGAAGGTGCCAATTTTAAGGATGCTTCCATACTCTCATGGCAATTGAGGTTTGCACCAGGTGGTCATAAAATAAAGTTTGGATTCAAAAACTGTCGTAACCTTACCAATGATCAATTAGATCAAAGTCGTTTTTGGAAAGACGGTGATATATCACGTATGGTTCTCGAAGGGATGGATCTAGATGGCTGGGATTTTTCAAACAAAAATTTGACCAGTGTGTCATTCGTGTATTCAACCTTCAGGAACACCAATTTTGAAGATGCCTATATCTATCATACAGATTTTACACAAGACAGGCTGAAAACACTGACAGCAGAACAACTCCAGCAGACAAGACAATGGAAAACGAAAAGCATATTCGGTTGCAGATTTCAGGGTGTCAATTTCGACAACCAAGATTTATCAGGCTTTAAGTTTCCGCAGACACGATTTATTATGTGTTCATTCAGAGACACGAATCTTGCGGGAGCGAATCTTGAAGGAGCGGTAATGACTTTTACACAGGAGGAAACTGTAAGGCTAACAGAAGAGCAGATCCGCTCGTTAATTAATTTCCGCGAAGATATGTTACGGTTTGTGCGAGAATAGATGATTGTTGATTCCCTTCTGTGCCTTTTGGCATAAAGGACAGAAGGGAACCGATAGGTCAACACAAATTATTCAGGGTCGGACCATATTGCGTTGGTAAATTTCACGCCGCTACACCAATGAGACTGAAGGGTAACGTTTGGGAACCTCTAAAAATAGATTCCTTGCGTCCTTTGCATAATCCTTGCGCCCCTTGCGGTTAAAATAGTTCAGATTTAACCGCAAAGTACAAATTTGGTGCGTTTCGGCATAAGTCAAAGTGCAAAAATTGATTTTTAGAAGGTGCCCGTTTGAAATAGGGTTGGGCATATTTCTGTGCTGGCTACATGATAGACCGTAGCCTCCATTTGTTTTCCCACGGTAAATCTTTATATCATAAGTGTTTCCCGTGACCTGTTTAACGTTCACTATCATCCCCCCACGCAATAACGTGTCCGTTGTCGTAAAATGTCAGCGGGATAGTAACCCCTGCAAATAAATCTTCTTCCGGCAGGTTTGCCATCATTGACCATAATTCCGTCCGCACACTGACCGCTGTTTTCAAGGCAGCGTCCAATTCCTGCATCTTGGTAAATACCTGTTCTTTCGCGGATGTCTGTGTCATCAAGCCGTCTTCGTTCCGCTTGAATTTCAAGCAGTTCAGCAAAGTCCGGCTTTGAAAGCCTAACGGCAGTCATTGACTTTATTTTTTCGAGTCAGTAATGGAAGCCTGCAAATGTGAGAGACATCATCATAAGAGACGCTCCATTGCTGCGGTTTTTACAGGATTTCCTTCCCGTTTATGGCACACACTGTCTTGACTTTTTCACCGAAAAAGGGACAATGGCAGGGTGTCGTGTGATTTCTCCAGAAAAGGTCAATCACCCTTTCCTCATTTCCTTTGCTCAATGACAGTTACCAAAGAATTTCTCCAAAGTTGTGCCGATAAGTATCACAATGCCATGAAAGGGGCAGAACGCCGGATCATCATCTGTGCCGGCACGGGTTGCGTCGCCAGCGGCGCACTGGAAGTCTTTCACGCCCTCGAACAAAAAATAAAAGATGTCGGTGTCAATGTCAAAGTCGTTCTCCATTATGAGGATGGTGCTGGTCATGAGGGCGGGAAATTCACCCGGCTTTCCAAGAGCGGTTGTCAAGGTTTTTGCCAGCAAGGTCCGCTCCTCGCCATCAATCTGGAGCCGGAAAATATGGATGCAGAGGACATCCTCTATACTAATGTCCGGGTGTCCGATGTGGACGAAATTGTCGAAACGACCGTCAAAAACGGGGAAGTCGTCGAGCGGCTGCTCTATGTTGACCGGCAGAATAAAAACCGTAAATGTCACGGACATAAGGACATCCCCTTCTACAAACAGCAGCACCGGGTAACGCTCCATGCGTGCGGCATTTTTGAGCCGGAGGATATTTATGAGTACATCGCCAACAACGGTTACGAAGCCGCCCGGCGTGCCTGGACGGAGATGACTCCCGGAACCGTCTGCGATGAGATCGATGTTTCCGGCTTGCGCGGTCGCGGCGGCGGAGGATTTCCGACGGGTAAAAAGTGGAAATTCGCCTTGCAGGAAAAAAGTCCCGTTAAGTATGTGATCTGTAATGCGGACGAAGGGGATCCCGGCGCATTCATGGATCGCAGCGTGATGGAAGGGAATCCCCATTGTGTGATTGAAGGGATGATGATTGCCGCACAGGGAATCGGAGCCACTGAAGGCTATATTTACGTCCGTTTGGAATATCCGCTTGCCGTTCAGCGTATGAGGAAAGCACTTGCCGATGCGGAAGCGTTCGGACTTTTGGGGGATAATGTTTTTGGAACAGGTCGTTCCTTCCGTATTCACCTGATGGAAGGAGCGGGGGCGTTCGTCTGCGGCGAGGAAACGGCATTGATCGCTTCCATTGAAGGGGATCGGGGGATGCCGAAGCCGAAGCCCCCGTTTCCGGCTCAAAGCGGATTATGGGGAAAACCGACCATTATCAACAACGTTGAAACATTGGCGGCAGTTCCCTACATTATTTTGGAAGGGGCAAAAAAGTTCCGGGAAGTCGGAACGGAAGGTTCGCCCGGAACAAAAACGTTTGCTCTGACCGGACACGTGGTCAATACCGGTTTGATCGAAGTTCCTTTCGGTGCCACGCCCCGGCAGATTATCTTCGACATCGGCGGCGGAGTGATCGACAATAACGGCAACATAGCCGACGACCTCTTCAAGGCGGTGCAGATCGGCGGTCCTTCCGGCGGCTGTTTGACAGAGGAACATCTCGATTTGTCGCTGGACTTCGATTCGCTCCGCTCCGTCGGGGCAATGGTCGGTTCCGGCGGGCTTGTCGTAATGAATAAAGGAACGTGCATGGTAAAAATGGCACGGTTCTTTATGCAGTTCACACAAAATGAGTCGTGCGGCAAATGTTTGCTCTGCCGGGAAGGGACGAAGCAAATGTTAGCGTTGCTTGACGATATTATTGCGGGCGAGGGAACACAGCAAACGCTCGATTTGTTGGATACAGTGGCACACACGGTGGCAAAAGGCTCCCTCTGTGCCTTGGGAAAGACGGCACCCAATCCAGTGCTTTCGATGATGAATCATTTCCGGGCGGAGTTGGATGCTCACGTTTTCCAAAAGCGTTGTCCGGCGGGTCAATGCAAGGAATTGGCAAAGCCGGAAATTTTGGCGGACAAGTGCAAAGGCTGTACGGCGTGTGTGAAAAAGTGTCCGGTCGATGCCATCACGGGGGAACGCAAGATGCCGCATAAAATTGATGCCGATAAGTGTATTAAATGCGGTGAGTGTGCCAGGGTCTGTAAGTTCGATGCCGTGATTGGTGTTTGAGGACATCGGGGATGCTTGAAACGGCTGAAATTGGACCTTGCGTTCTTTGCGGTTAAATCCGAACTATTTTAACCGCAAGGGACGCAAAGATTGTGCAAAGGACGCAAAGAATCTATTTTTAGAGGTTCCCTAAACAAAATACCAAGCCGGAAATGCCACTAGATTTAACGGACTTTCACAGATGTAAATAGACGCAGACATCGCGCTGTAGTATTAAGAAACGATGTACTACCTATCTCCCTTCGTTTGCGTGCCGCTGAAGAAGTCGGACTTTATGAATCGTCCGGAGTCTGGCACGCCGCTTGGTTTCACTGGGTTTTTCAAAATGTTCCCGCCGGCGCATTTCCTTTTTAAGACCGCTTCGTTCGATCAGTTTGCGAAACCGCCGAACCGCTTCTTGAATGGACTCTTTGTCCCGAATGACTAATTTGACCACAAATTCTCTCCTTTCATCATAAACAGGTGTGTGGGCTAGAGACACGAAAAACTACCGAAAATTGTATCCCAAAAGCAAAATCCGTCCAGTAGGGGGAGTTTTATGCCGTAGTGATATAATCTGTACTTTGTGCACCCTGCGTAACCCATTGCGTACTTCGCGGTTAAATCCAAACTATTTTAACCGCAAGGGGTGCAACGATTGTGCAAAGAACGCAAAGTGCAATGTCTGCTGCTTACAGTCATCGGCTATCCAAATCCCAGCAGACAATGCCCCGCGTGCATCACCACTTCACCGGGTACATAATGTTCAAAACTGTCGAGCAACATCACAATCACCAATTCCCAGCCGTCCATCAAAACGAAAAGCATTAACTTAAAGGGCAGCGAAATAATCACCGGCGGCAGCATCATCATACCCATAGAGACCATCACACTGGAAATAATCATATCGAGAACCAAAAACGGCAGAAAAATCTGGAATCCGATCACAAATGCCGTTTTTAACTCACTCATCATAAAGGCGGGAAGGAGTGCCGCCCAGGGGACGTTCCGCCACGTTAATACCTCCGGTGCCTTGTAACCGTGAATGTAGCCCAAGAGGGCGATGACCGTGTCCGTGTTGCCGCACCGTTCGATTTGCGCTGCCATAAAAGAGCGAATCGGCAACTCCGCTTTGTTCCATGCGGTCTCCAAACCGATGCGCCGCTCCTGAAACGGCAATACCGCCTCAATATAGACCTCCGACCAGACCGGCATCATGACCAAAAACGTCACGAAGAGGGACAATGCCGTAATCACCTGACTCGGAGGCAGTTGGTTCGTTCCGATGGCTTGCCGGAGAATAGCCAGCACCGTCATGACGCGGATGTACGAAGTGGTCATGATCATGATGGACGGCGACAGCGTGATCACCGTGAGCAATATCATGATCTGAAGCGTGGAGACCAATCCGTCGGGCGTGGTCAGGAAATTTTCGCCGGGAAGGATTTGCACGGGCACTCGAAGCGTCATATCGCCGGGCTGGGCATTCGCTTCGGGATAAGGCGGGTCAGGCACCGCTGTTGGGCGGAACGGATTGTCAATCCATCTGTCCACAGCGGCATTATTCGAATCGTAATGATGGATAGGATGCGTATTCCAGAAATATGGTTCCGTCCGGGCAGCGTACCGTCCCTCCGGCGGATTTCGCGGATTGTAATTATTGTACGTCGCATGTTGCCCGAATGCCCAGGAGGGCAGACTGGTCAGCGTCAATACAAAAATTGCAAAGATTGTTTTTTGTTTCATAGAGCGCATCCCCTAACGGTTGCACGATGGTAAAGATTTTTGCCATTTCGGTCAAGAGTAATCGGAGTCCGGCAGTGTGCCGGAAAACGGCAGAAAAATATGTACCATCAACGGAAACAAATTGTTCCGGCTCTTTACGAATCTTGCGCTTCCTTGCGCCCTTTGCGGTAGAAAAGAAGAAGATTGAACCGCAAAGGTACACTTTTCATGCCGTTTTCAGTTTTTCGGACTCTATTGCAAGTCATTCTTTTTCCGGTTAAAATAACCCTCCTATGTTCAAGCGAATACTTATTGCCAATCGGGGTGAAATTGCGTTGCGGATTATCCGCGCTTGTCGGGAAATGGGAATCGCCACCATTGCCGTATTCAGTGAAGCGGATCGCGGTGCTGCCTATCTTGACCTTGCCGACGAAGCGATTTGCATTGGTCCCGCGAAGTCCGCCGATTCTTATCTTAAAATCGACCGGATTATCAGTGCTTGCGAAGTGGGCGGAGCCGAAGCCGTCCATCCCGGCTACGGTTTTCTTGCCGAAAACGCTCACTTTGCCGATGTCTGCCGAAGTTGCGGATACGAATTCATCGGTCCGACTTCCGAAGCAATGGGGCAGTTGGGGGATAAAAATAATGCCCGCGAAATTGCTCAAAATGCAGGCGTTCCCCGTGTGCCGGGCTCGGATGGACTCGTTGAATCCGAAACAGATGCCTTGAAATTCGCCCAAAAAGTCGGATTTCCCGTTTTGATTAAAGCCTCAGCAGGCGGCGGCGGACGGGGGATGCGTGTTGCCAAAGATGCCGAGCAACTGAAAATGTCCATCCAGCAAGCCGTCCAGGAAGCCCAAGCCGCCTTTGGCAACGGGGCGGTCTATCTCGAAAAATTTATCGAAGGTCCCCGGCACGTCGAAGTGCAGATGATTGCGGACAAGCATGGAAACGTGGCACATCTTTGGGAACGGGACTGCTCCATGCAACGCCGCCACCAAAAGTTGATCGAAGAGGCTCCCGGTCCAAACCTGAAACAATCGACTCGTGAAGCCATCTGCGAATCCGCCGTCAAACTTGTCAAGGCGGCAAATTACTATAATGCCGGTACGGTCGAGTTTCTCGTGGACAAAGACGAAAACTTTTACTTTATCGAAATGAATGCCCGAATTCAGGTGGAACATCCCGCCACGGAACTCATCACCGGCATTGACCTCATCAAGACACAAATCCGGGTGGCGGCTGGGGAAAAATTGCCCTTCCGGCAATCCGATGTCCAAGTAAACGGCTGGGCAATCGAGTGCCGGATCAATGCAGAAGACCCCGACCACAACTTCCGCCCTTGTCCGGGCAAGATCGAAAAATTGATTATCCCCGGCGGATTCGGTGTGCGGTTCGACTCGCACGTTCATGCCGGTTACACGGTGACTCCCAATTACGATTCAATGGTCGGCAAACTTTTGGTGCATCAACCAACGCGTCCCGAAGCGATAGACTGTATGCGGCGTTGTTTGAACGAATTCAAGATTGAGGGGATTAAAACATCAGTACCGCTGCAATTGAAGATTTTGGAACATCCTGATTTTCAGTCGGGCAAAATTGACACCGGATTCATTGAGCGGAATTTTATGTCGTAGGATTTGCGGTTAAAAAAGGAAGGATTTAGATGCGCCCTCACCGGACTCCAAAAACAGGAAAATCATTTTCGTCAAAATGAAACTTGCGGATATAAACATCCCGTTCCCAGCCGGGTCGGGTGCTCCGTTTTGTGTGGTAAATGACGAGCGGCTCCGGTTCGTCCAGAAGGAAACTGGCATGTCCCACTCCGAATGCCCGGCTGCCCGGTGTGTTGGATGAGGTGAAGACCGGTTCGGGATGTTTTTTCCAATGCTGGGGATTCAGCGGATCGTCGCCGACCAATTCCAATATCCCTATCTTGTACGTCGGAAGCCACGAGGCACCCGCCGAATAGGTTACGAACGTCCGGTTGCCCCGTTTGAGAACTTGTGCCGCTTCGTGAAGTCCCCGTGACTCGAGAGTTTCTTCCGTCCGCTCCCAGAGGTAATCATCGTTGCGGCACATCAGTACCCGAGGTCCTGAAATTGTTGCCGGATCGGACATCGGTGCAATGTATTGATATTGAATGTCCTCTTTCGTTTTCCAGCCCGACCAGACGGCATAGAGTTTGCCGTTGTGTTCCAAGACAGTCATATCAATCGCCCAGCAGCCGTCGTCCCCCTCTGCACCGGTTCCGCAGGTGGGAAGCGGTCCAATCAATTCATATTCTCCGAAGGGATTCTCTGTTTTGGATTTCAACACGTATGCCCGGTGTGTGGCATTGTCGCCGTCGGAAGCGGCAAAATAGACGTACCAACGGTCATCAAACCGGTGCAATTCGGGTGCCCAAACCTGACGCGAATAGGGTCCCGTTTCCGGTGCCCGCCAAATCAGATGGCGGGTTCCCAGTTTGAACGGAGTATCCGTCTCGTAGAGAGCAATGCCGAGGTCTCTGTCGGTGAAGCACCAAATATAGCGGTCGCCGTCTTTAATGATCCATGGGTCGGCACGATTTTCAAGAACCAATATGTCGGTCGGTTTTTCCTCTTCTGCCGGACAGGGAAACGATAGGAGCAGCAGTGCTGCCAGAGGGTATAGCAATGTTCTCATGGTTCCGATTGTACCGGACGCAGTGCCGATTGCAAGACGCACTCTGGGGGTCGATATGGTTTCTGCATGGTTTCTGCGAACCACTGATATTGCGGGAACCTCTAAAAATAGATTCTTTGCGTCCTTTGCACGATCTTTGCGCACCTTGCGGTTAACATGGTTCGGATTTAACCGCAAAGTACGCAATGGGTTACGCAAGGTGCGCAAAGTACAGATTTGGTGCGTTTCGGCATAGATCAAAATGTAAAAATTGATTTTTAGAGGTTCCCTTGACATTCCCCGCTGAACCCGCATAATACAAATTGCTTCTCTTTTCCCTAAATTTGTATTTCTCCATGAATCGACTGTTCGCTGCCCTATCCTTTTTCTTTGCCGTCTGTTTATCTGCCTCGGCAACCACTATCACCAACGACATCGTCTCCGTTACATGGAACGCTGAACAAAAAACCGTCAGCCTTGCCGACCAGTCAGGAACCTTCGCCAAAATCGAACTGCCGAATGCGCACTCTGCGACGGCGGACGATGCCGGACAGCCCGCCAAGGGAGGCGTGCTCTTTGTGCAACGTGATACAGGAGAAATCGAAATCGTCTTCGGCGTTGGGGAACAAAGTCCTTTCGTCGATATATGTCTTCTTCTCAACGAAGATATGTTCAAAGATGGACACATTAAGACCCTCGAATACCCCAAAATCGAATTGCAGATACCGGCAGACGAAATTGTAACGCTCGGCACCGCCGGTCTCCGGGCAGTCAATGGACACAGAGGTTCATACATGTTCCTGACCGCCGCTCATCCGAAAGACCGAAGCGGTGTCGTTACCGGCTGGATTTCAAGCGACGAAGGTTCCGGTATCGTCTTTTCCGAAAAGGATACAAACGGTCGGGCAGTGATCAAACCCGTCATTCAATACGGCAAATTCGTGCCGCCGGAAGAATTTTTTCTTGTGAGTGGCGAAATTTTCGTCATCGGGCGATTCGACGATTGCCGAATAGGGCTGGAATCCTACGCCGACGAGATTGCCGAATACAATGAAATTAAACTCAAAGACATCCCCGCCGGCTATTGCACTTGGTATGCCGAAAGTCCCTACGGAGGAGCCGGAAACGAAAGATACATTGTTACCCTGACCGATGCTGCTGCCGAAAAATTAGCCCCCTTTGGATTCAATTTCGTTCAAATTGACGACCGCTGGCAAGACGGAGAGCGTCTCAACGGACCCGCCAGAGGTTTTCTCCGTGTCAATCCCCGAGGTCCCTATCCCAATGGAATGAAGGCACCCGCCGACCATATCCGGTCAAAGAATATGATGGCGGGAATATGGCTTCTCCCCTTTTCCGGTACGCCCGAAGAGAACGATGTCGATCACAGTCTTTACGCCAAAAGCGGCGTGGACGAACCGACGGATAATCAGGGACGAAACACTCGATTCTCTTTCAAGTCGTTTGCTCTCAAGGAAGGGGAACCTTATCGGTCAAGATGGACGGGTGCGACGCTGGATATGACGAATCCTGCCGCACGAGAGTATCTCCACAAAATAGTTTCGCAGATGGCAAATGATTGGAATTACAACTATTTCAAACTGGACGGTTTCAATGCCGCTCTCGGTGTGGAGAACATCTACAATACTGCCAACGGCGAATACCGAGAAGATTATTTCGGGGAAACCGTGTACCACAATCCTGAAATCACGCCGGTTGCCGCTCACCGCTTGGGACTTGAAACAGTCCGAGAGGCGGCGGGAGAAGAGGCGTTCATTCTCGGTTGCAATGTTTCGCAGAACATGCGGTCGATGGGCGCATCCTTTGGGCTTGTCGATGCCATGCGCATTGGTCCCGACAACGGAGCGGGTTGGAGTTCGCTCAAACGGGGACCGTGGCACGGTACGAACCGGTATTTCTTCAATGGTCGGGTCTGGTGGAACGATCCTGATCCGGTCTATGTTAAAGATTCGATGCCGTTAGAACATGCAAAATTGATTGCGACTTGGGTGGCGGTCAGCGGACAACTCTACGTATTCAGCGATTGGCTTCCGAATCTGTCTGAAGAGCGGCTTGACATTTTGCGCCGCACGATGCGTCCGCATGGCTTGACTTCGGCGAGACCTGTCGATTTGTTCAACAAAGATTTCCCGGAGATGTGGCATCTGACTGATTCATCGGGACGGAACATTGTTGCTTTTTACAACTGGGACGAAGCAAATCCGTTGAAAATCGAAACCACACCGCAGTGGATCGGCTTGCCGGAAGCGGAGGAATATGTAGCATTCGATTATTGGGGCAACAAGTTCTTCGGCAGTTTTACCGATAAGTTGTCGGTGGAGGTGCCGGCGGGTTCGTGTCTCGTATTGGCGGTGCAGCCGGTGAAGGAGCATCCGATTTTGTTGAGTACATCGCAGCATGTTACGCAGGGAATTGTCGATGTGGTATCGGTCGCTTGGAATGTCGAAACGAAGACGCTATCCGGCGTGAGTAAAGTAATTGCGAACGATCCTTACGAATTGCGGATTTACGATCCGGCGACGAAGGAAATCCGCAGAGTCATGTTTGAGCCGGCGGAATCCAGCGATTCGTTCCTGTGGAGTGTGCCGTTCTAGAAATGTTGTTTTCAGAGAACCTCTAAAAATACATTCTTTGCGCCCCTTGCGGTTAACATGATTCAGATTTAACCGCAAAGATGCAAAGAAGCGCAAGGAACGTAAGGTACAATTTTATACCGCCCCCCATTGCCGGTATGCCTTGAAAACATCTCCCTTTTAGCATAAAATCAGGCGGTTATCAGTGTTCACCCTACGACTCCCTCTTTTAGAGTTTTAGAGAAACCGAAAAAACAACTATGCAAGCCTCATTTCAACGAAAACTTCGAAAACTTATTTACGGCAGTTCGCTCATCATTTTATTAATTCTGCTCTATGCCGTCGGTCGTCCTGCCCACGTTGTCGTTCAGACAGACGGCGAAATGCGGTTGACCTCCGGCGGATTTCTTGCAGAATACCGTACCGAAAGGGGATTGACCGAAGCACAAATGGGGGAACTTGACCCCGCCAGTAGTGCCGTCAAATTGGCAACCTTTGGTATGCGCGGCGTGGCGATTGCGATGCTGTGGCATCAGGCGAATGAGAGCGAGAAACGGTTTCAATGGAATGATGTCGTGGCGACAGGCTACCAAATCATTTTTTTGGAGCCGCATTTCGTTTCGATCTGGGATTTTCTCGGCTGGAAGCTCGCCTACAATGCTTCCGCCTCCTTTGATGATTACCGGGAACGCTACCGCTGGGTGATTCGCGGTATCGACTTTTTGCTCACCGGTTTGGAAAAGAACAGGAGGTCGCCCCAACTCCATAAAAGAGTGGGCTGGACGGTGTCCCAAAAAATCGGAATTGCCGACGAAGTGGAACAATACCGGCGGCTGCTCCGGGATGATGAAGAATTCGGTGAACGGCATAACTGTCCGCTTCCCTCTGACCGGGACAACTGGCTGCTGGGTCGCCGTTGGTATCATTTGGGGGAAGCCCTCGTTCTCAGCGGTATCAGTTTGGGCAATGAGTCGGATCCCGTCTATTTTGCCAATTCACGCTTGAACCTTTTTAATTATGCGAAATGGAAACGAAGAGACGGTATTTTCGGTGAGGAAGCCATTGCGGCTTGGGACTGGGCACTCGACGAATGGATTGCCTTCGGGAAACTGAAAATGAATACCGCCATTCCGGTTGACCGGACAAAGTTTCGTGTAACACCGGGGGAAGCAGTACACACCGTCATTTTGGAGACCACCGAAATTGTGCGGGAAGAGGAAAAAGAACTGCTTGCCGAGTTGAACAGCATTGCACCTGACCTGAAACAAGACCTTGCTATTGAAATTTGGCATCAACTCGGTAACGCCGCCGGACAACAAGGCTCGCTGCTCCCCTTTCTGGAAGAGGTCGAGGGACTGAATGCCCAGTTCTATCCCGTCGAGGAACTTCAACTTGTCCGGCAGTGGCTCGAAAAAAATGAGCCGAACTGGCGGGAACGGTTAGCCGCCGAACAAGAGGCATTGATTCCTGAAGACCAAAAAGAACTACGCACCATTCCGCCGCTCTTTCTCAACGAAGAAGACCGCGATATGTTAAGCAAGACCGACGGTGAAATCTCAGAAATCAGACACCGTGCGTCGAATATGCTGCGGCTGAATCCGACACGGCTCTCTCAGGAAATTCAGGAATTGGAGGAGGTTGACCTCGAACAAAGACGCAGGGCAAGAGCCATTGTGGCAAGACTGGACGAACACCCGGAACTCACCCGCATGTCCAATCTCTTCCGGGGGATCGTCGGCTACGACTCCCGGTTCCGCGAAGTGGCGGTCGAGACCACTTCACAGGCGGATGACGCTCACCGGCTCCGGTTTGAAGCGAGAAGAGCCTACTATGCCGAAGGGGGAGGCGGTCTGAACGATGCGTTGGAGGGCTGGCTCAATGCTATGCGGAAATGGGATGAACTCCTTGATTTGGAAGAGTTTCAGGACAGAGCCGCCGACATGGATTTTCTGCGGGACCGCATCGACCTTGCCGAAAGGATTCTGATCCTGCTGGACGAAACCAACAACATCTTTTCCACCGTTGCCGACGATCCCGTACCCTTCCACCGCTTAATGTGGCAGCGGGTTTTCCACAACGACAATGCTGTTGCGGCTGCCACCGCCGCATTAGAATATGCCAAAGAGGAATATGAAAAAGCCCTGGCGGAACCGGACGCGGTCAAACGGCGGGAAGGTTTGGAAACAGCGGAAGGCTACTTCCTGACCGTTGCCGAACATTTTCTCAACATAAACTTCCGCGAAAAATTTATGGAATACGCTCCCTTCTTCGACCTGCGGGATCGGATTCTGGAAACCGTCGCGTACTACATCCGTTCGCTGGAGTCACAGGGGAAACCGCTTCCTGAACCGCTGATTCTCCGGTCATACGTCGAATTGATGCTGATCCATGACCCGGCAATCGCGGCGGCGAATGAAATGTTAAGCAATGCCCGACTGCTCCTCGCGGAAGAAAAATATGAGGAAGCCCGCTCGGAACTCGACCAAGCGGTCGCAGTATGGCAGGCGGTATTGGAAAAATATCCGATCATTGCTCACGATCCTACGAACCCGGCGTACGCACACATTGAAACTCTGGCAATGGAATATGTCCGAATGTTGCAGGCGCAAGACGAACCGCTGCCCGGCGATTTTCCATTGAGAGCCTTTTTGAGGTGAGGTGTTTTTTTTAACCGCAAAGACGCAAAGAAGCGCAAGGGGTGCAAAGGGGAAAAGAGCAATTTGTGCCCGTTTATAATATCGCAAAAAATCACAGGCTATGAGTAAAATTTCACGAATATCCATTTCCGTTGAAGAGGAACTACTCGAAAGGTTCGACGAACTTAGTGAGCGGCGGGGCATCCCGACCCGCTCGGAGGCGATGAAACATTTGATGAATTCGGCACTGGTCGAGGAAGAGTGGGAAAGCGGTGAAGCCGTTGCTGCTGTGATCACGATTATTTATGACCATCATAAAATTTCGATATTACGGAAAATCGTCGATTCTCAACACCGTTACGGTGAAATTGTCATTTGTTCTCAACATGCTCATTTGGATCACAACAATTGCATGGAAAACATTATTGTGCAGGGAAAAGTTGAAGATGTCCGACGGCTGCACAAGTTACTTTCCTCCATCAAAGGCATGAAACATACCGTCCTTTCCATGAGTACGACCGGCAGAAACACTTGACGATGCCGCGCGTTTTGCCTCTTTTTCTTGCGCTCTTTGCGAGAACTTTGTGTTCCTAACATCTCCTATTGGTCAAAAGATTCAGGATGTTTTCCACGATGTTTTCCACTACGGCAATAAGCATTTCCGCTCCAAAGGAGCATAATATCCACAACCGCCGGTGTCCACCAGCGGAACGCCGTTCTTCTGCCTCCTAACTCCTAACTCCTAACTCCTAACTCCCTCATAGTAAGGGTTCCCCAGAGGCTTGGGTCTTGATCATACGGCAGAGGGGGAGCCGCGAGGAAGTAACTGTTGCCGTATTCCCGGTCGGATATTGCAAAATGAAAACCGAGATTTGTGTGTTCCGCCGGGTCAAAACCGGTTAAAACCTTGCCGGGCAGAAAAACGTCTAACCGATAACCCGAATGCGCAACTTTGCTCTGCATTTTGATTTGCGACAGGTCAATCGCGTTCGGATGTTCTCTTGCACGGTGAATCGGCAGCCAAAGTGCCAGCGGTTGTGATTGATCCCGTCCGCTTCCAATGGGCATGAACAGAAGGCGGTGGCAAAAACGTGATGCCCGATGGATGTCCTTGATGTCCCGTGTGTCGAGACAAATCTGGATGCCGTCGCTGTCGTCCGGCTGTGTGGAGCGGCACCAGAGCGATTGTTTTTTTTCAGAGACGGTCAATGAAAAGAGCAACCCGGTTTCGTTCCAGCCGAGGCGAAAATCGTAGGGCAACCGATGTTGCGCGTTGGAATCTTCGAGTCCGCTCACATTCGGCAGTTGATAGGTTTCGTCGAGAAGAGTGCCCGCTGCGGCATACTTGCAGGGAAAACGGAACCGATATAAAAAGGATTTGGCAAACATATACGGTAAACGGGGAGAAATTGGACGTTTTTTCCTTGCGTCCTTTGCGGTTAAAAAAAAGAGAATTTAACCGCAAGGAATGCAAAGCCCTGTTTTAATTATTCAGACACAGAAACCGCAAGGAGCATTTTCAGTCTGTTTCAGGTATCGCCCAACACCCAACATGTGTCGTTATTACGGCATCATCCGCCTGACATCGGCACGACCCAAACTTTGAGTTCGCTTTCGATGCCCTGTCCGAGGTAAATACGCACCGTGTAGAGTGCCAGTTCCTTGATCGGACCGGACAACCGTACCTGATCCGCTGTGAGCACAATTCCTTCGTTGCGGAGTGCTTTGACGATTTCTTCCGGTCCCACTGAACCGTAGAGATGCCCCTCTTCGTTGGCATTCGCTTCAATCGAGACCCGCTTCGTGCGGATTTCATCGGCAAGTGATTGAAGTCCGGCAAGCCGTTTCTTCTGAATTTCGGCAAGTTTCGCCCGGTGCTTTTCCACCATTCGCTTATGGTGTTCCGTCGCAACGGTTGCCAAGCCTTGCGGAATCAGAAAGTTATTGGCGTACCCCAGTTTTACTTCGACGATATCCCCTTGCTTGCCCAGATGGTCAATCGTTTGGATCAGAAGAAGTTCCACGCCGCCGTTTTCTCCTTGCGGCAACCGGTGTCCGTCCCGACGCTGTGCTTGTGCCTGTTTACGTTTTCGGATGAGTGTTGTCATTGTTGTTGTCAATAATCAGTGTTTACGGCAGTGTTGTTGAGGGTTTACGCATATCAAAACGGCACCTCGCCGTCGTCTGCCGGGGCATCGTAATAATCCTGTTGCGGCGATGCCGAATACCCCGATGAACTTTTGGTGTTTTGCCGGGAATAATCGGCACCATCATCTCCTGCCATTCGACCGCCTTTACCGGAGCCCGACGGCATCAAAATCATTTTTTCGCAGATCACCTTCAATTTTGAACGTTTCTGCCCCTCCTGTTCCCATGTATCCTGCTTGAGCCGCCCTTCGACCAAAATGGGGGAACCTTTCGCTTTATGTTCACAAACGAGTTCCGCTTGCCGTCCCCAAATGGTTACGTCAATAAATGAAGTCTCATCGACCCATTCTCCCGATTGTGTCTTCCGCCGGTCATTGACCGCCAAGCCAATCTCTGTAACGGCAAGCCCTGAAGGGATGTGCCGCAACTCGGGATCACGTGTGATGTTCCCTACCAAAATTACTCTGTTCAAACTATTATAACTTGCCATCTGCTACCTCTACAAGTGTTTCTCCACAACGGAAGGGATTACGGTTTATACTGACAACGGCATAAAATTGGTCTTTTTCTTCTTCACGAAAACCTTGCGTACTTTAGCGGTTAAATCTCTCTTTTTCCGCAACGTACGCAAAGAAACACGCAAAGGTACATTTTCATACCGCTTTCGGTATCAATCTTTCAATCGGCACACATTCAATCGGCATCATCGTCGTCAACAAGATTGACGGCATCAATGATCGAAACGGGCAGGATTTCTTCTGGAATCTCGGTCTGTCCTGCGTGGAGTTTTCCAGCCCGGGCATGTTCGACCAGTGTATCGACCAACCGCGGTTCAACCCCCACAATCAAGAAGCGGAGAATACTGCCGCTCAACTGAAACTGCCGGTTCAAATCTTTAACAGCAGTCGGATCAATCCGAAAATAGGCAAGCCAATAGGTGCCGCGGCGGTGTCCCTTAATCGGGTATTCAAGTTTCCGCTCATCCCACAGGCGGCTGAGAAGCACTTCTCCGCCGAATTGCTCAACAATGCTTGCAACCTGACTGGAAACTTCGTCCGCCCCTCTGGCGTAGAGATCGGAATCAAAAATAAACAACCCTTCGTAAACTTTTTCTGCCATAAATGGATGGGCTTTGGTTCGATTTATTATCGAGTTTATCGGACGGTATTGTACCCTAAATGTGTCATTTTTGAAGGGGGGCAATGCAGTACATCGTAAACAGCATGAAATTTCCCCTTGCGCTCTTTGCGTCTTAATGATTAACAGGGCTTTGTGTCTTTGCGGTTATGTGTTTCGTCTGGGGCGTAGTGGCTCTGATCTAAATTGCGATCTGATCTTTGATCCGGCAGAGTGGCAATCAGTAGGGAGTGTGATTCATCGCGGCGAGCCGTTGCCAGAGAAGCCCCCACCTTTATCGGTGATGGTGCGATTCATCGCGAGGTTGGGCGGTTATGGGAATCGTCCGAGCCGCAAGGATCCTCCGGGTGTGGAAACGGTCTGGAAAGGAATGCAACGAATGTGGGATTTGGCGTGGGCATGGCAAACCTTCGAACCAGGAGTAAAAAAGGAATGAAGACTTGTGGAGTACAACCAGGGCGATAGCCGACTGGGAACGGGTTCCGCTTCCAGTGCGGAGTACGATGCGTTCCCGGAATCCAAACGTTCCGGCAAGGAAGAACGTCCAATTCCTCCCCGCTTGCAGTATATTTTGGGAAGGCTTTCATATTTCCACAAGGATCAACTCTGCAATTCGATGATCGAGGGCAACCCGCGTTTCTCCGATAGCAAGCAAAAAGGGGATATTCGAAGCAATAGTACCGCTTCGGAGCAGTTGAAAACGGGTGCCGACAAAAAGCCCCATACCCATAAGCCTGCCTTGCAACTCCACGTCGGCAATCACATCCACAACAGTCCCGTGCGACCCGTTGGGAAAACGGCTCAAAGAACCGACTCTGTCAGAACGAAAACAGCGTTCGATATTCATAAGTAAAAAACTGATTATGCCGGATCAAGTGGCGGATAATTTTGTTAAAATAGGAAAGTAACCCCTTGTGTACTTTGCGGTTAAATCCAAACTATCTTAACCGCAAGGGGCGCAAAGATGGTGCAAAGGACGCAAAGAATCTATTTTTAGAGGTTCTCTTAACAGGAGACGATATTTTTCTTGGATACTATGAATAATTACGTCCTTACTCATGTTCTATCATAACATATTACGCAGAAAAATACAGCAGAAAATTGGAAAGGCTATTTACACGCAAGCCCGTACGTTTTCCGATTGCAGACTCTGTGAACGCATGCTATAATCATCACTTATGACTAAATCGACAGACGAACTTGCGAATGATGAAAGCCCGCAGCCCGCAGCCCGCAGACGGCAACAGAATGAAACCGGCGGCGTAGCCGCTGTCTCAAAAGAAGACTGGCTGCGCCTCAAACGTCTCGGCTTTTCCGACCGCCGCCTTGCAGAGATTTTTAATACCTCCGAAAAGTCCGTCAGAGCAACACGCACCGCGCTCGGCGTTACGCCCGTGCGAAAAATGGTCGATACATGCGCCGGTGTGTTTCCCGCCGTACTGCCCTACTATTATTCGACTTACGGCGAAGAAGATGAACCGACTGCGCCCGATGATCGACAAACAGTTTTAATTCTCGGCGGCGGTCCCAACCGCATCGGACAGGGAATCGAGTTTGATTATTGCTGTTGCCACGCGGCATTTACCGCCAAGAAGATGGGATACCGGACAGTCATGATGAACTGCAATCCCGAAACGGTCTCGACCGATTACGATACTTCGGATGTCCTTTACTTTGAACCGCTGACGCTCGAAGATGTGCTGGCGGTGATCGCTCACGAAAAGCCCATCGGCGTAGTCTTGCAGTTCGGCGGACAAACGCCGCTTAACCTGGCGAATGCACTGGCAGACGAAGGCGTGCCGATTTTGGGAACCGATGTCAATGCGATTGCTCTTGCCGAAGACCGCCGGTTGTTCGGAGAAATGTTGCAGGAACTCGGAATCCGGCAATCGGAAGGAGCCACCGCGACCGAGTTGGAAGACGCTCTGAATGCGGCAGAGCGAATCGGTTATCCAGTATTGATGCGTCCGAGTTTCGTGCTGGGCGGAGCAAAGATGGAAATTATTTTCGACAGTGATGACCTGAAATCATACTGGTCGGCACTCTTGGAATACTCACGGCAAGCCGACTTGACGATAGATGCAAGCCGACCGATTCTGATCGACCGATTCCTTGAAGATGCCATCGAAGTCGATGTCGATGCCGTGTCGGATGGCGAGACGGTATTGGTGGCGGCGATCATGGAACACATCGAAGAGGCGGGTATTCACAGCGGCGACTCGGCATGTTCTCTGCCGCCGCAATCCCTTACGCCGCAAATTATTAAGCAATTAGAGTCGGCAACGAAAAAAATTGCATTGAAAATGAATGTCGTCGGTCTGCTCAATATCCAATTTGCGATCAAAAACAATTTAGTTTATGTTTTGGAAGTGAACCCGAGGGCAAGCCGGACGATTCCCTTTGTGAGCAAGACGATCGGAGAACCGATGGCGAGCATTGCAATGCGGGTGATGCTGGGAGAAAAGTTGTCGGTGATCTACAAGGACAAACCATTTAAGTCTTGGTCGGACATTGGACATGTGGCGGTGAAGGAGTCGGTCTTTCCGTGGTCTCGTTTTCCCGGCGTGGACACGCGGTTGGGTCCCGAAATGAAATCGACGGGGGAAGTGATGGGCATTGCGGAGACTTTCGGCGAAGCGTTTGCGAAGGGGGAACATGGTACGGGCGTGCCGGTGCCGATTGAGGGAAATGTATTTATCTCGGTAAAGGAATCGGACAAGCCGTTTGTCGGCGAATTGGCGAGGGAGTTGGTGAAACTTGGTTTCAATGTGATTGCCACGAAGGGTACGGGCGCGGTGTTATCGAGTATGGGCTTTGACATTGAAACGGTGTCGAAGATTACGACAGGAGAGCGACCGAACATTTTGGATCGCATGATTGACGGCAAGGTACAATGGATCATTAACACGCCTTCGGGCAAGAATCCTCATCGTGATGAGGTGTCGATACGCACGACGGCAAATCGTTTGGGTATTCCGTTGGTAACAACGATTCGCGGGGCGAAAGCGTTTGTAGAGGCGATACAGTTTCAACGGGGAACGCCCAGCGTGAATGTGAAGGCGATACAGGATTATTTGTGAAGTTAGTCCTCTCGCCTGCGAGAGGGGGAGAGTTGTTTGGATTTTCACATAAAAACATTATGAACCATTGGACAAAATTAAGCATAGATTTTGCAAACCAACGGAATTACCTCGATGAGTTGTTTCGAGTCTATCCGACTATTCCTGATTCCATCCGGGATATTGACGAGGGAAAATGGAAAGAAGTCGAGAAAGCGTTTAGCGGAAAAGACGATGTGGCACTGTTGTGTTCATTATTGAAGTTAAAACTTTTTCCAATCAAAGATTCTTACGTTGCTTACTTGAAAAGAGACAAAGAGTCCATTTTACGAAATCCTAAAACTGTAAAGCGACTATGTTTACGTTTGCGTGAAATGGGTTTAGACAAAATTTGGGAAAAGTGTTCTGAACCGAAAGAAACCAATCGTCAAATTGGTCCCCTATTCAGTAATTGGCTCAAAAAGGGAGAATTGGGCTTGCCTTTACTGGACAAAACAAAATTTGAGCAATCTTCTGAAGATGCGATTTTCATAGAACCGGATACTATTCTCAAAGACTTTGCAGAAAAGCAATTAGAATACAAGGGAGACAAAAGACCGGATTTTATTGCGAGAGTAAGAAATCATTATATCATTGGCGAAGCGAAATTCTTAACGGATTTTGGCGGACATCAGAACGCTCAATTCGAGGATGCAAAAATTCTTCTGAAAGACACATCAGCAAAGGCTACAAAAATTGCAATACTGGACGGCGTTTTGTACATTCCCGGCAGGAATAAAATGTACGATTATCTTAACACGCACAAAGAAGAGTATCACATCATGAGCAGTTTGCTGTTACGTGATTTTTTGTTTCAGTTTTAGTCAAACGTTTATCATGCTTCATACCCACACCATCAAAAAATCAGAACAACGAATTATCGAATCGACAAAAATTGTTTCGTCGAGAAAAATCTCCTTCGAGGAGAATATTCTAATCGAAGGAGACAATTTGAAGGTTATGAAAATGTTTTGCGAATCGGGCTTTGCTGGAACAATCGACTTGGTGTATATTGATCCTCCTTTTGCAACCGGTAATACGTTTCGCAAAGGAAAACGTTCTGCAACAGTCAGTAGTTCGCAGGATGACGAAATTGCCTACATTGACGAAAAGACGGGAAGTGAGTTTATTGAATTTCTCCGTGAGCGGTTGATATTACTTCGGGAATTGATGAGCGATAGCGGTTCGATTTATCTGCATATAGATTACAAAATCGGACATTACGTCAAAGTCATGATGGACGAAGTTTTCGGCATAAAAAATTTCCGCAATGATATTACACGAATCAAATGTAATCCCAAAAACTTTCAGCGCAGTGGTTACGGAAATTATAAGGATATGATTCTGTTCTATACGAAATCCGACAATTTTCTGTGGAACGAACCTCTGGTGGAGCGGAGCGATGAAGAAATTGCTCGGTTATTCACAAAGGTTGATTCGCAAGGAAGGCGGTACACGACCAATCCGTTGCATGCACCGGGCGAGACTCGCAATGGGGCGACGGGACAAGCATGGAAAGGAATGTTGCCGCCTGCTGGTCGGCACTGGCGATATGATCCGGCGGTACTTGATGAGTTAGAGAGCAAGGGACTGATTGAGTGGTCAAAAAATGGTGTTCCACGAAAAATTATCTATGCCGAGGATTGTGAAACAAAACGTATTCAGGATATTTGGGAGTTCAAAGACCCACAGCATCCTCTTTATCCGACGCAAAAGAATCTGGAAATGCTCAATCTGATTATCCGCACATCGTCTGATGTGAATTCTGTTGTTCTTGATTGTTTTTGCGGCTCTGCCACCACGTTGGTTGCGGCGGAAACACTCGGTCGTCGTTGGATTGGAATCGACCAGTCGCCACAAGCGATTGAAGTTGCCAAAAAGCGATTGGAGCATGACAAACCCTTTTTGAGGACGTTTCGAGAATTGGTTCATACATAGATTACGACGGGAGAGCGACCAAACATCTTGGATAGCATGATTGACGGCAAGCGTAAGCGAGGAACGCCTTTGTGAACTTCGTGCCTTTGTGAGAAAATAATTGAATAACATTACGATGAATTCAGTCGCAACCAAACCGATATTCGTCATTCTCGCCGGTCCCAACGGAGTGGGTAAGACGACCGGTGCGCTGTCGATTCTGCCGCAGGAACTTCGGATCATCCACTTCGTGAATGCCGACTTGATCGCACGAGGTCTCTCGCCGCTCAAACCGGCACTTGCCGATACTGTAAACGAGGAAAAATTGGACGTTTTTTCCTTGCGTCCTTTGCGTATTCCTTTACGAACCTTGCGGTTAAAAAAAAGAGAATTTAACCGCAAAGCAAAGAAGTGTAAGGTTCGCAAAGTACAATTTCATGCCGTCTTGGAGCGATGATTAACCGATAAACGTTATGCAGAACATTCCCGAAAAACTGAAATGGTATCAACCGCTGGGATTGGGATGGTGCGCTGGCGGACCGCCGCCCTGGCGAATATCCGTCGATGAAATGACCGGTTGTGTTGAAATCAAACGCGCTCCGTTAATCCAATTTTCCGTCGTGATATTTGGGCTCGTACTGGCAGCAATTATGGGAGGAATACTCTATGCTTTGTATGTCTATGCTCCGATTGACGATAATGCTAAAATACTTCTTGCCCGCTTCGTAGTGTTGTTTCCCGTGCTGATGCTTGTTGGAATGCCGGCTGTCGATGCGCTATGGACTCTATTAAATGCTCGGCACTGGAAAGGACCGCTTCGATTTCGTTATGATCCGCAAAGTTGTGAACTGTTTTTTGCGAGAGAAAACGTGACATATCGACATGGAGAATACGCAAGCCTCATCCTCGGCTGTGTACGTGGTGCCGATATGAAAGGGAGAGTCAAAACATTTGGAATGTGGGGAAGAGGCGAAGCAACGGGAAGATTGGCGCAGATCACTCAAATTTTCATGTTGGTTCGCGACAAAAATAATGAATGGCAACGACATAATCTCACTGACGATATTGTCGCTTGGAAAACTTATCAATCAGGCAGCAAACCCTTTATGAAAGTCGCCGATTGCCTGCGTTCCTTCCTTGACTTTGACGTATTCGTCAAGGATTACTCGCTGGATGAATGTTGGGGACAACAGAATTGAAAATAACCGATAGCGACCTATAATGATCCGAAGATGGCAAGGTGCAATGAATCATTAACACGCCTTCGGGCAAGAATCCTCATCGTGATGAGATGTCGATTTGCCGTGAAGTTAGCCCTCTCGCTGGCGAAAGGGCAGCAGAGCCGCTAATCATAAGCGGCAGTGAATATTAGACGAAGGAGCCTAACCAATGCAAACACAAGAACATCAAATTTTTGAACTGCGTGAGTGGCGGTTGTCCGATGCGGCGGCAATTGCAGAACATGCAAACAACATCAACATTTGGAATCATGTCCGCGACTATTTCCCGCATCCCTATTCGGAAGAAGACGGAAAGCAATTTATCGAATCGGTATTGGGCAAACCAAAGCCCGCTGTGGATTTAGCGATTGTTGTTCAGGAAAAAACCGTCGGCGGAATCGGGTTGGTTCTGCAAAAAGATGTGGAACGAATCAGCGCAGAAATAGGTTATTGGCTGGGCGAAAATTATTGGAACAAAGGAATTATGACCGAAGCAATCAAGCAAATGGTAACGTATGCTTTTTCACATTTTCCTTTGCGAAAAATTTACGCACCGGTTTTCGATTTCAACATCGCCTCGCAAAAAGTGCTGCAAAAAGCCGGTTTTGAATTAGAAGCCGTCCTGAAACAAGCCGCTATCAAAAACGGTATAATCGCTAACTTACACTATTATAGTTTTATAAAAGGGAGTCTCTAAGAATGATTTTTACACTTTGCGTACTTTGCATAACCATTTGCGTTCTTTGCGGTTAAAAAAAGGTATAAAAAAACACCCATGACACAGGACATCCCCGAAAAACTGAAATGGTATCAACCGCTGAAACTTGCATTCCGCAAACGGTTGCTGGCTTGGCGTGTGTCCATTGATGAGATTACAGGTTGTGTTGAAATCAAACGGGCTCCGTTGATTCAAGTTGCCTCCATCATGACAGGACTCGTGTTGGCGGCGGTCGTTTGGGGAATATCCTTTGCCGCCCATCGTTGGTTCCCTGGTAATGAGGGTGAAAAAATGGTTTTCGTCGGCTGTATGATCATACTGCCGCCGCTTACTTTTGTCGTGCATTTGGTCATAAATGCTACGATAACCCTATTCAATTCCCAACACTGGAAAGGGTTGCTCCGCTTTCGCTTCGATCCGCAAAACGGCGAACTGTTCTTTCCACGGGAAAACATGACATACCGGCAGAAAGATTGTCAAAAAATCATTCTCGGCTGTGCTCGCGGCTGGGACAAACGAGGCTGGTCTAAAATGGGTATCGTCTATTACAAAATAGGCGGTTGGTATTCAAAAGGTACAGGAGTATCTTCAAACGAAGACAAACCCAACACACAGATATTTATGCTGATCCTTGACAACAGCGGATGGAAACGCCACAATCTTACCCATGATTGGGGATACAAGTTGTCGAACGAGCAGGGCAGCAAACCCTTTATGAAAGTCGCCGATTGTCTGCGTTCCTTCCTCGACTTCGACGTATTCATCAAGGATTACTCGCTGGATGAATGTTATGGGCAACAGAATTGAGGATATAAATTGTACTTTGCGTTCTTTGCGGGAACCTTGCGTACTTTGCGGTTAAATCCGAACTATTTTAACCGCAAAGTTCGCAAAGGAATGCGCAAAGGACGCAAAGAAAACGTCCCATTTCTCCCCGTTTACGGTATAATACCGCCTACCGTAAACGGCATATCTCCTAACTTCCAACTCCTATCTCCTACCTCCTGACTCCTCAAAATGCCTTCCAATGTCCGTCGTGAAATCCTTGTTGCTATTGCCAGTGATCCTAACGCTGTTGCCGTTCCTCTTGCCGGCAAAACGTCCGACCTCAAAGTCCTGTTCGCCCGGCATTGCTTCAATGATACCGTCCAAAGAGAACGGCTGCCGGAAAAGGTCTATGCTTCGCTGCGGGAAACGATCCGTGATGCGAAACAACTTGATCCCGATATTGCCGAAACTGTTGCGAAGGAAATGTGTCTTTGGGCGCAAGAACATGGAGCGACTCATTTCAGTCATTGGTTTCAGCCGATGACCGACAGCACTGCCGAAAAGCATAATTGCTTTGTTGTCCCCGGCGCATCGCCAAGTGATGCGGCTCACACAGATGCGGCGCATGCGGCGAACATCGGTGCGATTGCCAAGTTTAGCGGCAACGAACTCGTGCGCGGCGAACCGGATGCAAGCAGTTTTCCCTCCGGCGGACTTCGGGCAACCTTTGAAGCCCGAGGCTACACCGCTTGGGATCCGTCCAGTCCTGCCTTTGTCCTTCGGCATAAAAACGGAGCAACGCTCGTCATTCCGACGCTCTTCGTCAGTTGGACCGGCGATGCCCTCGATATGCGGACTCCCCTGCTCCGGTCGATGGTTGCCCTTGAACAGCAGGCACTCCGTGTCCTCAAACTCTTCGGAAATAAAAAAGCAAGGAATGTTTATCCCACCGTCGGGGCAGAGCAGGAATTTTTCCTCATCGACCGCCGCCTTGCCGCACTGCGTCCCGACCTGCTCATTACCGGTCGGACGCTCTTTGGTGCCAAGCCGCCGAAAGGACAGGAACTCGATGACAGTTATTGCGGAGCGATGCCCGAAAGAGTGATTGCCTTCATGACCGAATTGGAATACGAGGCAATCCTGCTCGGCATTCCGGTACATACCCGGCACAATGAGACAGCCCCCTCGCAGTTTGAAATTGCTCCGCGTTTTGAACCGGCAAACCTTGCGGTGGATCATCAAATGCTGCTGATGCAACTGTTGCGGAACATTGCCGTTCGTCATGGATTCTATTGCCTGCTGCACGAAAAACCTTTTACAGGTATCAGCGGCAGTGCGAAACATAACAACTGGTCGCTGATGACGGACACGGGGGAAAACCTGCTGGAACCGGGGCAGAGTGATTTATCACCGCCGCACGGCAATGCGCAGTTTCTGTTCTTTATGGCAGCAGTGCTTCGGGCAGTGCATCTGCACGGCGATCTGTTGCGTATGAGTGTCAGCGGTGCGAGTAATGATCATCGGCTCGGAGCGGACGGTGCCCCGCCTGCAATCATGAGCGTCTTCCTCGGCGGTACGTTGGAGGCGGTGTTTCGCCAACTTGCGGAGGAGACCGTCGGCAGACGGCAAGAGGCAGACGGCAGACGGCAGACGGCAGACAGCGACGGAGAAGGAGCGGGGGCTGCGTCGTCGGAAGAGAGTACGAAACAGAATTCTGCCGTCTGCTGTCCGCCGTCTGCCGCCTCCAACTGCAATCTGCCGTCTCACATCCCGCCGCTCAAACGGCACAGCGAAGACCGCAACCGCACAAGCCCTTTTGCCTTCACGGGGAACAAGTTCGAGTTTCGGGCGGTCGGGTCGAGTCAAAATGTCGCCCGTTCAACGACAGTGCTCAATGCCATTGTTACCGAAAGTCTCGATGACATGGCAGGACTTTTGGAAGAAGCCATAAAAGCGAAAAAAGATTTTCACGTTGCAGTACATGAGATCGTTTGCAAAACAATCCGTGAACATCAGGCGGTACTCTTTAACGGCAACTGTTATTCGGAAGAGTGGAAGAAGGAAGCCGGGAAACGGGGCTTGCCCAACTATACAACGACCGTGGAGTGTCTGCCGCTCATGAACAGCGAGAAAGCGGTCGAACTTTTCGCCAGGTACAACATTTTCAGTAAGGCGGAGTCGGAGAGCCGCTATGAAATCTATGCGGAGAATTACATCAACACGATCCACATCGAGGCGGACACCGCCGTCGAAATAGCGGGCACCATGATTCTCCCGGCAGTCCTTCGGTACAAGTCGGTATTAGTGGTTTCGGCAACGACGAAGTTGCAGAAAAAGGTGTTACACGAATTGGATGCGGCAATCGATTCGCTCATCGAAGCCTTCGATAAATTAAAGGATGCGGTGTCTCATGTACCGGAAGACGGCACCGCGAGCCGCCCTGTCTGCGGGACGCAGTTGGTCGCGGAGTATTATTGCCACGAGGTGTTGCCCGCAATGAAAACGCTCCGCGAAGCGGTCGATGTGTTGGAAACTATGGTGGATGATGATTTGTGGCCCATGCCGACGTATACGGAAATGCTCTTCGCGAGGTGAGGGATGCCGGTACACTTGAAACGGCTTGAAATTGCACCTTGTGCCCTTTGCGAACCCCCCGTGCGCGTTACGGTTCCATTCCTCTTCTTTTGACCGCAAAGGATGCGCCGAAAAAAGTTTCCTTTGACCGCTGTTGACAGTAGTCACTTCTCTACAAGAACCGTACTCGCCGTTCTCCTTTTCGGTTTGGCAGGGACAGGGGTAGATTCCTTGATGACATCATAAACTTCTTTCCGATGAACACTGACATCCTTCGGTGCTTCGATGCCGAGACGCACTCTGTCTCCGCGCACTTCGACCACAAGGACGGAAACGTCATCGTTAATAACAATACTTTCATTTATTCTACGGGTGAGCACCAGCATAATGGCTATCCTTTCCGTTTGGGCGCATTCATAATGCCGCCTAACGTATTACTACTCTACGCATTACTACTCTGGTAGTCTTACTCCCAAATAGCGGTTTGTCAAGGAATTGGAGCAAAAAAAGTGCCAATAACTCTTTTTAATGACAGATTATAATGGTTGTACCGATTGTAAAGGCGGATTTATAGGGTACACTGGCAAAAGTTATTTTTTGTCCGCTGCGAACCTGGCGGTAAAAAAAATTAACCGCAAAGGACGCAACGGACAATTTCACACCATTCACGCCACATAATGACCGCCCTCCCCGAACTTCTTGCCCCTGCGGGCTCTATCGAATGTTTGCACGCCGCTGTGGAAAATGGAGCCGATGCCGTCTATTTCGGACTTTCCAAGCCGCATCACTTTCATGCCAGAGGACGTGCAGAAAACGTTCCGCTCGAAAGACTCGGTGAAGTGCTGGACTTCCTGCATCGGCGTGGCGTGAAGGGTTATCTCACCCTTAATACACTCATTCACTGCGACGAACTGCCCGCCGTTGAATCGCTCCTTCGGGAAGTTGCCGCCGCCGGCATTGATGCGGTCATTATTCAAGACCTCGGCGTTGCCCGGTTAGCCCGGCGGCTCTGTCCCGAACTGCCCCTACACGCTTCGACACAAATGAGTTTGACCTCGGCTCTTGCCATCAAACAAGCCGCCGCACTTGGAATTTGCCGCGTCATCTTACCCAGAGAACTTTCCATCCGGCAAATTGCCCAACTACGGCGAAGCACCGAGGTCGAACTGGAATGTTTCATTCACGGGGCATTGTGCATCAGCTATTCAGGGCAATGTTTTGCCAGTCTCGGACTGGGCAGTTTTGAACAGGGAGGACGCAGTGCGAACCGGGGGAGTTGTGCGCAGCCGTGCCGCCTGCCTTATTCCGTCAAACAGGCGGGTACAGAGCGGAAGCCGATTTTGAGTCCGCACGACCTTGCCGCGCTGCCGGTACTGCCGGAATTGATCGCAACCGGCATTCACGCCTTCAAAATCGAAGGACGGCTCAAACCGCCGGAGTACGTTGCCGTCGTGACGAAAACCTACCGTGAGGCAATGGACCATTTTGCTGCGGAAAACCGTTAAAGGAGACGGGAGTTAGGAGTTCTCTGTAAACGGTATGAAACCGCCCTTTGCGTCCTTTGCGGTTAAATCTTCTTTTCTTTAACCGCAAAGAACGCAAAGGTTTAGGCAAAGTGCGCAAAGGACAAGCGTTGGATCGCGAGTCTGTTTGAGAATTCGTGCCGCATTGACATTCTTTTCCGTTCAAGTACAATGGTGCCTCATGTCCGTGCAGTTTCGCCGCAACAATCGGAAGCCGCTATGGGGCAGGTTCGTATCCTGTACCGTTCTTGGTCTCTACTTGTGCGCTCTCGTTGCAGCACCCGCGCTGCATTGGCATGCCTTCGAGCACAACGTCGTAAGTTACGGCGAACAGTCCTCCTCTGAATCAACCCCTGTTCCTGATTCCGAAGATACCTGTCCCTTGTGCGAGTTTCTCCGGGCGGCAATTCCCTTTTTTGTGGATGCTGAGCCGTTCCAGTTACAAACGGACACCGTTGCCGAAACATATTCTACGGTCTCCAATCCCTTGGTTGCTTACGCAACCGTTCTTCCGCCGTGCCGCGCTCCGCCGGTTGTTTGATTGCCTTGATCGACATAACAACAGAGCCGCAATCTTTAGATTGCGCTATCGTTGCGCAATCTAAAGATTGCGGCTCTGTTAACATTCGATTTCTCATCACGGTTTCATTCAACTTTAACCCATAACATTATGACTAACATACAATCCTACAATCACCGAGCGTTCACGCTCGTCGAACTTCTCGTCGTCATTGCGATCATCGGTCTCCTAATCGGCTTATTGCTTCCTGCCGTTCAAGCGGCTAGGGAAGCCGCCCGGCGGATGCAATGCACCAACAACCTCAAACAAATGGGAGTCGCACTGCACAACCATCACGATACACTCCATACTTTCCCTGCCGGTTATGCCACCCAAGAGGTGAGAGCACCGGCAACTTCAGCATTCGGCGATCTGCCGCCGGGGAGAGGCTGGGGAACATTGATCCTTCCTTTCATGGAACAGACCGCATTGCATAGCCAGTTGACCAGCCACGATTTGTCGGTATGGCACACTGCCAACGCCGAAGCAGTGCGGACAAACATTCCGACGTTTTTATGTCCTTCAGATCCCCGATCACGCGAACTCAGTGACATCGAAGGAAACACGGAAGGAGTGTTGTTGACCTATTCTAATGAAGGGGATGCCTACACGAACTCGAATGTCGTCGGACAGGGAATACGATTCGGACGCTCCGGCTACACGGCTTGCAACGGCACGGAAGAGTCATGGCTGTTCGGCGGAACAACGGACGAGAATCCCGATCCGCTCGGCAGAGACGGCAGCGATGCACTCGTTCGGCAATATGCCGATGGGGCGTTTTTCCGAAACAGCAATACGACCATCGGAGCAATCACGCGGGGAACATCCCACACGATTTTAATTGCCGAATGTGATTCTTCACTCGGCAACAAATCTTGGGTGGGAGTGCATCCTGACGCAACCGTGTGGTGTAAAGACCCGGAACGAATAATCGAGGACGAACCGCCGGCAACATTGGTTTTATTCCACAGCGGACCGGCATTGGGCGAGTTTGATTATACGGGTCTCGTTATCATTCACGGTCCGAATAGTCCTTACAAAATGGCATGCGGCACCTCTTCCTACCATGTCGGCGGCATAAATGCTCTTTACGGCGACGGAAGTGTTCGGTTTATCTCATCGACGGTCGATCTGCGGGTATTTGCCAATTCCTGTACGATTGCAGGCGTGAAAAGTGCCTGGGCACGCGAGGAAGGAGGGCTGGAATGATGACAAAACGACGCATACTACTGGGAATGTTTGCTTTACTGCTCATGTTACCGCTAACCGCAGGCTGTTCCTCGAAGCAAGCGGTTCCGGCTGAAAATATCAAGGTTTTAGCGGCGATACGTACTGCCGTTTCTCTCAAGTCGGAAAAACAGATTGAGCGTTGCCGTGAAACGGTAAAGGCGGAAACGGAGCAAGGTCGGATGACCGAAGGACTTGTCCGGGAATTGGAATCCGTATTTGCACTGACGGACGACGGCAACTGGGAGCAGGCGGAAAAAGCGATTATGCAAATTCAGTCCCGCTACAAGCCGGTGCAAGCGACGGAACACGGACATTCGCACGGTCATTGACTTCCGAAAACACAGCGGTGTTACATCGGCGAAGTCCGTGCGAGTCCAAGACCGGAACAGAGCGCGATACGAGCGATAGAGCGATACAACGCCCTAACCTTGTCGATTGACATTTTTGCCCGTTCAAGTACAATAACATCCTATGTCCATGCAGTCTCGTCGCAACAACTGGAAGCCGCTATGGAGCAGGTTTGTATCCTGTACCGTTCTTGGTCTCTACTTGTGTGCTCTCGTTGCAGCACCTGCGTTGCATTGGCATCTGTTTGAACATAACGTCGCAAGTTACGGCGAACAGTCCTCTTCTGAATCAACTCCTGTTCCTGATTCCGAAGATACCTGTCCCTTGTGCGAGTTTCTCCGGGCGGCAATTCCCTACTTCGTAGATGCCGAACCGTTCCAGTTACAAACGGACACCGTTGCCGAAACATATTCTACGGTCTCCAATCCCTTGGTTGCTTACGCAACCGTTCTTCCGCCGTGCCGCGCTCCGCCGGTTGTTTGATTGCCTTGATCGACATAACAACAGAGCCGCAATCTTTAGATTGCGCTATCGTTGCGCAATCTAAAGATTGCGGCTCTGTTAACGTTCGATTTCTCCTCACGGTTTCATTCAACTTTAACCCATAACATTATCATGACTAACATACAACCCAACACACGAGCATTCACGCTCGTCGAACTTCTCGTCGTCATTGCGATCATCGGCATGTTGATCGGCTTATTGCTTCCTGCCGTTCAAGCGGCTCGCGAAGCCGCACGGCGGATGCAATGTTCCAATAACTTCAAACAATGGGGCATCGCGCTGCACAATTTTCACGATACCCATAACGCGCTGCCCCGAATGGAAGCCCGATGGTCAGGAATGAACGGAACAGGAAATCCCGTTTGGACTACCGATACCAATGGAGAATACACATTCAATCCAGAATTCCCTTCAAATACCGATCTGTCGATTCACGCCCGGCTCTTTCCTTATATTGAACAGGGAGCGTTCATTGCAGCGCATCACGATGCCTTGCAGGGACCGCTGTACCGAACGAGAACCGGAATGCGGGATTTGCTTTTGCCGCTGATAGATTATACCGCTCCGATGCTCATCTGTCCCAGTGAATCAGAGAGCAGAATCCAGAACGCAGCGGCAGGAGATTCGGGAGCGATCCAAGAACCGATGGCGGGAACAAATTACGTCTGGTGCAATGGAACTGCCGTGGGATCATTCGCCGCAATCGGCAATGTAACAACAGCCGACGGCTTATTCAGCCGACGAACGACCGGTATGGCTCAGATGCAAGACGGCACCAGTAACACTTTGGCAATCAGTGAAACACTCCTTGCACAATCGAGTAGGGCTTCGACAACGAACCGAAAAGTCTGGAGGCGAGCGTTGATGACGAATCAACCCGCCGCTGGTCTCTCGGCAAGCGAATATGAAAATCTCGACCTGTTGGCAATAGCGCAGGGACTTGAAACACCGCCGGGCAGCGGAAACCGCGGATTCCCGTGGCTTTCTTCGCGTGGGACAGCAACCGGTTTTTCGACCTACTACACCCCTAATATCGGAATACCGGGGAATTGGATTCAGGGCATAGCCAATTCCAACTACAATTTTACCAGCAGCAATCACCCTGGCGGCGTGGGTGCCTGCTTCGGCGATGGACACGTCCGTTTCATTTCGGACAATGTATCGCTGGATGTATGGCGGGCAATGAGTACCTGCGCCGGCGGAGAATCAGTTTCGCTGTAAAGCAATCGTTGACAGAGCCGCAATCCAAAGATTGCGGCCCATTACTTTCGGAACCTCTACCATCCCATCGGTGTTTAGTAATGTGTGAGAAAGATGACACATCCAAAGTCATATCAACTTTTAACTCCCATAGACTCATGATTTTCCAATACATCCGTCGTTTTTCCTACGAAATACACCTTTGGCCCAGTATTGTCAGTGGAATCGTTCTGTTTATCGTTTGCTTGAGTGGAATGATCCTCACGTTTCAAGACGAATACCGGCACATTGCGGAACCGACACGATATTTTGTCCGTCCGCCAGCGAGCCAAAGTTTCCTTTTTGCGGACGAATTGATCGCCAAAGTCGAAGCCGAAAAACCGGGAATGAAAGTTGATTTTATCTCGATCCCTGAACAAGCGAATCGAACCGTAATGATGACTCTGGTTGCGCCGACACCAAGTGGCGAACGACCGCCAAGAGCGGAAGGAACGCAACGTTTGCAAGGAGAAACGACAGCGACGGGTCAAGCGGATACACCCGGCACTCGGCAAGCCAGACCCGGCGGCGGAAATCCAAGATACAATCCCAACCGAGTCTTCGTCAATCCTTATACCGGCGAGATCGTCGGCGAAGGGGCTAATGCCATCGATCCCCTTATAACGTCGATGATACAGTTACACCGTTTCCTTTGGCTGCCCATAGAGATTGGGCGACCGGTTGTCGGAATCGCCACGATCATTTTTTGTGTCGTTTGCCTTTTGGGCTTGGTTTTGTGGATACCGAGGTCATGGCGTTTGCTGAAAAGTTGGAATGCTTGGAAGTCGGGTTTGCGTGTGCGTTTCCGAAGCGGCATGTTCCCATTCATTTATGACTTGCACAAGACGGTCGGTTTTTACATTTTGATTCCTTCTTTGGTTCTCGGTTTGACGGGCTTGTGTTGGTCTTTCGCTTGGTATCGGGATGCGGCGAGTGATCTGCTCGGCGATGAGATATTCAAACAGCGAATGTTTCAACCAGAAAAAATCGAACCGGCGGAATCTTCTCCGTTTTCTGTTGGTGAAATAATTGCGTTGCAAAACCAACTGACACCTGGACCGGGAGCGATGTCTATTACGATTCCGCAAGATAACGAGACGGCAATGGTGATTAGCAAAGGACATACCGGTTTTTTCTCATTGGCAATGATGGACAGAACGCAATGGGATCATTTCCGGGGAACGGTCGTACTGGTGGAACATCATGGCAAAATGGTCGAGGTGGAACGTTTTGCGGACAAGCCGTTGGGGGCTCAAATCGCGGCTTCGATTCGCGGACTGCACTTGGGAGACATTACGGGTATGTCGTCGAAGATTTTCTTCGGTGTCGTCTGCCTTTTTGCGACGAGTCTTCCGGTAACGGGAGTGATAGTATGGATCAAGAAACTGCGGGTGAAGCGTAAAAAACGCAAGACGGCATGAAATTGTACTTTGCGTTTAAATTCTCTTTTTTTTAACCGCAAAGTTCGCAAAGGAATGCGCAAAGGACGCAAGGAAAAAAACGTCCAATTTCTCCCTGTTCATAGTATAGTCTGGACACCCCCCCGTCATTCCGGCGTGCGCCGGAATGACGAGTTAGAGAACATCTATTCAAACCGCAGCAAGTCCACGCCAACCATGTAACCCGGCACCGCCGCATCGTTCTTACCCAATATCTCGATCTCCACAATCTGCTCGCCCGCCTTCGCATCGACTGTGCCGACTTCCACCGCTCCTGTCGGTATCACATCAGGATTGTACAAGTCAATCGGTTCGCCGACCTTCTCCCCATTCACCCGGAATTGAATAATGCCATAGTCGCGTGCCTTCGTCAGTTCCGCAACAAGTTTAGAGCGACCCTCCTTTTCCACTTCGACGAGCAGTTCCAGTTTATCCCCCGGTCGCGCGCCCGTCCACCAAAGATGATCGTCCTTCTCCCACTTGCGGTCTTCCCGCGTATGGTTTTTCAAGTCCTGAATTTGCAGATTACCCCCCGTTGGTAATTTTTCGACTTTGAAGCCGGTCAAGTTCAAGACCATCGGCGTTCGGTAAGAAACCGGCGACTTCACTTCCGCAATCTGATCCTCTCGGGATTGAAAATCGACAAGCGTTGTGTCCGCAAAGCCGTACCAAAAATTGACGACGCTGTAATCAATGGTCGTTCTCGCCCAGTGCCAGACTTCCATATCGAACCGGAAATCATTCGTGAAAGGGATCGCATCGAGCGACCGCACCCGACCGTTTGTGGCATGTCCGAAGTTGCCCGGTCCTTCGGCACGCGGCTGAAAATGAAACGGTGCCTCGAAAAATTCCGGCGTGCACCAAGCGTACCCGTAATAGTCTTCTGTTCCTGTTCCAAAGTGCGACGGCAGTACCCCCTTTCCGCCCTCCGGGACGGGGATGCCTTCGCCGTCGACGTAAATCTTTTCGTCTCCTTCTCCCCACCAGGCGGTCGTGCGGTTCACTATGGAAAGCACATCGCCGACGAAGACACCGCGTCCTTTTAATTTGATGTAATTCCAATCCATTGTGCCATTGCCGCCGATGGTTTCAATCTCCCGCTGCTGCCGCCAGTCGGCGTGAAAGTACATCGAACGGTCGTCCCATTTATAAGAGGTAGAAATCCGTTCCGTTCCAATAATTTTGACATCTTTGGGACCGTAGTTAATCAAGGAAATGTGATAAGTGCTTTTGAATGGCATCTGCCAATACGAAACTAACGTGCCATCTTTTTCAACCTGGGAGTACCAACTTTGATAGGGATTGATTCCCACTCCACCGCCGAAAAAATCGCCGAGGGGACACCAGACGGTTGCCTTGCCGTCGAATACAATCGAAACGACGACGCTCCGTAACGCCTGTGCCAACTCTTCACCTTCGGCATCAACTTTCAAGATGATAGCCTGCAAAACAGATGGGGTGCTTACCCTACCGTTCATCATTATCGACGATCCGCTCTCCAATAGAGTAGCGTTGGGCAGGGATTCTTTATCGTATCTATATCTTGCCAATTCTGCGCCGGGTTCGAGAAGCGTTTTCTGCACGGCATCAATTTTGTTTTTGACGGCATTGAAAGATTCCATCGTAAACGTTTCCACGTCCGTCCCTTCGGCATATTTCCGATAGTTGATGATGTAATAGAGGTTTCCCTGGTCGGGCATGTTATCGACGGTAACTTTGCAATGTTTGGCGTAAGGGATCGGCAGATAGAGGTTGCGTCCGCGTGCCTTTTCGGCGGAAAGGGGAGCACCAACGAGGAAATCGCCGCCGATAAGTTTATCAATAGGGGCTTCGATGGTCGGCGTGTTGCTGCCGTCGAAGTAAATTCGCACGGTCGTTCGGTAATGCGGAGCGGTGATCCACCATCGGACGATGGCACCGGGACCTTCGGCATCCATGAGTACCCACTCTTTGCGGTCGCCGTTCATCTCTTCACGGATAAATTGTGCGGTATCGTGATTGGCGAACCAGCCGGGCGCGTCGGGACTTGTGGAAGCCCTATCGTATGAACTTGCCTGCAAGCAGAGGTACGCGGGATCGGGAAAGCGTGTGATGGCATCTCTGTCGATCATTTCGTCGAGCAGAGAATTGAGCGTAACCTTCTGTGCCGACAGCGGAGCGGTCAGAAAGAGGAAGAGCAAGGCGAAGCAAAGTTTTTTCATGGAAACCTCCGGGAATGATAGGACGTTTCCAAGTATAAGCGGCGGCTGATAAAATTGCAAGCCGACACAGAGCCCGAAGCGTAAGCAAGGAAAGACAAAAACCGGGTGTGCCCAACTTTTGTGGGAGTTTTTCTATTTTCGTGAGTGCCCTGCAAGGGCAGGGCGTAATAGCCTGGGGTTTCTCAACCCTAGTGCATTCCGCCTCAAGCGATGTAGATTATATTTCGCACAAAGGCACGAAGGACACAAAGGAATTCACGGCAGTTGAGACTCCTTTGTGCCTTTGTGCGAGGAAAAATTAGAAAACAAATAATCAATGCCATTTAAGGCGGAATGTACTACCCTGCTAACCCAATTTGATAACTTGTCGACGGACTGCCCAAACGCGGACACACCTGTAATTTGTACCCGCTACTGCATAACTTGATGCTCCGCCAGAAAAAATGTAGAATGCTCCCGTCGCTCTGCTTTGGTTCTCCCGAAAAATTATCGACTTGAGGATTAAAGCGGCATTTTTTGAAGTTCTGACAAAGAAGAAAGGTTCCGTCATGGATAGCGGACATATGATGAACAGAACATTCTGGATAGATTTGATTCGTGTTGTCGCGATACTTTTAGTGATTGCCTCCCATGTGTGCGGACGTGTTGCCGGCGGGTATGCAGTGGAAGAATGTGCTTCCGCGCTGGGATGGGCAGGACGGCTGTCCGTCTGGATTAACAATGCGGTGTGGGTCGTTCCTGTGCCTCTGTTCGTTATGGTCAGCGGTGCCCTTTTGCTGGGTCGCAACGACACGATGGGAATGTTTTATCGGAAACGTTTCGGAAAAATCCTGTTGCCCTTTTTAGCATGGAGCGGTATTTTTATTTTCTGTCTCTGGATTGCCGGACAAAGTTTCAGAGATGGAACCCCCATTACGCTCACCAGTTCCATTGGGGCATTCCTTTCCGGGGGAATCAGCGGGCATTTTTGGTTTATGTATATGCTGGTCTCGTTGTATTTGGTCACCCCCTTTCTCTCCGTCTTTGTCCGCCATGCTTCGAAAACTATGTTAACTGGTTTTATCGTCCTCTGGTTTATTGCCATGGTTATTTTTCCGGTCGTTCAGAATATCGTCCAAGAGACGTTCAGTATCGCCGGAATCGCCGCAGATTTTCATTTTGAACTCGTCTCTCTTTGGGTCGGATTTTTTGTTGCCGGTTATGTTCTCAAAGATGTGTTGATTCCAAAACACTGGGCATTGATTGCCCTTGTTGTCGGCTTGTGTTTTTCCGTAGCGGGACCGGTGAATGGTTATTTGCTGCAAGTTTATCCTGATTCCCCGGTCTCATTCCTTCTCACGATTGTTGGAAAATACATTTTGCCGCTTACTTCCAGCCAGGTTACATTGACCCTGATTGCTTTCCTCGTTTTACGTTCCCTCGGCGATCTGCCGTCGCTCGCCTCTTCGTGGGTCGGTCGGGTCGTTATAGCGACTGCCCCTTTGACTTTCGGTATTTACCTGAGTCATCACCTCCTCTTAACTCCGGCGATGAAAATACTCAATCTGGGGGGATGCGGCTCGTGGCTTGTCGTACTGTGCGTCATTCCTGCCCTGACTCTCCTTTTCTATTTTGCTACGGCGGCAGGTATTTATGTGCTTCGCTGGAACCGATATTTGAGAACCCTTGCGCCGTAGTACCCCCTCCTGTCCGATTTTGTGGGGGGGAACCTCTAAAAATCAATTTTTACATTTTGACTTGGTGCCGAAATGCACCCAATCTGTCCTTTGCCCCCCCTTGCGTAACCCATGGCACCCTTTGCGGTTCAATCCGAACCATGTTAACCGCAAGGGGCGCAAAGATTATGCAAAGGACGCAAAGAGCCGGGGACTATGCTGCGCTCTGTTCCCGGCTTACGTACCGGGATATGCGGACATTTGTTAATCATCGTAATGCCCCTTACAGGCAAGGACTTCGAGGACATCATCGTGATTCGGCACATAAAATCGTCATGTCGATTGCACAAAACAGTGCATCGGCTAAAATGAAAAGCACTATGAGCAACGCTAAAAAATCTTTTTGGAAGTCCCGAACGTTTTTCGTTCTGCTGTTCCTGATTGCAACTCCACCGCTCCTGTTTGTCCTGCTGGTTGTTTGGGTCAATATCCTCGTTCTGTTGCCTAATCCGCCGTTGGTCATTTCCAAAGAGACGACACGAGTTATCGGTCCACTGACCGACGAAGGGTATATTGATTTCCTCAAAGCACTCGAAGAACGTTTTTATCCGCCGGAACTTACTACCGACGAAAACGGCTTCCGTATCTTTGTTCGACAATTCGGCGACGGTGGTTACGACAATGACATCACCCCGGAAGACCGCGAGTTCTACCGCCGCCAAATTTATGAAAAACTCGCACTTGATCCCGACGTTCCGCCAACGATGACGCTTCCGCAACTGCCCCATGAAATCGTTGAAAATTTCGAGTATGGACAACTTTGGACACTCGAAGACTATCCGATGCTTGCCGACTGGGTCAATGACATAGATGAACCGTTGGATGCCCTTGCCGAAATGATTTGCAAGCCGGTTTTCTTCGCACCGCTGTTGCAAAGTCCAGAGTCAAGTGAATCGGGTAAGCCGCAAAGCCTTATTGCTCTTGATATGCCAGACCTTCGGTTATTTCGAGATATCGGACGAGTTTTTTCGGCAAGAGCAGTGTATCGAATTGGGCAGGGTAATATCGACGATGCCATCGGCGATAAACTGACCCTTCATCGCCTTGGGCGGCTGATCTCTCAAAAAGGACATTTTGTCGGATACTTGGTCGGTATCGCGGTGGAGGGACAGGCGATCGTCATTCCTGTTGGTGCAAACCCGGAACATCCACTCACAAAGGGACAAATTGTACGTGTTCTCGAAGGTCTCGCCGCGTTGCCGCCGCGCAGATCGTTTTCTTATGCCCACGAGTGGGAACGATACATACAATTAGGCATGTTGCAAGACATGAAAATTGCTCTGTCTCAGGGAATTGATCCGTTAATGGGAATGGACGGGAACGTTAAACTCCTCGCTCGGCGATGGAGTGGGTTTAATTGGAATATCGCTTTCCGTCAAACAAACGAGACGCTCGACACCTTGCCAGAAATGCCGCGAGCAGAATTTTTGTCGATGGTAGAGGCGAAGGAAACGAAAATGACTCAATGGACGTGGTTCGGTAAGTTTTTTCTACGCCTCATTCCCGATGCTCATGAAACTCTTATCACTGACTTACTTTTCCTGCTTTTTGCACCGACAATAAGCGGTACTGAAGAGGCGGTCTGGCGAGCAGAATGTTCAGACAACATGCAGCGGTTGGTCTTGGCAGTTCTGTTGTATCACCTTGAACACGGCACGATGCCGGACGAACATTGGGCAACGCAAATCAAACAATATCTTGGTGAGAACCCGGAGCAGTATTTTTCCTGTCCGTCGAATCCCTCGCCGAAAAGGGAAACGACGTATGCTTTGATTCAATACGACGATACCGTACCGGAAAACTTTGACACGCTTCTTTTGGTTGAATTGAAAGAGTCCGTTCCGTTTGATAAAGCAACAATTACTGTCGATGATGTATTGGCACGGAAACGTATCGGCAGTCCACATTCCGACGGTATGATCACCGCCCGGCGCAGCGGTGCCGTTGGGTTTTTGAGTATGGGAGTCAGTGAGAGCGAACTTTCCCGCTTGTTGGGACGGAGCGAAAAATGATAGGTATCCTTGGCTTACGCCACGGGCTCTGTGAACGTGAACTCAAAACCTCCTCGGACGCATCTTGCCCTGCACGTTTCCCGGTAGACTTTGAATCCATACAAAGCCCGTCGCATCATTTTGATCGACTGTACCGCTCACCGGCTTTTGCGCCTCCGTAACAAAATGATGGCTTGACGGCGGAATCGGCAAATCGTACAATGCGATGTTAGTTGCCTCGCCTGCGGGGCACAAAGAGCCGGAGACGGAGCGGTGCTCCGCGCAGTCCCCGGATTGGAGTCACCAATATGACCGCAATACCGACGAAACTCTACGAAGCGTTTGAAAAAATCCGACTCGGCAAAGCCGAAGAGGGAACCCGGCTGTTCGACCGTGTGGACGGATTTGAAGATGTTAAAGCAATCCCGTTGGCAGAGTTGAGTTATTTCCGGCATGATTGGAAACACGGGATTCAGTTTTCATTTGATTTCCTTGCGTCCGAAACCGATTGGGAAACGGTTCGATATTCCATGAGAGGCTACAAAGAGATTCACCTCAGAGTAATCCTTTTGGGAACATGTCTCCTCGATTCTTGGAAGGCGAATCAGTCCCATCTTCAACAACTCAGGAAAAATTACGATTCCTCCACTGGTCCTAAAGCCTATACGGGATCTTACAACAATTACAATTTGTATCAGCATACGATTTCCTTGATGTCCGACCCAGTTAACACGAAACGTCACTTGTTGGAATCGCGTCCCTCTGTGAAAAAGGAAGGAAAAAAAGAATTAAAACATTTTGAAATTTGGGCGCAAAACGCCGTATCGGAATCGCGTCCCAGAAAATCGCATTGGACGCGATCTTTTGACAGATTGATGCGCCAAGCCCGATTGGAAGCATCAACGGAAGATTTTCTCGCATTTTACAGACAATATACAGATCGTCTAAAAGCGGAGTCGCATCAAGAGGCGGCGAAATCTTACATTGCGTTGGATAACCTTCTGGAAGCAAAGGAAGCCATTCGTCAGTATATGCGGTGTTGGAAATTCAAAGAACCGTTTCAAGTTGCCCCGATTGAACTTTTTGCCGATCCTGAACTTTGGACGATTATGTCCGACCAGCGTTTTACCGAATCACTGCTTGCGATTCCGCATCACCGTGAGTCGTAAATCCGGGGACCGCGCTCTGTTCCCGGCTTACGCTCCGGGATATGCAGACGTTTGTTAATCATCGTAATGCCCCTTACAGACAAGAACTTCGAGGACATCATCGTTGATTCGGTACATAAAATCGTCATGGGAGCATGAGTTCAATGGCATGGCAAAGGCAACGACGTATGGTTACGGCATTGACGCACCGTCCTTGCGAGGCAGTACGGGCGTGGGGGAGTTGGGGGTGAGTGTTAAAGTGCAGCGTGCGTTGCCGTTGGCATTGGACTTTGGCGTACAGGGTTACGTCGGCAAGCGCGAGGGGGTGGCGGGGAGTGTGCAGGTGCGTTGGGCGTGGTAGTACACCGTTTCTGACTGCCTTGGCAGGAAAAAAAGACAGGTAGGCAACCGACCGCCGGGCGGTTGCGTCGGCGGATAGCCGACTGCGAACGTGTTCGGCTTCCAGTGCGGAGTACCGCACGTTGCCGCCCGGTGGTCGGCAACCTACCTTTGCAAAGTGGTAATTTTTAAGCGCAAACGGCATTAAATGACATAGATTATGTTTCGCACAAAGGCACGAAGGACACAAAGGGATTTATGGCAGTTTAGATTCTTTGTGAACTTTGTGCCTTTGTGCGAGGCTTACAATATAAAGGTATAGATAATCTATGCTGTTCAGGAAACGGCGTGGTAGGGGCTTTTGCGTCCCTTGCGTCTTTGCGGTTAAATGCTGGCAGCGCGTCCATCTTGGCAGAATACCAAAAACCATCAAAACCTGTTAAAATACTTCCATGCTCACTTGGGAAGCCATCCAATCTCACGCTGTCGCCTTTGCAATCCGATGGAAAGACGCAAAGAACGAAAAGTCCGAAGCACAAATGTTCGTCCGAGAATTTCTCGAAATCTTCGGCGTTGACGTTACCGTCGGACGATTTGAAAATCCCGCTCTGCGCGAAGAAAGTCACGGTTTCATGGACTATTTTCTGCCCAAGAAAATCGCTATCGAAATGAAGTCCAAAGGGAAAGATTTATCCGAGGCATACAAACAACTCAAAGATTATACCGTCCATCTGCCCAGCGACGAAATGCCAGAAGTCCTTATGGTGAGCGACTTTGAGACGATTATCCATTACAATCGAACCACCGGCAAGCGGACGCAGTTCAAGACCAAAGATTTACACAAGCACGTCAAACGCTTTGCCACCCTAGCGGGCTACACTGCCCAGCGGGATCAGGAAAGGGATGAGCAATTTGAAGTCAATGTCCGCGCTGCCGAAAGGATGGCACTGCTCCACGATGAGTTACTGGAACACGGTTACGAAGGACACGATCTCGAAATTTATCTCACCCGCTTGCTTTTTTGTCTTTTTGCTGGCGATACCGGTATTTTCCCGAAGGGCAATTTTTACAATTACATTGTCAACTCCAAAGAAGACGGCAGCGATCTTTCGCACCGGCTTTCCGATCTATTTGATGTTCTCAACATGACAGAGGAGGACAGAGCAAAGCGAAAGCTGTTGTCCGAAGAGTTAAAACAGTTCCGCTATATCAATGGTACGCTCTTCCAAAAACTTCTCCCGAAAGCCGACTTTAACGAAAAAATGCGGAAACTGCTCTTGGAGTGCCGGAGTTTTGATTGGAGCAGTATTTCGCCCGCCATCTTTGGGGCAATGTTTCAAGGCGTAATGAAACAAGACTTGCGTCGGGAGCTCGGTGCGCACTACACGGACCTGGACAACATACTAAAACTTCTCAATCCGCTCTTTTTGGACGATCTCTGGCAGGAGTTTGAACGGGTGAAAGCGACTCCTGCCGCACTCGACAAATTTCATGACAAGATTGCGTCGTTAAAGTTTCTCGATCCTGCTTGTGGCTGCGGCAATTTTTTGATGCTTTCGTATCGGGAACTGCGCTTGCTGGAATTGGAAATACTGAAAATGAAAGTCAGTACCAGTCAGCGTCGGCTCGATATTTCGATGATGCTCAAAGTGAATGTCGAACAGTTTTATGGTATTGAAATAGAAGATTTTCCGTGCCAGGTTGCAATGGTAGGCATGTGGTTGACTGACCATCAGATGAACATAAAGGTATCGGAACAGTTTGGGCAGTATTATGCTCGCTTGCCGTTGATGCAATGTGCGACGATTGTACATGGCAATGCTTTGCGAATCGATTGGAAGAGCATAGTGCCGACGGATGAGTTGTCGTACATTGTCAGCAATCCGCCGTATGTGGGTAATAAATTTAGGAATGCTCGGCAAAAAGAAGATATGCAACGAGTTTTTCTCGACGCTCAAAAATTGGATTATGTCTGTGCTTGGTACAAAAAAGCCGCCGATATGATGAGTGGCACGTCAATTCGGACAGGATTTGTGTCTACGAATTCTATTACGCAGGGAGAACAGGTTGCTCTGTTATGGAAACCGCTCTTGGAACGTGGTATTGCGATTAACTTTGCTTATAGAGCGTTCAAGTGGTGGAATGAAGCGAAAGGGAAAGCGGCGGTACATTGCGTTATTGTTGGATTTTCTTTTGTCGATGCTGTACGAAAATATATTTTTGACGGTGAAACGAAAACATCTGCATCAAGGATCAATCCGTATCTTATTGAGGCACCAGATGTTTTTATGGAGAGCCGCCGAAAGCCTATTTGTGATGTGCCAGCAATGAGCATAGGAAACCGACCCGCCGATGGTGGTCATTTAATTTTTGACAACAGCGAGTACAAACAACTCGTCAAACTAGAACCGCAAGCGAAACAATACATTCGGCGGCTCGTTGGTTCAGAAGATTATATCAACAATCAAAAACGATATTGTTTATGGCTTGTTAATGTACCACCAGCAGAATTGCGAAAAATGCCCGAAGTCATGAAACGGATTATCGCTTGCAAACTTGACCGTGAAAACGCACAGGATGTGGGACGGCAAAAACTTGCAGAAACACCCGGTTTATTCCGTGAAATTTTTAATCCAAAAACTTTTTTGTTGATACCGCGTGTGTCTTCCGAAAAACGGCGATATATTCCTATTGGTTTTTTAGGCAAGCAATACATTCCTCACGATACTGCCTTAATCATTCCTGATGCCACGCTTTATCACTTTGGTATTTTGACATCGAACGTTCACATGGAATGGATGCGGGTAGTCGGCGGACGTTTAAGAACAGATTACCGCTACTCGAAGGACATCGTGTATAACAATTTCCCTTGGGCGGAGGCAACGGACGCACAAAAAGAAACGATTGCAACGTTAGCGCAAGCCGTGTTGGACGCAAGAGCGCAATTTCCCAACAGCAGTCTCGCCGATTTATATGATCCGCTAACCATGCCGAAGGAATTATTAAAAGCGCATCAGAACCTCGACAGGGCAGTAATGAAACTGTATAAATTCAAAAGCGGCATGAGCGAAGCCGCCATCGTCGCAAAGTTAATGGAAATGTATCAAAAGTTGACCGCTCCGCCGACAATGCTTCCCGAAGAGGCTGTGCTTTCTGAAAAGGGGAAAAAGATACGTAAGAGACGGAATAAAATGTGAAGCCGCAATCTCAAGATTGCCAAAAGAACACGGTGTTGTTATAATGACCATAGATGCGTTCGTTGACCCGCGACGAATTTCAAGATGCCCTCAAAAAGGGACTCGGTCGAGCCGTTCAGCACGTACGGAACTCGCCGCCGGAGGCGGTGCGTGAGGATTTGTTGCACGCCTGTCTCAATAGTTTGGCATACGATCGACAGTCAGAAGGCAGCCGGGCACCGTGGTTGTTCTTCATGCTCGAATTGACAGAAGATTTAGACTATTACGTACCTCGCATTTTCGAGCAGCACTTCAATTTGGTTCAAGACAGAATCAAAAATGACAACCAATACCAACTTTTTGGCTTGGTGTGCAAATTGGCAGAATACGGAAGCGAAAAAGCAAAGGCAGAGGTTTACCGATTCTTTGACAGTCAATTTAACGAAGATTACGATGGCTGGTTTTATGGATGGAGTACCATTATTGCGATAGATAAAATTCCCGGTCTGTTGCACATATTGGAACGCTTCGGTCATTTTTGTTCACAATATCTCAAAGATAATGGCGACGACTCTTTTGAAGACGGACTAGGTTACATGTTATACATCATTGAATGCGCAGAGGAACAACTTGGAAAAGAAGAAGTTCAGACCGTTCTCAAAGAAAAGAAGGAACAAAGTGAATTCATTAAAATATGTTTTGAACATGCGAAAGCCTATCAAGAACGTCACGATGCCAGAGAATTAGAACGTCAAAACGAAACAAAAGAGCAATTTCAAGAACGGAAGCGGGAAGAATATCCTTTGCGGGACTATGTTGATTCTCTTCTCGCCGATGACTTTTCCCAATTCAAAGAAGACAAACAGTATGTTGAAGACCCTTATCATTTTTTACTGCGCAAGCAACGATTTTCCTGGGCGGGACGCTGGGCAAAGGAAGAGGACATCAATTATGCTCTCGATAAAATTTTGCTAACGGAAGATCCCCTACGCCAGACCATCTTGCTCCGAACCTTTTACAATCGTCCGCTTCCGAGAGTGGAAAAACAATTACTGGACATGCTTGATTCAGAAAACGAGTATCTCACTTGGGCGATTGGTATAGTATTGTCCGAAATATCTCACCCGCTCATTCGTGAAAAGGCGTTGGAGACATTGAAAAGCGATCCGCCGAAAAAGGATTGGCTATATGGAATCATTTGGGCACAAAACAGTTTTCTTGGCGAAGATGTCAAATTATTGAAAACGTTGCTCCTTACGAAGACGATTCCAGAGGACGCAGATTTGGAAACCGTCGGACACAGTTTGCGAGACATTTATAAACGTTTTCCGGGCGACCATTTCAAGGCAATTTTCCTTTGGCTTTACGAGCACGGTCCCTGTTCGTTTTGCCGGGAGCAAATCGTTGAGACTTTGATCGAGAATCATTGGTGTCCCCCGGAAATTCTCGAAGAGTGCCGCAACGATTGCAACTCGGATATTCGAGAACTGGTAGAAAAACAACTCACAAGCAAGGTGATGACACCGTAATCGGGAACGATGCTTACGGACGTTGTTCGAGATAACCGATAGTGAAATTGGACGTTTTCTCCTTGCGTCCCTTGCACTTCTTTGCGTCTTTGCGGTTAAAAAAAATGTACCGAAAACACCCCACAACGCTGAATTCGTTGACGAAGAATCAAGAACATGATATAGTATCCGAAGTCGCAAACGGAAATCAAGTGTCAGGGGATTGCCATGAAAAACTATCGGCTGCTCATCGTATCAGTGATTGCCGCACTTTTTATTAGTACGGTCAACGCATCGGAATTCGACCGTTCCTTGATCGAAGCCGATTGGTTAAGACAGGCGGAAACGTGGCGGACGCTGACAAAAGCACCGACATCGACGGCGCAAGATGCCCTCGGTGCCGTGGACGGAATCAAAAACGGAAAGTTCGGCTTCCACACGAATCGAACCGCCAATCCCTGGTGGCAAGTCGATCTGGAAAAAGTAACACCCATCGCCCGTATTCTCGTCTATAACCGACTCGACTATGCACCGGGTCTCCACAATGCCGATACCATGCGAGTCCTCGTTTCCGATGACGGCGAGCAGTGGAAACAAATCCATGACTGTGCCGGAAAGCACTTCGGCGGCATGAACGATCTGGGACCGCTCAACCTTTCCTTTGAACAAGGGCAGGTCCATGCCCGATTTGTACGGCTGCTGATTCCTTCGGCAACCCCGGTTTATTTCCATCTCGACGAAGTGGAAATCTATTCGTTCGACACTCCCGACGAAAACATCGCCCTCTGGAAACCTGTGGATCAAATCAGCATAAGTCAATGGTCGATAAGCAAACAGAGCAAACGAGAAAGTGATGAAAGTTCATTTCCCATCGAAGAAACCCGAGAGCGGCTGCTCCAATTTGCAGGCTTTCTGAAAGAACAAGGAGTGGACGCTGAAAAAGTCGCTCCGCTTGAAAGAGAGATTGCCCGAACCGTCGAAGAGGAGGCTCGAAAAGAATATCTGCGGCTTCGTCATCTTGGTCGCAGACTCATCTTTATGAATCCGCTATTGGATTTCGACCGTTTACTGTTCGTGAAACGTTTTACCCAACAGACGTATCCTGACATTTGCTTAAATCACATGCCCTGGGTTTCCCGACCGGGCGGCGATATTTTCGTCTTGGAAAATCCCTTTGCGACGGACGGAAAAAGTCAAAAGGTAACGAGTATCATTGACGGTCAACTCGGTCCCGGTCACGTTAGAGGCATGGATCTTTATTGGAATGGCGACAAAATCGTTTTCGGCTATGCGAGGCAACCGGACTGGCATACCGATCCGCGATTCAGTACGTGGCCCATACCCGGTTATGGCGAACGAAACATCGGACACGAACTTCGGCTCTCGCAAATACCGATACACATTTACGAAATCAACATCGATGGTTCCGGCTTGCGTCAGATTACCAACCACGACATGTGGAGCGATCTTGATCCGGCTTATCTACCGAACGGCGACATCGTTTTCGTTTCGGAACGTTGTGCGTTTTCACTCCAATGTAACAATGGTCCGCATCACGACGAAACCTCGTGTAACTTATACTCCATCAGACCGGACGGTTCAGGACTCCGCTGGCTCAATTACAACAAGGACGGCGATTACATGCCGCACGTTTTGAACGACGGAACCATCGCCTATTGCCGCTGGGAATATCAAGAGCGCGATTGGGCAACGCTCAAGTCGATCTGGACGATGCGACCAGACGGAACCGGCGCAGGTGCCTTGTTCAAACAACATCTCGATGATCCCTGGGCGTTTGAAAACACGCGGGAAATACCGACGGCGACGGGGGAGCGGAAGTATGTTTCCATCGCCACCGGACACCATACGCTTGCCGCCGGAACGGTTTGTATCCTATCGCCTAATCGCGGACTCAGCGATTCCGTTGCTATCGAAATTGTAACTCCCGGCGTTTATCCGCCCGAAGGAGGAATGTCCGGTACCCCTGTCAAAGAAGGCGGCGTAGTCGAAGACGGCGGCTACTATATGTATCCTTGGGCATTGTCGGAGCAATTTTTTCTGGCGGCTTATACTTACTCCAAAGACCCGCCGCCCGGTGCGCCTGCTTGTGCGCGGGGAGCAGACGAAACAGGCTACGGACTCTATCTCATCGACGTTTTCGGCAACAAAGAATTGATTTACAAAGACCCGGCGATTGCTTCATCCTTTCCGATGCCGTTGCGTCCTCGACCGAGACCGCCGATCCTGCCCGACAACACTGAACCTGCGCTGGGCGACCTGGCACTCTGTTCGGTCAGCGATGTTACGCGCGGTGTGGAAGGGATTGATCCTAGCGAAGCCAAATATATTCGAGTTGCCCGGCGTATCGGATGGCCGTACACGAGAGAAACCGGCGGACAACGTTACGAAGTCGATGGCAGCAGTTGGGGATTAAACTGGGCACCGGCACTGGTGCTGGGCGAAGTACCGATCGAAGAAGACGGCAGTGCATCGTTCTATGTGCCTTCCCATGTTTCGATTTATTTTCAACTTCTCGATGAAGACAAGCGGGAGATTAAGCGAATGCGTTCGTTCATCAGTTTTCAACCCGGCGAATCGCGGGGTTGCACCGGTTGCCATGAATCGCAGGCAGTGGCACCGACGGGCGCACAGATGACAATGGCGATGAATCGGGAGCCGTTGGTGCCGACACCGCCGCCCTGGGGGATTGAACGTCCAATCAATTTTATCACGGACATTCAACCTGTTTTGGATCAGCACTGTGTTGCGTGCCATTCCGGTCTAAAACCGGCGGCGGGATTCGACTTTTCGGGCGGTCTGACACCTCCCGGTCCCATGAGAGGATTGCACCGGGATTTTAACTTTGATGGTCTCAATAGAGCGTACAGAACGATTATTGAAAATCATCTTGTGTCCTACTCAAACAAACGAGATCCTGCTTCTGCCGTTGCCCAAACCAGACAATTCGGTTCTTCGCAGAGCAAATTGATTGAAGCGATCTTGTCGGGACCCTGCTCGCCGCACATCAACATCAAGCCGGGCGATGAGGATTGGTATCGCCTTGTAACATGGATTGACGCAAACGCTCAATACCATGATCGGTTCGTCAATTCCCGACCGGAGCATCCGCCGTATGATATGCCTGCGGACAAGGAATTGCAACAAACTGTTTTGAGTATTCATCAAAAGCGTTGTTCGGAATGTCATGCTCCTGATGTTGTCTCGCGGCTGGACTGGATTGATTTGAAAGAACCGGCAAAGAGTCTTTTTCTGACTGCTCCGCTTGCGGCAACGGCAGGGGGAACCGAACGATGCGGCAGAGCCATTTACGCCGATCAGAACGATCCCGATTACCGGACGCTGCAAAAGGCGGTGGAGGATGCTGTGAGGAAAGCCTTGCAATATCCGCGTCGTGATGTGGAGGCACTGTTAGATATCTGGAAACTGGACGGGAAATAGTTTGGGCTTATAGTTTTTGCCATAAGGGAAACCTCTAAAAATACATTCTTTGCGTCCTTTGCGCACCTTGCGGTTACAGCCCTGACGGATAAAAATTACATGTTTAGTATTTTTCTCGCACAAAGGCACAAAGGACACAAAGTAGAGAAACACCAACCTTTGTGTTCTTCGTGCCTTTGTGCGAAACAAATTGAAAATTATTTGATAAAAGCAAGAGCGTAAAATTTTCCCGTCAAGGCTGTAAATCCTCTTTTTTTAACCGCAATCATTCAAAACTGGTAATACAACCCAACGCCGACCGAATCATTGTTGCCTACGGGGAAAATCGTTAATCCTCGCGGCAATATTCTGTTTTCTTCCGTTTGCGAAACCGCCCGGACAGAAAGATAGGCGAGATACCAACCAAGCATGGCTTGCGAAAGATAGTGAGCATCGTCATTGATCCGGCTCCAAGCCGTGAAAACCGATAGCGCATAAAATAATCCTTTGACATAGGGCTTGTCCGTCATCTGAGCGGCAGTAATGAATGGCACTGCCCCGATAAAGGCATGACCGCTGACCGCATTCGCATACTGAAATGATTGCCAACGAGAGGAATGTTCACCGAAAGTAGGGCGACCTCCGCCGAGGAGCGGTTGCAAAATTAAAAGTGTCGGAGCACCCACCAAATATCCCCGTGTTGTCCGGGCTGTCCATTCTCCCAATGGACACTGCCCGTTGGGGGCTCCCCACTTTTCCTGCCAAACTCGGTAAGTGAGGGCAGAGGCTGTCATGATAGGAATAAAAATCTGCCCTTCGCCAAATGTTTTTGAAACCTTACTGAGTTCATTGGTAAAATCGGAACGGACATGTTGGTTGTGCCAATTCTGGAAATTGCGGTCCATTTTGGTATTTGCCAACACGCCCACCGCCAGTAGAGCGATCCCGAAGTTTTTGACGTTATTCCGATTGTACAAATTGTTGTAATCGGTGAAAATCCGGTCACGTCTTCGATTGCCAAATTGAAGGGCAGCCTCGGTGCATGTCGGCGAGGCGGGCGGAGAGGCAGTGTTCAAAATGAAAACGGTTTGAACGCACTGTGTTCTTCCGCTAAAAGCCGTTTCCAGTGAATCGTCAGAGACTTTTTCATACAGATTGAATTCCGAAAACATTTCTGCGTTGGCTTCTGTAGAAGTAAGAAAAATTGCGATAAGCCAGAGCCAAGTGAATAAGAGAAGAGAAGGGGCTATCTTGCGTAGATACCCCCCCCCCCCCCTTTTAACGTTTTTTTTTTTTGTACTCAAAAAAATT
>Ga0099364_10000843_pt1 | contig 52039 bp, 48 predicted proteins | sample TergutTh196P3_FD_73070 | JGI IMG/M metagenome (GOLD analysis project Ga0099364, IMG submission 73070) | Microcerotermes parvus P3 segment gut microbial communities from Pointe-Noire, Republic of the Congo - Th196 P3 | ecosystem: Host-associated > Arthropoda: Insects > Digestive system > Gut ... | reverse complement strand
AATTCAGATTTTTCATCAAATATTTTCTCCGGAAGCAAAACCAAAACATTTTTAAGGAGGAAATTTTACACATGAAAAAAGTAGTATCTTTACTTCTCGTTCTTCTTCTTTCCCTTGGTATGGTTACAGTAGCAACAGCAAACGATAATATTATCAAAGGAAACACAAGCGACCGCTATTCGGACATTGATAACGATGCCACGGCAATCCAGTGGGGCAACAAAGTTTGGATTCCGATTCCGCATGGTCCTTTTTTCGGGTATTTAAGCAGAACTGACGGCCTCGCTACCCCTGCCAACGCTAAAGGCTACATCGTGGCCGACGGAGCCAGATTCAGAGCACCCTCTTTCACGTTTAGGGCACAACAGAATTCGGCTATGGTTGACAGCTCAGCATTAGAGCTCTTAAAACTAACCGACAAAGACGCAGACTACGGAGACAAGGACACCTCAATTTTAACACTGAGAATTACTTTCCATGAGAAATTCCGCAACACAAACCTTGATGGCGTAGAATTTAAGTACACGATTTCATTCAAAAACAACACCACAGGTATTGATGGTAACTTCAGGATTGGTAATGCTTACATTATCATGGACGACGCCGACCTGAACGTACTCAACACCGAAAAGGGCTACGTCATCAAGGCCGAGAAATACAACAGCAAAATTGAAGTTGAAATCGGCGGGGAAGTAATCCTCAACACAAGGCTCTTCAACGGCAGACGTTACTGGGCATGGGCCGAAACCGACTGGTGGGAAAAAGTCGATGACGACATGAAAGCGAAATACAAGGACATTCAGGAAGTTATAAACATTGACTGGCTCGGCTACAACGATGCGACAACAACCGTTCACCTTTCCGGTTTTGCAGGTGACAACTACTGGGTATACAGCGCTGACGAAGACGGCAACCTTACGTACCTCGGCAGGTCCAACAACAAAGACCTCCCGCTCGTTGCTAAGTACTACCTTGCCAGCCGTGAGCTCAACATTGACAGCGACATTGAGCCCGATGACGACGACGATGACGAGTATGACGACGTTCCTGAGATTAACCCAATCACAGGCGGCGATGATGTTTATCCGTCAAACGTCAACGACAACCCCGGCACAGGCAAATAATCCAACCTAATAAATTGTAAGGCATTTATTGCTTAAACAAAAAGAAACCGGCCCGCTCTCCAGGCCGGTTTCTTTTTTTGCTTGACAAGAGGTAGCCAATGTCATATAATAATAGCAGAAAGGGCAACACCTAACGGTCTTCGCCCGAGTATGGTTTTTTACAAAGAAGTAACCGCCTCGGTTGAAGGAGGGCGGTTACTTCTTTAATGCTCTGATAAGACTCGCTAAGGCTTGCACTAATTTGCGAACCTCAATGATTATGTTCATAGCATCCCCCCTTTCGGGGGACGAAGACCGCCGGCTCACTGCCCTGTCTGCTATAGAACAGTATAACACAATAAACAGGCCGTTACAACTTTTCTTTCGCAAAAACGTTGACAACAGCGCGAATCCGGATTATAATATAAGTGACAAGGGCAACCGTTCAGCGGTTAGCCTTGTGTGGTTACAAAAAAGTAACCGGTCAAAGCTTGTCCGGCTGGGCGGTTACTTTTTTGCGTTCAGTAACGCAATGACGAACATTCCGAAGTATAACATTAAAGCTATCGTTTCGTATGTAGTCACGGCCTCACCACCTTTCCGGTGGATTGGCTAACCGCCTTTCGGCTGTCCCTTGTCGAAACCAGTATAACACAATAAACAGGCCGTTACAACTTTTCTTTCGCAAAAACGTTGACAACAGCGCGAATCCGGATTATAATATAAATGACAAGGGTAGCCGTTCAGCGGTTAGCCTGAATTGTTACAAAAGTAACCGCATCAAAGCTTGCTGCGCTGGGCGGTTATTTTTTTGTTTGCATTCTGCAAATGTTTTGTGGATTAGCGAACAAATCTTGCCATTCAAGCGGTTTTTGGGTATACTAAATATTAGACAATGTGAAAGGGGAAGATGGATAATGCAAGTATCAGATATGGATTTCATTAAAAGTCCTGCGATCTATTTAGATAAAGTAGATACTGAAAGCGTATTCATTACCAAAAACGGAAATCCCATCGCGGTATTGGCAAAACCAACCGACACACCGGTTGCCGATAGCTTATTGGGTCTGCTGAAAGACGTAAATATAAAAAACACCGATGATATTAAGGCCATGAGGTTAGGGGTATGAGAACGGTATTTGTTGATACAAATGTCATTTTAGACGTTCTCCTGCAAAACGATGGCTTTTGGAAGGACAGCCTGAAAATTTTTCAACTTGCCGAGCTTAAACAGATTCGCGCTTGTGTTTCAGCTTCCAGTATGACGGATATTTTTTATGTTGCGAAGAAAAAGCTGACGGTACAAACGGCACGAAAAGCGATTGAAAAAATGCTCGGTCTTTTTGAGGTTATCGGTGTGAACGGCGATGATTTGCGCGGCGCATTGACGCTTCCGATTGAAGACATGGAAGATTCTTTACAAGCATGGTGCGCGAAAAAAGCAAAAGCAGATACGCTAATAACACGTGACACGGATGGTTTTACCGGCATTGATATTCCGGTGATAACTCCTGCCAAATTTACAATATAACACGGCATAACGGATTATAGGTTGCACCACAAGCTACACCATACATCCCTAATATGGACAAACCGCAACAAAACGGCTTGAATATGCGAAGAACCGCCCCGATTACCGGAGCGGTTTCGTCATATCGCGGCTTCGTCAATCTTGACTCTGCCGTTGTTATATCGGTAATTATGTTCAAGCGGATTTTTGCCGCTGTTGTTGCTTCAGCCGCTCCCGTTCAGCCTTTTTCTTTTGATAGTATCGTTTGTTGGCTTCACGCTGTTTGATTAGCTTTTGTATCCGCTTTTCGTGCGCCGCAAGCTCCTCAGGCGTAGGCTCTGTTTCCGGCAGCTCGAATTTGCCGATGAAATTGAAGTAAATCTCCACGTCCTGAACACGCTCGCCGCTTGACCTGTCCGGCTCGTATACAACGATTTTCTTGATATATTCGTTGAGCATCTGCGCCGTTAGCTCCTCAAAGCTTGTGTATCGCCGGACAAGCCCGATGAAGCTGTCCACCTTCATGTTGCAGGCGCGGAAGTTGTCAAGCTCCGTCTGCAATATGTCGTTTTGCGCGTCAAGCATTTCCTGTTCCCGCTCGTATTCGGCGGATAGCTGCGTGAACCGCTTATCGGAAAGCTTTCCGGTCGCATTGTCCTCATAAGTCTTGCGGAAAAGCGCATCCAGCTCCGCAACCCGCGCCTTGTTTTTGGCAAGCTGTTTTTCGTGGTTTTTTGCCGTTTCCGCCTGTTTGACCGTCGCGGCTTCAAGAACCTTTGCGATAAATTCATCTTCCTTTTCAGAAGCGTAACCGCTGACCCGCTCTATCGCCCCCAGCACCAGCTCGCGCAGGGCTGCCGTGCGGATAAAGTGGCTGGAACAGGATTTCATGAATTTCTGCGCGCCCAATTTATGCGTGGAGCAGGTATAATGGTCGGCGAATTTTTTGTTTTTCATCTCCCCTGAGCTGCGGTCTATATAATATTCCGCTGAACGGCGGTTGTTGTACATCTTCGCGCCGCAGTCTGCGCAGAATACAAGTCCGGTAAAAGGGTTTGCCTCGCCGATGCTGTCCAAGCGGCGGGGAGTCCTCCGCAAACGCTGTACCGTATCAAATGTCTCCTGTTCGATGATGGCGTCATGGGTGTCCGGGAAGATCTTCCATTCATCTCTCGGGTTCTTTTTGGATTTTCTGGACTTGTATGATTCCCTGCTTGTCCTGAAATTCACCGTATGCCCCGCGTATTCAGGCTTTGACAGGATATCCGTCACCGTTTTGATGTTCCATGTATATGGCGTTGACAAATCGCGGGCGGACGGCTTGTCGCCGACCATCCTGTTTGTCGCGAAGTAATAGGACGGCCTTTCTACGTTCGCGGCTGAAAGCTCCCGCGTGATTTGGTACGGACCCATTCCGTCCATTGCCATTTGGTAGATACGCCGCACCACCATAGCGGCGGGTTCGTCAATCTGCCAGAGGTTCTTGTCCTCCGGCGATCTTTTGTAGCCATAAATAGGCGCGTTGGTCATATGCCTGCCGCTGTTCCCCTTGGTATGGGCCGCCGCCTTAATCTTACGGCTCGTATCCCTTGCGTACCACTCGGCCATGATGTTGAGAAACGGCGCGAATTCAGCGCTTTCCCGGTTATTGCTGTCGATATTGTTGCTAATGGCAATGAACCGAACGCCGTGCTCGCGGAACGTTATCTCCGTATAGATACCCACCTGCAGATAATCGCGCCCGACACGGCTCATGTCTTTTACAATAATCGCGCCAACCTTGCCCGCCTCAATGTCGGCAAGCAGCCGGTTCCAGTCCGGCCTTTGAAAATTGGTGCCGCTGTACCCGTCGTCAATGTAATGGGCAATGCTGGAAAACCCATGCGCATTCGCATAGTTTTCCAGCATCATCTTTTGGTTTGTTATGGAATTGCTCTCGCCGGAAAGCTCGTCGTCACGGCTCAATCGTGAATATAGCGCGGTTATTTTAGGCATGGATAAAGGCTGCCGATTCATAAGGGACTCCTTTCAGGCAACCGTCCTGTTTGCAGCAAATCTATTGTAGCATGGTTTTCCGTATGGTTCAAGTCGCTTTTAAGCAGACGGAGGATTTTATCATCCAACGTTTCTTTACTGGTTTCGCTGAAACGTGCGTTTACCCTGAAGGTGGTGGAACCAATCCTCCTCTGTAAGACGAACGGCTCCGTTATTTGCGTGGAATTTTGTATCAGATGATTCATTTTGATTGATTCCTTTCGGTTGTTTTATATTAGACCTCTTGCGAAACCTATTTCGCATGATGCAGTTTACGGCGGCGCTCATCCTTTCCCGCTTTTGAATTTTACGATCTTCAATTCTGTATGGACGCACACCTCCCCCTATATATAAAGGGAGAGGATATGCCTTATTTATTGCAAAAGTTTTATATTTGAAGCTGACATAATCATTATTGCCGTACTCTTTTTCGTTGACAGTATGGTAATCAAGATTGTATAATTGGGTAAGCGGCTTGCGATTTAAGCCATGTCCACCGGCGACAACGCAGAAGGGCGCAAAAACCGCCAAAAATACGGGCTGTTAGTCTTATGTCAACAGGCCCCAGGGAAATGAAGCGGATAAAAACAATAGCGGCTCCGAATCATATCGGAGCCGCCCCTCAAATAACCTTAACGCAATAACCCACCGGCTTTGCAATGGGAATGATTGATTTTTATAAGCACTTCCTTTCCGCGGCGTCAAGGCCGCCTGCGCAATCTCCTGAATGTGCTGCAAACAGAGCGGTTGCGTATGTTGTAGTAGGTACTTTATCTGAAATACCCTTTATAAGCATACATCATTTGATTACCACTTCCATATCGCGGATGTGCTTGCTTTAAAAGTTGCGGCTGCTTCACGCCCTTCCAGGGCTTTTCATTCCATCCATTTCAGGGGTGGCATGACTACGCTTCGGGCGCTTCAGCTTCGCGATGTTCTTCTCCGCCCTCGTCGGGACCCACCATCTCATCTAAAATCTGGAATAGCTCGTCGGTCATCAGCCCGGCCTTTGCCCCCGCTTCGATTGCGATAGTAAACCCTCGCTCCACCTCGCGCAAAAGCTGCTCGCGTATCAGCTTTGAGCCGCGCGGCATCACGTAACAGCCTTTGCCCTGAACTGAGGTGATAAAGCCCTCCTCCTCGAGCTCGCGGTAGGCTCTCGCCGTTGTCAGAACGCTGATCTTAAGCCCCTGCGCCAGCTTTCGCAAAGACGGAAGCGTCGTGTTTTCCGGCAAATCCCCTGAAAGGATCGCCTCCTTGATTTGCTCCTTGAGCTGCGCGTAAATCGGTAAATCCGACGTGTTTGATACAAAAAGTTTCATGAAGCGTCTTTCCTTTCACGGTATAGGTGTACTTAACGATTTATATACAGTATAGTCAATCTCGCCTGTATTTGTCAAGTAAAAACAAAAAATTATTTATTCACAATTGCTGATAAATGAGCGCGCCTGACGCCGCGCTTATTCTTTTTGCAACAATTCCCACGTTTTTTTGCACTTATTTGACATAAGACTACCATATATAACGTTCCAATACAGGAGCTTGATTGATATGAAAAGAATTCTCATTATACTGCTCGCGACGCTTTTGGCGGCTGGATTTTCCGCGTGCCAGAAGCGCGGCGATACACAGCCGAAGCAGCGCGGCGCCCGTGAAAACGTCGTAGTCGCCGAAAATCCGCGCATTCCTTTAGACGAGGTGCAAACACGCAGCACCCCCGAGCCCGAGGAGGAGCCGCCGCCTAAGGACGAAAGACCCGAGGAATTGGTGCGCGGTATGCTGGAATCTGTTAAAACCGGCGACAAAATCGCAATACAAAGGTATGTGGATTATAACGCTTTGTTTTCGGGGGCCACCGGCCAAGATGACGACTGGCATTACAGGCATATTTTACAGAATGTGACGTACCAGGTTTTGTCGTCCGATGTGGAAAATGAGGTCGCAAACGTGTGGGTTAAGGTTACAAACATCGACATGGGCGTAGTGTTGCCCGAGTTTTGGGGCATGGCGATGCGGCTTGAATACGACAACGCCTTGTCCGAAGAGCCGGTGGGTTCGCAGGAGCTCGAAGCCGAATACCGCAATCTGTTCGCGGGGCTTGTGGAGGCAAATAAAAACGGCGTAATCGAACGTCTTGTCGACGTGACGGTAAAGAAAACTGGCGATGAATGGAAAATCATCCCCAAAGAGGATTTAAGCAACGCCCTGCTGGGAGGATATCTTAGCGTAAAAATCGCAGCCGGTGAAAATGCCCAGCCTGTAACCGGGGAGCCCGGCCGGTCCTCTTCAAATGAAGATCCGTTTCCAATGCAGGCGGAGCATCCGCCTGCGGACGAAGACTTTTTCTTTTCACAAATCGACCGTGATTTTCAGTAGCTTTCTCTTTCAATCAAAACCCCTCTCCGCCATGGAGAGGGGTTGTTTTGTGTTACGGTTTTCTGTGCATGGGGTAACGGTAGCCGTTGCTTGAAGTCTGCCCTGAAATCCAGATAGTGTTTTCGTTTCCCGCCGAAAGCTCCATCGCCATATCGGCGTTTGCAAGCTCAGCCGACGTTTTCGGTATCGCCGTACCGTTTCCTTCGCCAATCCCGGTCTCCCATGTGTTGACAAGGTAATAGGTGTTTGTGATGGTTGCGTCCTCATTTATACCGACAACGGCGCCGGTGCGGTCGCGCCCTTCAATGATTCCGGCGCTGTAGCTTCCCGCGATTGTCGCGTTAAGCCTGTTGGCCCCCGCTATTCCGCCCACGTTGTCGGCGCCTGAAATGTTGCCGTAGTTAAAGCAGTCGTGTATGCGTGAGCTGGAGTTTTGCCCCGCGATACCGCCGGTAAATGTGTTCGCGTTGCCGAATATGCTGGCGCCGTTTGAGCTTGCGCGGATCGAGCCGCCGTTCATGTTGATGCCGGCAATGCCGCCGATGGACGCGCGCCTCGTTGAGGTTGAGGAAATCGAGCCGGATACAAGCCACATATTTTGGATGATGCCGCTATTTGCGGCAAACAGGCCTACGTTTTCGGCGTCGGAGCTGATGTTCAGTCCGGAAACCGCGAACCCGGCGCCGTCATATACGCCGGAAAAGGGCGTCTGGGCCGTGCCGATCATTGTAAAATTGTTCCGCAAAGATGCGTCGTCCCCGATGTTGATGTTCGTGGTTTGTACAAAAAACGCATCTAAATGCATAGCCACATGCGAAAGCTGAAGAGGCGTCGAAACCTCGAACGGGGATTCAGCCGTACCGTCGCCGTGTGTGAATCCGCCGGCGTCGATCGTATGCCCGCATGTCGGCGCAAGCCCCATCATAACACTGTCGCCGTCCGCATTGGGTATTGTGGGGGCGTCTAAATCAAAGCCGGGGTTATCGGCGCGGTTTATCGGCTCTATGACGCCCTCGGCGACCGTGATGCTGTCCGGCCTTGTATCATACACGACGTTATTTGCGTTTACAATCAAATGGTTAACCTTGTTACCCAGTATAAAGGTGGACATGTTCGCGACAAGCGCGTTTACGTTTGCGGAGTATGAAATGTTCAGCCGGGATTCCGCGTTTGTATACGCGGTGTTGACGCTGACGCCGGAAATATCCGCCGCGATGCGCACCCCGTTTCTGCCGGGATTTACCGTGAATATCCCGATGGAGCCGCCCTCGCCGTCGATATTTAGGTCGTCGGAGGTTGTAAGCGCGTCGACCTGTGCGGAAATGCTCGCGTTCAAGGGGCTTTTGAAGTTTAGATTCGACACGTTCACGCCCGTTAACACAAAGCTTAACGGACCTTGAGGAGCTTGCGGGTCTTCCGCGCCCTGGCCTGTCCGCGCGCCAATCGAAAGGTTTGCGACCCGGCCCGTGCCGGAAAGCGAAAGCGAGCCGTCGCTCGACATGTTTTCGGCATGTGTGGCGCCATCAAACAAAAGGATCGTCTCACGCGCGGCTGCCGATAAGCTTTCAAGCCTCAGCCCGTCGAGCTTCGCGGTTATGCCGCCCTCGGCGGTCGTTATGACCATGTCGCGCACGCCTGTCGATTCGCCCTGGATATCGAGCTGTCGCACGGATGACGTCGTCCTCAGCTCGATTGTCTCAATGCCGGAGCTGCCTGTGACGCTAAGCGTCACGTCCGTGTCGGGGTTATTGATGATGACGCGACGTGCATTTACGTTGTGAAGCTCAAGCTCGTTTATGCCGCCGCCGCGAAGTGAAATCGCGGAGTCCACGTTCACATCCTCAAGGCGTATCTTGCCTTCCTGCTGGATACTTTCAATGATGACGTAATCCTTGACATTTACATTTCTAAGGGCTACGTCCGCGTTTTTAAAAAAGACATTGTTTACCTGCGCGGTCTGATCAAAGCTTTGCGTGTTGTAAACGTCGAGGGTATCCTGCGAAAAGGCTAAAGCGCCCTGTTCCGCCATTTCGGCGGTCTGGTCGTGAAGGTTCCTTGAAAAGTCCATATATTGAATCAGCGGGATAACCAAAAGGAATATGGCGACAAACCCGCACATCATTGAGACAAGCACGATCCTGCGAGGCCATTTTTCTTTTGGCAGCATATCGTCTAAGGATTTTTTCTGTGATTTCGTCTGCGCTTTCTTGCGCTGCGCCTGCTCCTCCGGAGTTTCGAAAGTGAACTTGAGCGGTTTGTCCGCTTTTTTCTGCTTTTTCGGCACTTTGATTTTTTGTTTTTGCGTAAGACGGCCGTGCTCTATCAAAAGCTGCTCGCTTGTTTTTTTGCGGGGAGCGGGAGGCGCTTTCGCAGGCGTTGCGGCGGTCCTGCCCGCTAAAGGCGGAATTGGCGCCGCTTCGGCTTCGGGCTGCGGCCGTATGGCTGCGCCGCCGCGGTTATACGTCATGTTTTGCTGCGGCGCCCTGACGGGACGCGGCTCGCCGTCCTGAAGATGCATTTCAGGCTGGATCTGGAAATCAAGCTTGCGGCGCTGCGGAACAGGCCCCGCGTTTGACGGCGGCTGAGGACTTTCCGGCTCCGGCTCCTTAACGGAGATGCCAAGGTCTTTGAGGTATCTCTCCCTCTCGCGCATGAATTTTTCAGCAAGGGTCTCTTTAAAATCCTCGGAGCGCTGTTCTTCCTCACGCGCGATGTCGTCCATGAACCTCGACAGGAAATCCTGCGTGTTCCGATCGCTTTTTTCAGGTTGCTGCGGCGCGTTTTCGCGCCTTTGCTCCCCGCGCTTTATCGCCGTGTAAAAGTCTTCGTCGGGCGGCGTAAGCGTGCTCACCGTTTCGGGGCCGCTTGACGGGTTCGCACGCATGACAGGCCTGTCGAAGATGGATTCGCGCGGCTTTTTCTCCGGCTCCGGCGGACCCGCGGTCTCGCGCGGCTCTAAGATGCCGTCTTCAAACCGTTCGCCGAACTGCCGTTCAAACTGGCTTGAAATCCGCTCAAGGAATTCCCGGCGGCGGCGCTCTTCAGGCGTCTCTGCCGGCTGCGGTTCAGTCCGCACAGGCTCCGGTCGCACAGGCTCCGGTCGCACAGGTTCCGGTCGCACAGGTTCCGGCCGCACAGATTCCGGCCGCACAGGTTCCGGCCGCACAGGCTCCGGCCGCACAGGCTCCGGCCGCACAGGTTCCGGCCGCACAGGCTCCGGTCGCACAGGCTCCGGCCGCACAAGTTCCGGCCGCACAGGCTCCGGTCGCACAGGTTCCGGCCGCGCAGGCAGCGGCGTCTCCTCCGGCTCGGGATCGCTTGTAAATTCTTCAAAAACAAATTCCTGAGGCCCTGATAAAGCTGCCGGGCGCTCAGGCTGCGGCCCGAATAAAAACTCGGGCTCCGCCTGCGGTTCAGGGTCAGGCTGGGCGCGGCGTCGCGCGCGTGAGCGTATCGAGCGCCTGTCCGCCACCGGTTTTTCAGGTGGAACGCCAGGTGGGGCGGCGTGAATTTCCGGTATTTCGGGCGGCTGTTCAAAGGATTCAAACGTGTATTCCATCACGGTTGGTGAAGACGAGTTGCTTTCAAACAAAACCGGCGCGCCTTTCGCGGCGGGCGGTTCAGGCTTTACAGGCGGCTGCTGCACAGGCAGCGCATCTGGTGGCGGAGGCGGCGGAGGTGGCGGAGAGGCCGCCGGAATTTCCATCGCCATGTCGAACGACGCTGCGGGCGGAGCCTTTGCGACCGGAATCTCCATCGCCGCCGGGGCTTCCGCAGAAGCGCCGCGTTTGGGAAGCTCATATTTTTCAAAGTTCAGCTTGCGGCGTTTGTCTTCTCTTGCCATAAGCTTTTCCGCAAGCGACTGCGCCGACGGAAGAAATGATTCTTCAAGCTCAAAGCCTTCCTCGTCCAGGTCTTCGTCCGGCGTATACGCATCGGGCGCTTTTTCCGCGCGCGACCGCAAAGGGGCGCCTTCCCCGCGCGCCTTTCGCTTTGGCTCGGCGGCGATGCTTCCCAGTATTTCGTCCGATTTTTTAAGGCGCGGCTTTTCAGCCATTGGCAAAACGCTCCTTCTTCGCTATGTGTAAGCTTCACACGAACCGACTCATGCTTTTTTCAAAATCCATGTAACGTTATCAACGCTGTTCTGATTTTCTATGAAGGCATATTCCTTTTGCTGACTTCTGATATACCCCTCAAAAAGCGCTTTCTTATCGGGGCGCTTCTTGATCAATTCGTTCACTCTCGCGGTGATTGCCGCCATCCCTAAATCACTGTCGGCGATAAGCTGAAATGAGTCGTTTTCATCGCTTCTCACCGGATTATCGTCGGAAACCGCTTCAATCAACTCCAAGCCGGTTTCCCTGAATAGCGCCGTCGATTGCTTTTCGGAAATAAAATCGTAGTTATCAAGCAGTAAATACCCGCCCGGCTTCACCGTTGCTTTCAGCTTATTTAAAGTTTCGGCGTGATCGCCCAGCACGTCGCCTATCGCCCCGAATATAACGCAGTCATAATTCTTTTCTTTTTTAACGGCTTCGTTAATATCGCCAACCACAAACTCGCACAAATCATCGACGCTAAACTCGCGGGCCTTTTGCGCTGCATACGCAATAAATTCAGGGATTAAATCAATGCCTTTTACTTTCACTCGAAGCTTTTTAGCAAGCTTAACCGATACCGCGCCTTTACCGCAAGCTAAATCCAATACCCTTGTGCTTTCCGACAAGCCGACATGCTTGTGAATCAGTTCAGTCATAACACCGGGGTCGATTCCGAGCTCCCAAAAGTCTTGAAATAAATAAGGCAGAAACGGCAGCAGTTCCGTTGTTTCCGCCGTCAGTGACTGAGCCAGCTTTTCTTCGGTTTCCTTTAACATTTTGTGTTCTCCCTGAAATTTTACTCGCGCCCTATTGCCGAAAGCGAAATACTTCGGCTTCATATTATAAAGGCAGGGGTGGCTCGGCGCTTTTGTGCCGGGGTGCGCTCTTTACCTGTTGTATGGCTTTAATAAGGGTAGCCGTAACCTTGACCTCATATTCACGCCGCAAATCTTTTATGCGCTCGGCGCTGTCGTCTCTTTCGGTGACCGCATATGCTGCCGGCAAAGCATTTAGCGAAATTGCGAGCACGTCGAGCCGGCACCGCTCGCACTGGCAGGAACGCAGCACTTTCATAGTATGCATCAGTTTTTCCCTGAGCATGTCCTCCATATAATTATGCATCCTTGGAACTGAAAACTCAAGCTCCATCGGCGGCTCGGCAGGTTCTTTTTTAAGGACCGGGGAAAATATCCGCTGATCCTCAGGCTCCTCCGGCTCGGGGACGCTTGTAGGCATGATTTTGGAGTACATCTTATCTCTGTCAAAATCCTTTTTGAGCTTCTTCGACAAAGCAATGACCTTTCCTTTCGATTGAAATGTTTAGAAGCTGTTCTCATAGACGAAAAATGGTGATAAAATCGCCATTGTAATGGTGTTTTGAGCGATGAGAACAGCTTTTAAACTCCCTCAGCCAAAAGCTCGTCCACAAAAGCCCCGTAATCCCTGACGCCGCCGGCCCTCGGCGCGTAATCGTACATATTTATCTGGTTTGTCTGCGATTCGGGTATTGCGATGGAATTTCGTATTTTCGTATTATACAGCTTTGTCCCGATTTGCCCCGCCACCATCTCGGCGGTTTCGCGGATTCTCCTGCCTAAAACGGTTCGGCCGTCATACTTTGAAAGGAGTATCCCGCCAACCGTGATGGTCGGGTTGCAATATTTTTTAAGCCGCAGTATGGTATCCGATAACTGCGCGATTCCCTGAAGGCTGAATATATCGGCAAGCATGGGTATGATAACATAGTCCGACGCCGCAAACGCGTTGACGGTGAGGATGCTCAATGCGGGCGGCGTATCGATCACGATGTAGTCATACCGCGCGCGCAAGGGCTCGATCGCATGCTTTAACAGGTATTCGCGGCCCTCCTGCGTAAATTCAAGCTCCACGCCCGAAAGCAAAATATTCGCAGCAATCAAATCCACGCATGTCGAGCGCTGTATGGCAAAGCGAGGCTTGACTTCCCCTTTCATGAGCTCATATGCCGTAGGTCCGTCGTCGGAGTCCCCGCCGATGCTGAACGTAAGGTTCGCCTGCGGGTCAAGGTCAATCGCCAAAACACGGTACCCGCGCTTCATAAAACCCGCCGCCAAGGCAAGGGTCGTGGTCGTTTTGCCGACGCCGCCCTTCTGGTTTGTAACGGAAAGCACCTTGGCCATCAAAAAATCCTCCCACAGGTCATGTTATAAGATACGCAAGGGTATTTTTAGTTTTTCCTCAATATACCATTATAGTTGTTTTGTCCGTATTTGTAAAGGTTTCCGAAAAGAAATTAATAATAAGAAATGAAAAATAAAATAAAAAGCTATTTCAATTTTGTAAATTTGATGTTATAATGGTTTTTAAGCTATATCCCTTATTCCCCGCAAAGCCCGATGGAGGTTGTTTTAATGCTGACTGATAACGCCTATAGCGGGCTAAACGACACGCATATGGACGTGCTTCAGGAAATCGGTAATATTGGCGCGGGCAACGCCGCCACGTCGCTTTCCGTTATGATGGGCACGCCGGTGGATATTTCCCTGCCAAAAGTAAATCTGGTGGGTTTTAACGAAGTCGCGGACGTAATGGGCGGAGCCGAGTCGATCGGGTATGGGGTGCTTGTAAGCCTTGAGGGCGATATTGACGGGATGATGATGTTCATCCTGGATAAACGTTTTGCGCATCAGATTCTCAACGTGCTGATGGGCGGGTCGTATGAAAACTTTGACGAGCTTGACGAGATTTCGTTTTCCGCCATCAAGGAAATCGGCAATATCCTTTCCGCTTCGTATGTAAACTCCATAGCGGAGCTTACGGGGCTTCGTATAAACCTTTCCGTCCCATCCGTTTCAATTGACATGATCGGCGCGATGTTAAACGTGCCTATTGTCAAATTCGGCGCGATAGGCGATAAGGTTTTGTTTATCGAGGAGCAGTTTTGCAGCAACCAGGAGGTTGCTTCAAGCCACATGGTATTATTTGCGGAGATCGAGTCTCTTAATTTAATTTTACGGAAATTGGGGCTTATGTAAAATGGGTATGTTGGTTGTCGGTATCTCTGATTTGAAAATAGCGCTGCCGCCTGATAATCTGATTACATACGCATTGGGTTCATGCGTCGGCATCTGCCTGCTCGACGCTTCGACCCATGTGGGCGGCCTTGCGCATATCATGCTGCCGGAGTCAAGGGTCGCGCCGGCGGACCACAATGTGGCAAAGTTTGCGGATACCGCAATCCCCGAGCTTATAAAGCAAATGGAAAAGCGTGGCGCTAACCGCGGGAGGATGAAAGCGAAAATCGCAGGCGGCGCTAAAATGTTCTCGGTTACAGGCACAGGCGGCAACAGCGCAATGTGGCAGATAGGCGAGCGCAACGTCGCGTCTGTCAAGGCCATGCTGCAAAAGTTTAGCATTCCCGTCATGGCTCAGGACGTCCATTTGGATTACGGGCGCACCGTGCAGTTTAACCCCGCCACAGGCGTCATGACTGTCAAGGCTATCAATAAGCCGACAAAAGAGATGTGATCCCTGAAAGTGTATAAGACCCTGTATTCAGCACCGCTCAACGCACATCTTTTGGCGAAGCAAGCTGAACATTTCGAATACTGAACACAGATTCTAAAAACAGCCCCGTGCGCCGAGCTTCGGCCGCACGAGGGCTGTTCTAAATTAAATCGGCCACGGCGTCCATCAGCGCGCTCCTTTCCGCAGGCGGGCAGCCGTTATATATTCATTGTACAGCAAATTATTCCGTGTCGCCGCTTATAAGGCCGTTATACCATTTTACAGCCGAGATATACGATTCGTATATGACCTGGTTGCTCAAATGGTTTTTCTCGGCGAATTCGGTGACGTCTTCCCAGTTCGAACGCTCGTAATCGTCAAAAAACTTGAGAAGGTCTGAATATGGCCCGTTGCTTGTCAAAATAGATTCTTTTATCGCATCCGCGACCGGGATTTCCTCAAGAAGCTCTTCCTTTGATTTATCCATAGCAATGTGCAAAAGCGAGAACATGCCGACCATAAACGCGTACTTTTTTTCGCGCGGGGGCTTCATGTGACGGGCCAGCAGTTCTCCGAACTCCGCCCTGATAAGCGAGATGCGCACAAGCTCGAGCGGCTTGTCTTGCGCGACGCCGCGCACGGAAAGAAGCGCGATCCATTTTTTCAAGTTTTCCTCGCCCAAATAAGACACGGCCATAGGTATGGAGGTCATGCGGTTGCGAAGCCCGACCGCCGCGGAGTTTAAAAGCCTTAACAGCTTGTATGAAAGGGCCACGTCCGATGCGATGACGTCGGATATTTGCGAAAAGTCAACATAATCGTCGGTGCTGGTAAGCTTTAAAAGCCTTAGATAATTTAATTTCAGCGGCTCTATATCCTTTGTTTTATGCACCACAACGGGATGGTCGAAGAACAGACCTTGGAAATACTTGTAGCCCAGTCCTTTTGCTTTATCGTAATCGGAGTTCGTGTCAATTCCGGTGGCGATGAATTTTATGCTGCGATGCGACGATATCAATTCTTTTTGCGCGGAGATTGAAACCTTTCCGGGCTCGAAACGGCAGTAATCCGCAAGCTCCAGAATTTCCGGGGACACATTTTTCTCGGTCAATCCGCTAAATGAAAGGAAAAAACCATGTGAGCGAAGCGTCTTGTATGTTAAAAGGTCCTTTTGCTTTATTTCTAAAGGAAGGTTTATCTGCATAATAAATTTATCTTTAGGCAGGTTTTTAAGCGTGGATTTGTTTTGTATTCTCGGTGTATACGCTATAAAATAACGGCTGTCGTTGTCGATATCGTCTAAACCGAGCGCGTCTATCGAGCGGTCGAGCTCGTTTAAGTTGACGCTCTTTTCCCCGTGCTCGTTTTCGTTTCCCGAATCGATCAGCTCATAGCCGAATGTATTTCCGCTTGAAGTAAGTATAGGCTGGATATTAATATAGAAATTCTTAAATTTTTTAGATTTCTCTAACGAATCCTCAAAGAAAGTCATCCGGTTTCGCCCGTTTTGCTTTGATTTATAAAGCGCGATATCGGCCTTTCTCAGCATTTCGGAGATAGTTGTGCCATGCAGCGGGAAAAACGCAACGCCCATACTGACGGTGCATGCCATATCGATATTTGGCAGCGTATACGAGAAAAAGGCGTGCTTTAATTTTTCGCCGTAATACTTTTGCAGCTCCTCCTCGTTCGCGTTATCAAATATAGAGGCGTCGTCAAGGTAAAACAGCACAAACTCGTCGCCCCCAAGACGGTAAAGGCGCCCGTTAAACAGCGGGTCGGAATTTAGATGCTCAGTCAGGCGCTTGAGCATAATGTCGCCCGTATTGTGCCCATATGTGTCGTTGACTATTTTAAAATTATCAAGATCAAGCATGGCGATTGTGCCACAGATATTTTTACCCCTTGCAGTCGTAATCACTTCGCTGTCTTCCAGCAGCTTTTGGCGGTTCGGCATACCGGTAAGCTGATCCTTGTAGGCTAAGCTGTACATCTTGTTTTGCATTGTGCGAAGTTCATCGACGTCGCGCAAAAACAGCGCGGTCGCTACAATCTTATCGGTCCATTTCACGTGTGTGCCGGTAACCGCGACAATATTGCCGTCCTCGCCCGTGACGTCATAATCGACGGACGTTTGGCCCGGCCTTGCTTGTTTTGGATTGTTAGGGCATCTTTTGCAAAGCCCGTGGAATATCTTTGCATAGCCCTCTTTACAGGAGCGGGTGCTCAAGCGTTCCTCTTCAAGGTGCTCGCGCGCCGCGGAGCTCATAAAAAGGATTTTGCAATCATCGCCCCTCACAACGAGCATATCCGCGTTCTGAGCGTCGAGGATATCGCCCAAAAGCTCTTCCATTTGCGGCATTGCTTGCCTGTTTATTAACATAAGCTGTTACTCCTGTTAAATAAGTAATGATAGGTTGTATATTACACCACGAAGTGTTTCAATGTTCTCGGGACCCGCTCGAAATTTTAATTTCGCAAGCGGGTGAGGTTATTATAACACAAAGCGAAACGCAAAGCGTTTTGTAAGCGGCGAAGCCGCGTGTGGGCGCAAAGCGCCCGACGATTGGTGTTTCAATGTTCTCGGGACCCGCTCGAAATTTTAATTTCGCAAGCGGGTGAGGTTATTATAACACAAGGCGAAACGCAAAGCGTTTTGTAAGCGGCGAAGCCGCGTGCGGGCGCAAAGCGCCCGACGATTGGTGTTTCAATGTTCTCGGGACCCGCTCGAAATTTTAATTTCGCAAGCGGGTGAGGTTATTATAACACAAAGCCATATCTTTTCCAATATGGTTTTGCAAAAAATTAAGAAGCGTTTTCCGTTTTGGAAAACGCTTCTCTTAAACCCATAAAGGTTAATACATTCCGCCCATTCCGCCGCCGGGAGGCATCATCGGAGGAGTTTCCTCCTTGATGTCGGCCACGAGCGATTCCGTGGTAAGAACCATTCCGGCAACCGAGGCCGCGTTTTGAAGCGCGCTGCGCGTAACCTTCGCGGGGTCAACGATACCAAAGCTTATCATGTCGCCGTATTTTTCGTTTTGCGCGTCAAACCCGTATCCGATTTTGCCGTTTTCGAGAATATTGTGGATGATGATACTGCCCTCAAGGCCGGCATTCGCCGCGATTTGGCGCACGGGCTCCTCAAGCGCCCTGTAAACGATTTTAGCGCCTGTCTTAACGTCGCCCTCGCATCCGCCGATCACCTTATCGACTGCGGGCATCGCGTTGATAAACGCAACTCCGCCGCCCGCGTTGATGCCTTCCTCAACGGCTGCTTTTGTCGCCGCGAGCGCGTCCTCAATGCGGAGCTTCTTCTCTTTCATCTCAATTTCCGTAGCGGCGCCGACTTTGACAACGGCAACGCCGCCCGAAAGCTTTGCAAGGCGCTCCTGAAGCTTTTCCTTGTCGAACTCGCTTGTGGAAATTTCAATCTCGTTGCGAATCTGCTGGATTCTGTCGGCAATCGCCTTTTTGTCGCCCGCGCCGTCAACGATGATGGTGTTTTCTTTTTGCACCTTGACTTGATGAGCCTTGCCAAGATCGTCGATCGTCGCTTCCTTAAGCTCAAGGCCCAGCTCCTCGGTGATTACCTGTCCGCCGGTCAAAATCGCGATATCCTTGAGCATTTCCTTGCGTCTGTCGCCAAAGCCGGGGGCTTTTACCGCAACGCATGTGAACGTGCCGCGCAAACGGTTTACGATGAGCGTGGAAAGCGCCTCGCCTTCGATATCCTCGGCGATGATAACAAGCTTTTTGCCGCTTTGGACAATTTGCTCGAGAAGCGGGAGGATTTCCTGTATCACGGAAATTTTCTTGTCTGTTATAAGAATATAAGCGTCGTCGATAACGGCTTCCATTTTCTCTGTGTCGGTGACCATGTAGGGAGTGACATAACCGCGGTCAAATTGCATACCCTCGACGACTTCGGTGTATGTTTCTGCGGTTTTAGACTCTTCAATCGTGATAACGCCGTCGGACGAAACCTTATCCATAGCCTCGGCGATCAGCTTTCCGATAACATCGTCGCTGGCCGATACTGTTGCTACGCGGGCGATGTCCTCGTTGCCGGAAACCTTCTGGGAGTTGTTTTTAATTGCGGCGACGGCTTCGTCAACAGCCTTTTGGATTCCGCGCTTCAAATCCATCGGGTTTGCGCCGGCAGCAACGTTCTTCATCCCCTCGCGGACAAGCGCCTGAGCAAGCAATGTGGCGGTGGTAGTTCCGTCGCCGGTCTCGTCGTTTGTCTTTGTTGCGACTTCTTTTACAAGCTGCGCGCCCATGTTCTCAAGGGCGTCCTCAAGCTCGATTTCCTTTGCAATCGTAACGCCGTCGTTCGTGATGAGCGGGGCGCCGAATTTTTTGTCCAAAACGACGTTGCGGCCTTTCGGGCCAAGTGTGATCCTAACGGTATCGGCAAGCTTGTCAATGCCGGTAAGCAATGCTTTTCTGGCTTCTTCGCCGTAAATAATATTTTTAGCCATAACTTTATGTTACCTCCAATTTATTTATTCGACAATCGCAAGAATGTCGCTCTGGCGCACGATTGTGTACTCATCGCCGTCGATTTTCACTTCTGTACCCGAATACTTGCTCGTAAGCACCTTGTCGCCCTCATCAACATACATCTCGACGTCCTTACCGTCGACGATGCCGCCCGGCCCCACCGCCATAACTTCGGCGATCTGAGGCTTTTCCTTCGCGGTTCCCGCAAGGATTATACCGCTTTTAGTCGTTTCCTCGGCTTCAATCAGCTTTAGCACAACGCGGTCACCCAATGGTTTGATTGTCATTACGATACCTCCTGAATTTATATATGATTTGGCACTCGCCATCTTTGAGTGCTAATTTTTATTTTAATGATTTTAAAATAAAAATCAAGTGCTAAAAGGAATTATTTTGAAAATTTATTAGATATTTACAAATTAGATGCGGTATGCGGCCTTTGAATCGTGCAATGAAGACAATTCCGCTATTGCTTTTGCGGCAGGGCGGGCAAATCCTGATTTTTCGTCGCCAAGGGCTCGATGCTTGACGTCTCGGAGCTTTTGTCAGGCGGGATATGGCTGAATTCGGTCATATTGCGCCAAAATCGCATCGGCATGTGCGTGCGGCGGCAAACGGGGTTGATCCGCTCGGCGATCGCAATCGTTTCGTAAAAATTTTTCCACATCCGGCGGTAGTTGAGCTCATCCTTGTCTGGAGGCGGCACGGTCAGGAATTCCGTTTCCACAATATGCCAGCTTTCGAGGTTGTACACGCCGACCATCTTGTGGGCGTCGTCGTGTACCAGAAACGGCTGCGACGAAAGCCTGTCCGCGAAATGCGGCATTATAAGCGGGATCACGGCGCTTTTCGGCGTGATTTTCGCGTAGTAGACGCCGCCCTCCACCTGCGAAAAGCGCGTGAATTCCTTCATGAAATGGCTTTCGCGCATAACGTTTATATAAATTTTTTCGATAGGCAGCACGTCACAGTGCGCTATGTCGTGCTCCACAGCGCGCCCGATTTCAAAGCCGCGTCTTGCGTACCTGTAAATCAATATGGCTTTGCAGGGATCGTCCGACAAAAACGCGGCCCAAATCTTTTGGTAGCAACGCATGCCCATCTTTTTCACTATCCCGGCTTCGACGCGCCGGGCTTTTGCGTTGTCGGTCCTGATTTTTACCGCTTTTCGCCCGAACGCTTCCTGAAGATTTCCTTCCGCGGCGACCTCCTCCGGGTTCTCGCGCTGGGAATACGCTTCGAAAATCGACGTAAGAAGCCCGTCGAACGAGCCGTCGTAACTGTAAGCCAAGGACATAACTACGACAGCAAAAGCTGCGGCTTCGGGAACAGCGAGAGCTGCTCCGCCGCAGGCATAAACGACAGCCCGGACGCCTGCCTGCGCGTGTCCGCGACAAGGTTGTTGTAAATAAAGCTTTGCTCAAACTTGATACCCGGCATGTATTTGCCGGAACACATAATGAAGTAAGCCGCGCGCTTGAGCACGATATTTAGCTTTTTCAAATCATCGAAGTTAAGGCGGGCGCTCCGGCGCGCCCGCATGATTTTCCGCGCGCCTGTGGGGCCAATGCCCGGCACACGGAGCAAAAGCTCTAAATCGGCAGTCATAATCTCAACCGGGAACAGCTCTAAATTCCGCAGCGCCCAGCCACATTTCGGGTCGAGCATCGGGTCGAGCGACGGCTGCTGCTCGCTTAAAATTTCGTCCGCGCGAAACCCGTAAGAGCGCAGGAGAAAATCCGCCTGATAAAGCCTGTGCTCGCGAAGCAATGGTACGGGCTGGTTTTTCGGAAGAAGCGCGTTCGTTCCGACCGGTATATACGCAGAGTAAAATACTCTTTTCAAGCTATACTTCTTGTATAGATTTTGCGCCAGATTGATTATTTGATAATCATTTTCAGGGGTTGCGCCGATAATCATCTGTGTGCTTTGGCCTGCCGGCGCGAACGTGGGCGCGGAGCGGTATACCGCCAAGTCATGCTTGTTTTCGGTGATACCGTCGCGGATTTTCGCCATCGGGCCAAGGATACTGGCTTTTGGCTTGTCGGGCGCCAAAAGCGATAGGCTTTGCTCGCTCGGAAGCTCCAGATTGACGCTGATGCGGTCCGCGAGAAGCCCGATTCGCTCAATCATCTCGCGGGACGCGCCGGGGATCGCCTTCGCGTGGATATACCCGTTAAAACGGTGTTCCTTTCGCAAAAGGCGCAAGCATTCGCACATGCGCTCCATTGTATAGTCCGCGTTTTTCAGCACTCCGCTGCTCAGGAAAAGGCCCTCGATATAATTCCTGCGGTAAAACCCGACCACGACCTCGGCGAGTTCTTCAGGCGAGAATGTGGCCCGCGGCACGTCGTTGGAGCTGCGGTTGTGGCAATACTGGCAGTCAAAGGCGCAATAATTCGTCATCAGTACCTTTAAAAGCGAGATGCACCTGCCGTCCGCCGCGAAGGAGTGGCAAAGCCCGCATGCCACCGAATTGCCGAGCCCTCCCTTTTCGCCTTTGCGGTCAACTCCGCTCGACGTACAGGCAACGTCGTATTTCGCGCCCTGCGTCAGAATTGTAAGCTTATCCGCAACATCCATTCATACCACCTCCGCAAAAAGATAATAACACATTTGTTTAGAAATGTAAATAGAAAATTCGAAATAATCGAACAATAAATTCAAAATATCATGAACTTCTGCTTATTTCATAACAATTAAATATAATTAGCTAAAGTTTTTGTTACATATGCCGATATTATTTATAGGAAAAGGATTTCCTGAATGTAAGACAAGGAGGCGTTAAATATGACCGCATACAGCACCGGAATCTCGCCGGTAATAGGTTCCGCGAAGGGTGGGGGCGTGAGGAAATACTCGCCGAATGACGACGAGCGCCACAGGGAGCGATACAACCCCGACCAAAAAGAGAAAAAAGACAAAGACAAAAAGGAACGGGCGAAAGACACATTTTCAGAAATGTTTGCGGCGAAATCAAAAACGCCGGAGAAAACGGAGGCGGCAAGCTCTATGACAGCTTTATTATTAAGGCCCGATATCATGTCACACTCGGCCGCGTATGTCAGGGCGAAAATATTGGCTTCAACTCTCGCGTTCGAGCTTATAAAGCTGAATATAGCCGAATAAAAAGAGATGTTCCGCAAGCGGGAAGCATCTCTTTTTATTTTGCCGAATTGTCAAAAAAATATGTATTTGGGATAAATTATAGTTACCACAGCTATAAAAGCTTTGTAATTGCGTCAGCTTAAAGCCGCTTCCTGCTGCCGGGCTTTTCAATGGGCAGTTTTTCTTTGCAGAGGGGGCACAACGCGGCTTCAAAGGTTTTGACCGAAAGGGCCGTCGCGCTGTAAACCGGCAGGGGCAAATCAACGCCCGGGGCGCGCCGGTCGACGATGCAGCAAAGGCCAATCACTTTCGCACCTTGCGCTTCGACAGCCCGCACCGTCTCCATGGTTGATTTTCCCGTGGTTATAACGTCCTCTCCGATCAGCACCCGGTCATGCTCCGACAGCGAAAACCCGCGCCGGAATCGCATTTCGCCGTCCTCGCGTTCGGTGAAAACGCCCTTTACCTTTAGCTGGCGCGCAAGCTCGTATGCCGGTACGATTCCGCCCATCGCGGGGCCGACGACCGTCGTTGCGCCGAGGGCCTTTACCTGCTCCGCGACAACCGCCAGAACCTGTTCGGCCTTGCCGGGATATTGCAGAAGCTTTGCGCACTGGCAGTACCGGTCGGAATGCTTGCCGCTCGACAGGAGAAAATGGCCGTCAAGCAAGCTTTCGCACTGTTTTAATATCTCGATTACCGCTTTATTTTCCATATGCTATACCTCTTTACCTTTAACTGCCGATAAAATTTCATCGCGCATACGCACCGTCTCGGCGCGTGCGGCTTCCGCGAAGCCAAGCCCGCTATACTCAGGTTTTTTGTATGCAAGCAGGATACCGCGGCTCGAATTGACAACGCCGCCGTTTGCGTTTTTGTCGAGATAACCGGCCATATCCTCGGCCTTGCCGCCCTGCGCGCCGTATCCCGGTATCAGAAAAAACACGCCGTCAAGCCGGCTTCTGATTTGTTTCGTCTGCACTTTATTCGTGCATCCCACAACGGCGCCTATCAGGGAATAGCCGCAATCTCCGGTGAATCTTACGCCTTTTTCCTTTATCATGGCGCCTGTCTTGTCGCTGACGCTTTCGCCGTCCGACGCTATAATCCCCTCTATGTCGCAAGCTCCCGGGTTCGATGTTGCGACAAGCGCGAACAATCCCTTCTCGCCGGCGTCAAGATACGGGAAAAACGGCTCCAGCGTATCCATGCCCATGAACGGGTTCAGCGTGATGAAATCAGCTTCAAAATCCCCGGTAAAATGGGCTTTCGCGTACATCTCGGCCGTTTTTGCAATGTCGCCGCGTTTTACGTCTGCGATGACGATTGCGTTCTTTTCGCGCAGATAGCCAAGGGTTTTCATGTACGCGTTTAAGCCGCGAAGCCCAAGCGACTCGTAATACGCGATCTGAACCTTGTAAACCGCTGCCGTGTCTAATGTTGCGTCTATGATTTCGCGGTTGAAGTGAAACAGCGCGTCACACGCGTTATCCTTTTTAAGCTGATCGGGCAAGTAGCTTATATCGGTGTCAAGCCCGAGGCATACATGCCCTGCGTCGGCGATGCGCCGGTAAAGCCGGTCAATCAACGTCATTGGGTGTACCTCCTATGATACGTTCGGGATTTTCTTGCCGTAATCGGAAACCGGCTTGATATAAAGCGTGTCGTCGCCCATCAGGTCTTTCAGTCCGAGCAGCGAGATAATAAGCGCCATCCTCGCGTATACCCCGTACTGCGCCTGCTTAAAATACCACGCGCGCTCGTCGGTGTCCACGTCGGTTGATATCTCATCCACCCGGGGCAGCGGATGGAGCACAATCATATCGCGTTTTGCAAGGCTTAGCTTTTCGCGGTCAAGGATATAGAAATCCTTGAGGCGCTCGTACTCGCTCTTGTCGTCGAATCGCTCGCGCTGGACGCGCGTCATGTAAAGGATATCAAGAGCGGGAATCGCGTCGTCGAGGCTTTCGGTCGTCTCATAATTTATGTTTTCACCGTCGAGCATATCGATGATTTCCCGCGGCATTTTAAGTGCGTCCGGCGAGATTAAGATAAACCGGTTTCCTTTGTAGCGCGAAAGCATCTTGATGAGGGAGTGAACGGTGCGCCCGTATTTCAAGTCGCCGCAAAGCCCGATCGTTAGGTTATGAAGCCGCTTGAAGCGCTGGCTTATCGTGACAAGGTCGGTGATGGTCTGCGTCGGATGCTCGTTTGCGCCGTCGCCCGCATTGATTACAGGGACCGTCGCGACAGCCGACATCTTATGCGGAGAGAACGGAACCGGGTGCCGAACGGACATCACGTCGCAGTAACAGCTCACGGTACGGCTTGTATCCTCCATCGTCTCGCCCTTTGCAGTCGCCGACGCCGACATATCTGAAAAGCCGATTACGCCGCCGCCAAGGCGCAGCATTGCGCTTTCAAACGAAAGCCGCGTACGCGTACTCGGCTCAAAAAATAAAGTAGCCAGTATCTTGCCTTTTGCAACCTCCCTGTAACGGGCTGGGTTTTTGGCAATGTTACCGGCTACCGACAATATATAGTCGAGGTCCGACTTTGTAAAGTCTGAGATGTTCAAGACGTGGTGGAACATAATGATCATTCTCCTCTTACATTCAAATTCCCATACTTCAAATTGTCAACAGTATATCAAAGAGGGCATGGCTTGTCAATATAGAATATGAACTAAAACGCCTTGGATTTTTATAATATTTTTGTAAAGCGCCCGATCGCAAATGATCGGGCGCTTTCAGCGTTTTAATACATCGGGATGTCGTAACCGCCAAACAGCCTCTGCACGTCTATCAGGATTGAAACGTCTCCTGCCGTAAGTTTTGCTATCCCTTTGATATACGCGTTATCCATCCCCTGAGTTGCCGCGGGCTGCGGGGAGACCTGCTCCGGCTCGATGGTGATGGTCTCCTTAATCGCGTCGACGATAAGCCCGACCTCGCGGTCGCCTACCTGTGTGATGATAATGCATGTCCGCTCGTTGTAAGGGTCCTCAAACTGGCCGAAACGCTCACGCATCGATACGACGGGGATGATATTCCCGCGCAGATTGATAAAGCCTTTCATATACATCGGCATTTCAGGCATGGCCTCAATCTTCTGCATCCCTATGATTTGCAGGACATATCTGATTTCTATGCCGTATACGCCCTCGCCGACAAAGAAATTCAGGTACATGTTTTCCATTTCATCGGTGATTTCACTTTCCGTCTGGGAAAAATCCAATTCTTCAGCCATCAAAAATCCCCCTTTCACAATCGGAGCTTACCTGTTATGCCAAAAATTATATCATACATGAAAATGATAGTCAACCACCGTATTACAGAGCCGCAAGCTTCTTAAACTGCCCTTTTAGCTGCCCGTAAACCTCGCGGTATAATTCATAGTACGCGCCATATTCCGCATGCCGCGCTTTGTCGGGCAGCTGCGGTTCGTTTTCACTTATGATTTTTTTGCACGCAGCCGGTATGCCGGAATAAATTCCCGCGCCGACGCCCGCCAAAATCGCCACGCCAAGCGCCGGGCCTTCCTTGTTGCCGGACGTTACGATCGGGCAGTCGAACACGTCGGCCATCATCTGCCGCCACATGGGGCTGCGGCCGCCGCCGCCCGTCGCCATCATCTGCCTAAACGGCACGTTCATTTCGCGCAAAACCTGGAGGCAATCGAGCTGGGAGTAAACGACGCCCTCCATGACGGCGCGAAGCATATCAGGACGCTTGTGCATGCCCGAAAGCCCGAAGAAAACGCCGCGCGCCTCGGGGTTTAAGACAGGGCTTCGCTCACCCATGATATACGGCAGGAACAACAGGCGGTTTGAGCCGATCGGCACCTGCTCCGCCTGCTTGTCAAGCAGTATGTAGACGTCTTTATTCAGTCCTTCCGCCGCTTGCATTTCAGCGGTGCAGAAGTTGTTGCGGAACCATTGCAGGCTGCCGCCCGCCGCAAGGGTGCAGCTCATGACCGTCCACGCGCCGGGTACCGCGGCGCAGAACGTATGCACGCGCCCCTCGGGGTCGATCGTGACCGCATCCGAATGCGCAAAGATTACCCCAGATGTGCCGATCGTAATAAACGCCTTGCCGCTTTCGACAATGCCTGTGCCAATCGCCGCCGCCGCGTTGTCGCCCGCGCCGCCGACTACAGGTATACCCTCTTTCAGCCCGGTTAGAGCCGCCGCCTTTGCCGTTATATACCCCGTCACCTCGCAGGACTCATGCATGGACGGCAAAAATTCCCACTCGATTCCAAGCTTTTCAAGTATCTCCGCGCTCCATTCGCGTTTCGGCACATCAAGCAGGTTCATGCCCGAAGCATCGCTGACCTCGGTCGCAAACACGCCGCAAAGCTTGTACCTGAGATAATCCTTCGGCAGCAGGATATGCCGCGCTTTTGCGTATATCTCCGGCTCGTTCTTCCGCACCCACAGGATCTTACCCGCCGTAAAGCCTGTAAGCGCCGGGTTCGCACTAATTTCAATCAACCGTTTTGCACCGATGGTTTCTGTAATCTCGGCGCATTCGGCCGTCGTTCTGCCGTCGCACCAGATGATGCTGTTGCGCAGGACTTCGCCGTTTGCATCCAAAAGCACAAGCCCGTGCATCTGGCCTGAAATGCCGATTCCCGCGACGTCGCCGGCGCTTATGCCGGACTTCTCCATTACTTGCTTTAGCGTTTTAACGCATGCATCCCACCAATCGGCGGGGTCCTGCTCGGCCCAGCCGTTTTTCGGCTGAATCAGCGGGTACTCCACAGTGGCGGAGGCAATGCTTTTTCCGCTTTCATCGAACAAAACCGTTTTCGTACCGGAGGTTCCAAGGTCAATCCCGATCAAATATTTCATATGGCGCACTTTCCTTTCGTTTAGGGCCTGTTGATATAAATGGAATGCACGGGCCGGCAGCTTTATGTCAACAGAGCCTGGTTATCTATGGTCAATTTCTTCAAACTGAAATGAAATTCTAACTAAATTTTCCGAGCATTGCTTGTAGAATATGCTGCGGATACGGTGCATAATAATCTGACCGTTTGCATAGTTCATCATGGGCAGAAGCACAACGTACTGAGACGGGCTGTACCGCGAAATGGTATCGCCTTTCCGAAGGCACTTTATCAGGACGCTTAACAAGATTTTCATAGTATTTTCCAGCATCATCGGGTCAAGGTTCTCGATTTCCGGATTCAAGGAGCTTAAGCTCGCAAGGCACAGGAACATTTTATTTTTTTGCCGCCCCATGTTCCTTGTATTCAGGTGATAAATATCCTTAAATATGGGGTAATTGCATACAAAAGCACTGTTATGATTATCGTCCTGGCTCTTTAAGCTTTTGATAATCGCGTGGATATCCGCCTCCGATGCAAGATGCGTTTTTAGCAGCGTCTTATAAAATTTCGCCATCTTTTCAGATGGTTCGACGCCTAAGTATTTCTGGTATACGGAGCTTAAATGGCTGTATTGCAGTAACGCGGCTTTCTTGTCTCCGCCCTGATTCAGCGCGTTCATCAATTCCATGTTTAACGTCTCGTCGAAGGTATCGACGTCAAGCGCGATGCGGCAAACCTGGATGACGGCGTCATAATCCGCTTCCAGCCTTAGAAGCTCGACAAACTTGTACACCATTTTCATGTACAGATGGTGCAGGTATAAGCTGCGGGCTAAAATCCAGTCCTCCTCGATGGCTGCGTGCGCAAGGTCGTCACCGTAAAGGTATAGCGCTTCGTTGCATTTCGCGCGCGTTTCATCGGTGAGCGCGTCAAAGTTTTTGATTTCGCCGCAAAGGTCTTCAAATATGAAAACGTCAACATCACATTTGATGTCGGGGTTCCATGCGTAGGAGCGATTTTCGGCAAGGATGCAGTCTTTAAAACCGGGACTTGCTTTCGTCAAGTTGGTGCGCAGCCTGCTGACCATAGTTTTTAGCGCGTTTGCCGGGTTTGCGCTGTTTTCCGACTCGGACCAGAATATATCTATCAAGTCGTCGGATGAAACAGGCTTGTTTCTGTTCAGGATTAAGTATTTTAACAGCAGTATGCTTTTAGAGGAGTTTCCCAAAGCAGGCAGTATGGAGTTTCCATCCACGATAATGTCAAATTTCCCGAGCATATTTATCCGGATATCAGCCATGTTTAGCCTCCTAAAGCCAGCTGCAACGAAAAACTCGCCCATAGGTTTACTTAAGAACCTGTCTTCAGCACCGCATAATGCCCATCTTTTGGCGAATTTTCCGCCATACTGTGTTAAATTTCCTTGAAATACGCCAAGTATTCCTGCGAAAATTCGCCTTGTCTGACGAAAAATTCGCTCAAAATCTGAACATTTCGGTTACCGAAGACAGGTTCTAAGCGGATTATGTCCAATTTCATTATATTCCCAATTGCAAAGCGTGTCAAGTGCTAGTACAGCTAATGCAGCAGGTATCTGCTAAGCAATTTAACCGCCCTTTTCTTGTTTTTGAACCTGTAATTTTCGGGCAGGCCTACAAACGGCTTCATCTTATCTGCCGCGACATGCGCCTTCTTTATTAAATCGCACAGCTCGCTGTAATCATAAACTCCGTACCGGTCGATCTCTTTTTGTTCTGCCGCGCGTTCCAGCAGGGCGATTGTGAAATCCGCGTAATCAAAATCCTTGTCGAGCTTTAAGTACTCGCCAAGCTGCGGTATAATCTTTTCAAACAGCATGCGCTTTTCAGGCATCTGCGGGACGTTTAAGAGCTTCCCTGCTTTTTGGATCACGTCGTCGCTGAGCAACATCAGCCTTTCGGTCATATCCTTTATGCCTGCGGGGCGTATATAATATGTGTTGCCGCGCAGATTCAGAAGGAAACGCAGGCCGTCATGATACCCGAGCTTTATCTTTTCGGCGCAGTTATCCGGCATAAAGAGCATGATGCTCCCTAAGTCGTCGCGCGGAACGATAACCTTGACTTTCTCGTCGTCCACCTTTTTAAATACGCCGCGGGCGTTTGTCCTTATCGCAATCACTTCGTCATAGCCTTTTTGAATAAGCAGGTGATACGGGCAATTATCATAAAACGCGCCGTCTAAAAACTTTTTCTCTTCGATTAATTCAGGCTTGAATCCGGGAAAAGACGCGCTTGCCATCACATAATTGAAAAACTGCCCATATGGTATATCCTCAAGCATCAATTCATACGGCTTTCTCTCGCTTAGGGATATCGTCACTAAGCCGTAATCCTTCCCGGACGAGCGGATTTTATCCTCGTCTATGATTTCATCAAGGATTTTTTGCATTTTATCCGTGCTGATTCCCCTGCCGTCGATGATCTTTTTAAGCGCCTTTCTTTTCGAGGATGAAACCAAATCTAAATCTGCTTTTAAGCTTTTCGCGTCAATCAGTTGAAGCAGCGGGCGTTCATCCTCGTCAAAGATTTTTTCAATCGAGATGCCGGTCCACAAATCAAGCGCCCTTTGAAAGTCGCCCTGCGCTAAAATCGCCGCGTTGATAGCTCCGATGGACGTGCCGACAAAGCCGTCAAATTCATAGCCGTGCTCCATCAACGCCTTTACAACGCCAATGTGGTACGCGCCTCTGGCGCCGCCGCCCTCCAATGCCAACCCGCGCACCGGGAATCCCCCTTTTAGGCTTGATAGGCTATACATTAGCGAATTCGCTCTAAATTGTCAAGGTTTTTTTGTCTTTATTCGCGCATGATTCGCATTGATTTTGTTTTTATAGCATGATAAAATTTGTATATACAATGCGGGAGGTCATGCCATGATGAAAAAACAAATTATTTTCATATTGATTTTTATGCTGGTTTCCTTGCTTTTCGCGGGTTGCGGGGACGCGCGGGATGATTTAAGGCAGCCTGCCGCGGAAACGCCGTCCGTAAACGTGCAGGAGACGGAGACCGCCGGGCCGGAGCCGCCGCTTCCCGATCCGCCTGTGGAAACCGGCCCGCCCGTCGTTTACATGACGTCCGAAATAAGTCCCGAAAGCTTGGTCGAAATCTACAACGCGCTTGAGGTTGCTTTAGCGGGCAGCGTCGCCGTAAAGGTGCACACGGGTGAGCCGCCGAACAGCAATTACCTGCGCCCGGAGCTGATAGGGGATTTGGTGCGGCTGACAGGCGGCACGATTGTTGAGACAAACGCGGTCGCCGGAAGCCGCGCGAGCAACGCGATGCATTTGCAGGTGGCGAAAGACCACGGCTTCACCGACATAGCGCCGTTTAAGCTGCTTGACGCCGACGGCGAAATCAGCATTCCGGTCTTGGGCGGCGAGGTGCTTGCTGAAAACTTTGTGGGCGCCGCTTTCCCGGATTACGATTACTACGTCGTGCTCTCACACTTCAAGGGGCATCAGATGGCGGGATACGGAGGCGCGATTAAGAACGTTGCGATCGGCATCGCGTCGGCGGGAGGGAAAAGCTGGATTCATTCCGGCGGCAAACAAAAAACAGGATATTCCGGCAATCAGGACGACTTCTTAAAAGGCATGGCGGAAGCCGGAAACAGTATCGTGGAGTATCTGGACGGCCGTCTGCTTTACATCAACGTGATGAACCGGCTGTCCATCGACTGCGACTGCGTCGGCAACCCGCGCGAGCCGGATATGCACGATATCGGCGTTTTAGCGTCCCTTGACCCTGTGGCGCTTGATATGGCATGCATCGATTTGGTCATGGCCGCCCCCGACGGCGAAGCGCTGATGAACCGCATAAACGCAAGAAACGGGATGCTCACAATCGACCACGCCGCCAACATTGGCATGGGAAGCCGCGAATATACTCTGGTGAGGATTGATGGCTGAAATTTTAACGCGCGAGTTCATCTACCTTCGGTATTTCTTCTTCATCCAGGTTGAGCAGATTTTCATGTACTGGGCGCTTGGCGTCGTGACAGGCTCCATGCTCTCGGTGCTCGGCAGGGAAAAGCTATACCGGATGTTCGCAGCGCTTAATGGTAAGAAGCTGGGAGCGCTCGGGGTTATTCCCGCAAGCCTGATAGGGGCGGCGTCGCCGCTGTGCATGTACGGCACGGTCCCGATTGCGGCCGCGTTTTCCGGAAAAGGCATGAAAGACGACATGCTCGCGGCTTTCATGATGAGTTCCATTTTACTAAACCCGCAGCTTATCGCTTACAGCGCGGCTCTTGGAAGCTTTATTCTGGCTGTTCGCATTGCAACATGCCTTTTATGCGGGATGATCGCCGGTCTTTTAGTCCGGTATTTTTACAAGGGCGAAGGATTCTTTGATTTTTCGGGTTTTAAGGAGCCTCAAAACCGCGATACGGACCCGAATATCCTTATGCGGCTTATAAAAAATATCTGGCGCAACATCAAAGCGACGGGGCCGTATTTCCTCATAGGCGTAGCTCTTTCGGCGGCGTTTACCCGGTATATCCCTGAAAGCGTGGTGGCGGGGATGTTCGGCGGCGAAAAAGCATTCGGCGCGCTTATGGCGGCAACGATTGGCGTGCCGGTATACGTTTGCGGCGGCGGTACGATTCCGTTGCTTCAAGGCTGGCTTGCAAGCGGTATGAGCGCGGGGAGCGCCGCGGCTTTTATGATTGCGGGACCGGCTACGAAAATCACAAACCTCGGCGCCGTCAAGATTGTGCTCGGCTTAAAACGGTTTCTGCTTTACCTGTTGTTCTCGATGTTTTTCGCCTATGCGGCGGGTATCGCCGTGGATTTTCTGAGGCGGGGCTGGATATAGAAAACCGACAGTATTTTTCAGGAGGTATAAAATGGATTTCAGAAAGGCGGCTATAAACGATATTGACGATCTTGCGAGAATCAGAAGCATATTCTTAAAGGAGGCAAATGATTTGTCGTCGGAAGAGGAGCGGGTAAAAATGGAAACCGCTAACCGGGTTTACTTTAAAACGGCGGTCGCGGACGGCAGCTTTATCGCGTGGCTTGCCGTTGACGGCGAAAAGATCGTTGCGACCAGCGGCTTGATTTTTTACAATGTACCGCCGTCTTTAAAATGTCCCGACGGCAAGGTGGCCTATATAATGAATATGTTTACCTTTCCCGGATACAGAAAGCGGGGGATCGGCATGGAGCTTCTTAAAAGGACGGTTGAGGAAGCGAAAGGCCGGGGATATAAAAAAATCACCTTAAACGCTACAAACGCGGGCAGGCCGTTGTATGAAAGATACGGTTTTTGCGATGAAACCGGCGATATGGTTCTATATATCAAATGATTTCCCGGGAAAACACAGGGTTAACTCAAGGGCTGCGTTTAAACACGCGGCCCTTGTTTCGTTGTCCGGCGTATAAAATGGAGGGCTTTACAGTACAATAAACGCAAAGCTAGGAGGGATATTATCGTGAACACGGAGCGCAAGTCGTTTTGGCAGCTTGAAGATATGCCGCGGTTTAAGCCGTTACAAGGGGACACGCAAGCGGACGCCGTAATCGTCGGAGCGGGGATGTCAGGCTTATTGTGCGCGTATTTGCTGTACCGAAAGGGCTTTGAGGATATCGTCATCATCGACGCGGCTGAGGTATTGAGCGGCGTTACCGCGTATACAACCGCAAAAATAACCTCACAGCACGGCTTGATATATTCGCGTCTTATGAAGGGCTTTGGGGAGGATATGGCGGCGCAGTATCTCGGCGCAAACGAAAAAGCGGTCGGATTGTTTAGCGAGATTATAAGCCGCGAGAAAATCGATTGTGATTTTACCGTTTGTAACGCGTGGGTTTACGCGACGTCCGGTCATGAAGTGCAGCCGATCGAGGACGAGGTTGCCGCCGCGAAAAGGCTTGGTATGAATGCTGAACTCTCCCGAAAAACAGAGCTTCCCTTTACGGTCGAGGCAGCGGTTGCTTTCCCGGGCCAGGCTCACTTTCACCCTTTAAAATTTGCGCGCCACATTTGCGGCTTACTCACTGAAAACGGATGCAAAATCTATACGGAAACGAAAGCCACCGGCCTAAAGGAGGGCGTTGTTCAAACCGATCGCGGTAATATCCGTGCGAAGCATGTGATATCCTGTTCGCGTTATCCTTTTATCGATAAAGCCTTGCTTATATTTACAAAAATCTATCAGGACCGCTCATATGTCTTAGCGCTTCAAAACGCGGGGACAATCCGGGATATGTACCTTGACTGCAAAAAAGGAGGGCTTTCCTTTCGCCCGCAAGGCGATGCGCTTATTTTGGGCGCTTATGACCACAAAACGGGACACGACGATAAAAATCTGCATTTTGACGGCTTGATAAAAAAAGCGGGGGAATATTATCCGGGCGGCCAAATCGTGTGCATGTGGTCGGCGCAGGATTGCATGACTCACGACAAAATCCCGTATATCGGGCGCTTAGAAAGCCATAAGGAAAATGTTTATATCGCAACGGGCTTTAACAAATGGGGCATGAGCGGAAGCATGGCGGCGGCTGACGTCATCAGTGATTTGATCGTTAAAGGAGAAAGCGAGTATCAGGACGTCTTCAGCTTAAAACGGAAGGACTTGGGGCTTCAGTCTAAAAGCTTTATAAAGGAATCCGTCGACATCGCCGGGAATTTTTTGACGCATCTCACCGCGGCTGACAAAAGCTTGCAGGACTTAAAGGACGGCGAAGGCGGTATCGTCCAGATAAACCAAAAGCGCGTCGGGGTGTACAAAGACGGCGACGGGCGTATTTTTCCGGTGAAGCCGATGTGCACTCATATGGGCTGCGCCTTAAAGTGGAACAAGGACGAAAACACATGGGACTGCACATGCCACGGCTCACGTTACGATTATGAGGGAAACGTGATCGGCGGGCCTGCGCTCTTAAAATTGGAACGCCCTCAAATAGATTAGGGTATGAACGATGTCATACCCTAATCCGGATTTTAATCCGTTACAAAGACGGTTTCTGTGTTGCGTTCATTCCGTCGCGGCCTAAATGGCTGCTGCGGTTTGCGGCGCCGTTGTTAGGGTTCACATTGCTGTTGCGTCCGTCATGGGTGGTTGTGTTTCTGCCGCCGTGATTGCGGTTCATGTTGCCGTCACGCCCGTCATGGGTGGTTGTGTTTCTGCCGTCTTGATTGCGGTTCATGTTGCCGTCACGCCCGTCAAGGGTTGTGTTTCTGCCGTCTTGATTGCGGTTCATGTTGCCGTCACGCCCGTCATGGGTGGTTGTGTTTCTGCCGCCGTGATTGCGGTTCATGTTGCTGTTATAGCCATCACGGGTGAAGCTGCTGCCGTCGAAGCGGCCTTCACGGTTCATTTGACCGTCAAAACCGTCGCGGACAGTCCTTCTGCCGTCACGGTGTATAAAACCGCGGTTCATATGGCCGTCAAAACCATCGCGGCGGACTATGCTTCTGCCACCGTCGTATACATAGCCTTCGCGGGCTGTGCCGCCTGCGCCATAAGGGCCGTAAAAGCCGCCGTCGCGGCCGAGATGCGCGCTTCCGCCGTCAAAAGTATAGCGGCCAAAGCCTCCGCCGTCCCATCCGCGGTTTCCTGCGTATCTATTCGCGGGCGCATTACCCGCACAACCGGTAGATGCGATTATGCCTGCGGCAAGTGTGCCTATTAATATCGGTTTAATGATATTCATTATCTTAATTTTCTCCTTTCATGGAACATCCTTAAAAATCTTTATACGATTTATAAGGACACTTCTATTATTTAAAATGTCAAGAACTATATACTGTAAACTCATTGCCATCAGAGCATAAAATAGAGAAATACGGTGGATTTTACATATTAAATAATAATAAAATTACCTTTAAGCGTCATTGAATTTCCGCATGAAATGTTGATAAACTAAATGCAGAAAGGATTTGAGGCGTGTGTTTCATAAAAATAAAAAAATAAAATTGCTACTTTTTTCTTTAGTAGCATGCATGCTGTTTTCAGGCGCGTGGAGTCTTGGCAGCATCAGCGGGAGCAACATTGCGACCAGCAGGATACAAGGCAGACAGATCGCCGCTTTAAACGAAGACGCCGTCGATCTCAGCCGGATGCGGTTTTACCGCGAAATCAGCAAGGTTGACTTTAGCGGGGTTTCCTTTGCCCCGTGGGATGTAGCGTCGGCTTCGGCAAACGTGCAAAGACGCGCGCAAAAGCCGTATACCATCATGGTTTACATGAACGGAAGCGACCTTGAGAGCAAAATGGGAGCAGGCACCGCCGATATCTTGCAGATGCAGCGGGCAGGCGTAAATCCGGACAACGCGAATATCGTTATCTTTACAGGCGGCGCCCACAGATGGAAAAACAATGTGATACCCGCGAACAACTGTGTGATTTGGGAGCTTTCGGGCGGCTCATTAAACAGGGTTGCCGGCATCGGGCTCCGTAATATGGGAAACCCCGGGACACTCTCCGGATTTATTGATTTCACGATGGAGAATTTCCCGGCGGATAAGTTTGGGCTTATCATGTGGGATCATGGCGGCGGCTCCATCGCGGGATTCGGCGACGATGAAAAATTCAACCACAACAACTTAACGCTTTTAGATTTAAATTACGCTTTTGAAAACTCAAATCTCAAAAAACAAAAGCTTGAATTTTTAGGGTTCGATTCCTGCCTTATGGCAACGGTCGAAATGGCGGTGATTGCGGCGGATTACGCGAAATACCTCATAGCCTCCGTTGACATTGAGCCGTATGAGGGCTGGAATTACAACTTTTTATCCGTGTTAAACGAGTATCCGAACATCGGCGGCGGCGCCCTTGGAAAAGTCATCGTGGATTATTTCATGCATTTTTACGGCAATTCCCCGAACGAAAGCCTTGCCTTGTCGGTGGTCGACCTGTCAAGGGTAAACGAGGTTATGGGCTCCTTGGGGGCGCTCATGAAGCAGTGCTCCGACACCATGCTCGCAGACAGGGAGGCGTCCTTCAAACGGCTTGCGGCAAGGCGCGGCGGAACAAAGACCTTCGGTATCGGAAGCCCGCGCGACAACGAAAGCGATATGGTGGATATCGGCGACATGGCCACAAAGCTTTCCGATTTGTTTCCAAGGGAATCAGCCGCTGTTTTAAAAGCGCTTGACAACTGCGTCGTATACAACCGCCACAATTCAAACGTCGATTTAAAGGGCTTGAGCGTATACTATATTTACGGCGGCAAATCCGTCGGGAACATGTCGCTTAACATGTACCGCTCCCTTCATATGAACGGCGACTATACAAGATATCTAAACGATTTTTACGGCATGCTAAGACTGGGCTCCCCCGCCGGGCGAAGCCGCTTTGGGACACTTGACGAGCCTGTCAAAACCGAGCTTGCCATATGGCAGCCAATTGACGGTAAGCCCGGGGTCTATATCATGACGGGCATACAAAGCGGGAGCGGCATGAATACCGGAGAGATTGTCAAGAGCGGATTAAGCTCCATGTGGCCCGAAATAAACGGAAAGCCCGTATGCATGTATCAGATTAACCGGACGAGCCGCAGCGTGCTGTATGCGATACCCGCATCGTTAAACGGCAGGGATTGCGATATTATCGTTTCGTTTTGTGAGGAATCTCCAAGAGGCAGAATCCTCGGCGCGCGGCAGGAGGACGGCCTCATTATACAAAAAGGGTATGACGATATCGTAATAGGGGATGAGATATCCTTTTATTATACGAGCAGGGATTATAGCGGGGGCGATATAGGCTGGTACAAGGGGGCGCCGTTTACCGTGGACGGCGAGCTTAAGCTTAGCTGGGACATTCTTAACGGCGAAAAATATTACAGCCTCCAGCACACCGACGTCCAGCAGGACAAGGATTTTACCGAATTAAGGCCGGTGGCTTTAGAAAATATAATATCCGCGTAAAGGGAAAAGACTAGCCGTTAAGGCTAGTCTTTTCGTTCATCTTGGCCTGCAGCGCGGCTAACTCCTGCCTAAGCGTTTCATTCTCCGCGAGCCTGGGCCCCGCAAACGCAGGGGGAATCCGTGACATCCGGGATTTGCTGATCGGCCGGTGCGATAAAGCTGTCGCCTGCGGTCGAATAAGTCTGATAATCCGGTGCGTCGGTTTTGCAATGCAGCCAGTCAAGCGGGCTCGACATCGTCCTGTCGTTCGCGCCTAAAGCGCGGCCTTTCAAGAAGTTGGAGCTGTTCACCGTTGGGCTAAAAAGCGGGTGCCTCGTGTCGGTATCAGCCTCAAGGTGCAAGTGGTTTGCCATATTCATCGACCCTGTTTTGCCGTAAATCCCAAGCCGCGTGTCTTTGTTCACGGCTTGACCCGCCTGTACCGTGATGCTTTCCATGTGGAAATAGCGAAGTATCAGGTCGGCGGTTTTTCCCGATCTGTGATTTAGCGCGCCGGGATATAAAACAGCAACAACGTTTCCGACTACGCTATCAAAGCCCCGGGAGACCACGGTGCCGTTACCCGACGCCCACAAGGTGCGGTCAGACGCCGTGCTGACCATGTCCGCGCCGTAATGCTGAAATCCGAACCTTACCCTGTAGGCGGCGGTCTTCCATGAAGCTGTAAGCCTCAATTTGTTGATTGGCAGTATCAGTTTTTGTGACAAGCCTATCCTCCCATCATTTTAGTAGTCGTTCATACGCAAAAATCTTAAAATGCGTCCGTTTAAAGGACGGGGCCGCAAAACAAAAAAAGAGCCGCCTTAAAGGCGGCGGCCGTCGTATACCAGTTTTTTAATCACGGGCATCCTCTTTTGTTTTATGTATCGTCCCGAGCGGGTGATGGGGCGGAGCATAGACGGAGCTCAGCTTCAGCGGCCCGTTGCCTATATTTGTGATATTATGCCATGTTCCGGCGGGAACAAAAACCGCACATCCCGCGCATGCGTTTCTCTCGTAATCAAGCGTTTCCTTGGAGCTTCCCATTTGGATTCGCGCACGGCCTTCCTCTATCCTGATAAGCTGGTCTTCGTCGTGGTGGATTTCCAGTCCGATATCCCCGCATACAGGGATACGCATCAAGGTCATCTGCAGGTGGCCCCCGGTCCATACCGCGGTCCTGAAGTTCCTGTTCCGCCTTGTGGCTGCGGGGATATTTATGACAAGCGGATCAGGTCCGAAATCCGTCTTTTCATGTGTTTGCATAAGATCACTCTCTTTCGATATTTTTACTTTATTGTATGCAAAATATGCGGTTTTTGATATTAACTTCGCATAATCCTTGCCATTTTGGCGGGTGGCGGTTATAATCTATACAGACGGTGAAAGGAGGCGGCTTATGTCTAATAAAGAAGAAGCGGCGGCAAACCGGAAAAGACCGGAACAATTCAAGCTTGTAAACGCATACGACGAGATTGTCAAGACAGCCGTTTCGGAGATGATGAACACTACCGATGCGTGCAAATGCGAAAGGTGTTATCTTGACGTTTGCGCCATCGTCTTTAATCAGGGCTACTCTCATTTTGTCAATACAAGGGAAGGGGAGCTTCTGAAAAAAGTGCCGGAAATGAATCACGGCAACCGCGCGCAGCTAATGGTACAGATCCTGCACGCGATTAAAAAGGTTCAGGATTTTCCGCATCACAGCGGGTATCAAAAGAAATCTTAAGGGGTATGGGGCTAAATGAAAAAAGCGATTGTTTTAGGCAGTATCAATTATGACATCGTCTCGGCTGTGGAGCGGCTGCCGGTAAAAGGTGAAACTGTCAAAAGCTATTCGACGGATATGTTTGTCGGCGGCAAAGGCTCAAATCAGGCTGTACAAATCTCCATGCTGGGGATGAAAGTACAGTTTATCGGGCAGGTCGGAAACGACGACATGGGTAAAACCGTCAAAGCATGTCTGAAAGAGAAGGGAGTCGATACCGGCGGCCTCAATGTTTCGGACGCATTTAGAACCGGATGCGCCACCATTTTTGTCGACCCTGCGGGCGATAATATGCTGGCATACGCGCCGGGCGCAAACCACGGGATTTCCTTTGAACAAATAAAACAGAGCGCAGGCTCGATTACAAACGCGGACATCTTTATCACGCAGAATGAAATCAACATGGACGCAATGGCAAAGGGGCTGTCGGCGGCAAAGGAAGCGGGCGTCCCGACGATCTTAAACCCTGCCCCCGCAATCCCGCTTGACGGCGAGATATACCGGCTAATCGACTATATCACCCCGAATGAAACCGAAGCGGAAGTTTATACCGGCATCCCTTTAGGCAGCCTGCCCTTTGCCGAGTGGAAAAAGCAAAGTGCCAAGTGGTTTTTAGACCGCGGCGTAAAGGCCGTGTGCATCACGCTTGGAAATAAAGGCTCGTATTTCTCCGACGGGATTAATGAATACGACGTTTCGGCGTTTTTGGTGAACGCCGTGGATACAACGGCAGCGGGCGACGCGTTTAACGGCGGATTCGCTTACGGCGTAGCCCACAAGATGCCCATCGTTCGGTGCATTGAGATCGGCAATGCCTGCGGCGCGCTTGCCGCGACCGTTTTGGGCGCGCAAAACTCAATTCATAATATCGATCAGATTAGAGGATTCCTCAGCGAAAGAAGCATTGAGATTTAAATGCACAGGTTTTGCCTGATAATAATCAAAACCACCAGTTTAACTGGTGGTTTTGTTCTAGCCGTCTTACGGAAGTATCAGCTTTGCTTCTCTTGTTTTGACGGCATTAATAATATCAAAAATGCTTCCGGCCTTTTTACTGAGCGCAATCCCGCTTGCAAAGGGGATGCTCTTATAATGCGAATCGCTGCCGGCAAGCGCCGGTAAATTGTGAAGCTCGGCGAAATGAAGCGCTTTCTTGTTTGTTTCTGCAGGCATGCTTGCGTTGTATACTTCAGCGGCGTCTATCAGTTGCGGATTTGCCGGGTATGGATTTTTGATCCACCTTGCAACCCTGTACGGATGCGCCTGGGCTAAAAACCCGCCGCAGCTTCTGACAAGGGCGCTATATTTCTCTACGGTTAACGTATCTATATCCGGATGCTGAATCAGGAAATCCAAGGACAAGCCGTAGGTTAAGAAGTCCATCCCGTCGATTGTGAATTCCCAGCCGAAAAAGACGTCGAGTCCGCACCGGTCGCCCTCCTTTTTGGCCTCTTCATAGCCGGATGCTATAAACTTCATCTTTTTATCCCACGGAATCTCCGGCGGACATGCCGAATTGCCGTTGATAAAGTGGTCCGTTATAATGATTCCCGCGTACCCTCTGTCCTTATAGGCGCGCACCTGCCGGACGGGAGAGCAATCTGAGCACAAGCTGACCCGTGAGGTATGCATGTGGGTTTCGTATAAATATTTCAATGGTATTCATCCTGTATCACTATAAATTTATTTTAACATGATCTGCCCGCCGGTGACGGGTAAAGCCTGGCCGGTCTCGTATTTTTGCTCCACTAAATACAGTATGGCGCATGCAACGTCGCCTGTTGTGCAGCCGCGGTTCATCGGCACCTTTGATTCGTAAAACCGCCTTACGTCTTCGATCGATTTTGCGCCCGGGACCTTGCCCGAATCAAAATACTGGCGGAACAATCCTTTTTCCGGGTCGCTCCAAAGAGGGCCGTCAAGCAGGTTGCCGGGGCATATGGCGTTTACCTTTATGCCGAACGCAACAAGCTCAAGCGCAAAGCTTTGGGTCAGCCCCACGCCTCCGAACTTGCTGCCGGAGTATGCAAAGTTTTTGTTGCTGCCCTCAAGCCCCGATTTCGAGTTTATTTCGATGATGTCGGACATATAACCGGGATTGATTTCATGCTGTATCTTCATCGGGACGGACGCGTATTTCGCACACAAAAAGTAACCGGTATAATTAACAGACGTCACAAGCTCGAATTTTTCCTTCGTCATCTCGGAAAGCCCGCCGGAAATAACGATGCCGGCGTTTGAAACAAGGATATCAAGCCCTCCGAAATGAAGCACGGCCTCTTCGACCATGGCCTGGACCGAAGCTTCGTCGGCAACATTTGCGGCAACCGGAACCGCTATGTCCCCGCCATATTTTTCGCACAGCTCTTTCGCGCAGACTAAGGCTCCCTCGGCATTTAAATCGGCGACGACAATATACGCGCCTTCATTGGCCATCGCGTCTGCGATACCTTTGCCGAAGCCCTGCGCGCCGCCGGTTACGATTGCTATTTTGCCGTCGAGCCGCTTTTTAACGGTCGCGGGCTGTCCGTGATTATCGGGCAAGCCGGCAGTGCCGCCTTTAAGAAAGGATGATTTTATAAGCTCCGCCTCTTTTTTTGTTTTCCCGATCGCAAAGAATCCAAGCCCTTTCATTATTGCAATATTTGGCGCATACCCGTTTTCTTTTACAAATCCCGCAAACTTCTCCGCCAAATCATCACAGGGCTTTACCGAAAGCGGTTTTGCCCCGCCGACGACCGCGTCGTCCGCGCAAAAAACCGCGATACCCGTACTGCTTTTCGCATGCATCATATAAAGCATCCTAAGCGCCGGTGCTATTTCGCAGACAAGGCTGCTGTCAAATTTCGCGTCACTCATTTTATTTCCCCCTTAATACATGTTAATAATTATACCACAATACGTAAAAAAAGTCATTCCGCGGACATCCCCGGCATAAAGATTAGTGGGGGTGTTTATATGACCGCGGCTTCGACCGTTTATTTATCGCTTTTAATCTCGGGAATTATATTGCTTGTGCTTTATTCAAGAAGCGGCAAGCTTTTAAAGTGCGTGACGTTCACGGCGGTTACAGGATTTGCGGCGCTGTTTTTAGTGACAGTGTCGTCGGGTTTCACGGGGATACAAATCGAACTTACGCCATTTTCGGCGATTGCTTCCGGGATTTTGGGAATACCGGGAGTTTTGGGATTGCTTTTATTAAATATTATTTGAAAAATCAGCCGGTTTTTGGTATACTCTACCCATATAATAATATGTGGGGGAATATGCCGTGGATGAGCTTGCGCTTTGTTTTTCCGAGCCTTTTTCATCGCCCGCGTGGGGAAGCAATTTTGTTGTCTTTACAAGCGAAACCGGCATGACCATGCCTGAAGACATGTCTAAATCATACTTAAGCCGCTCAGTAAAATACGCAAAGCACCACGGCGTTTATTTAGTGCCTGAGCGTTTTATGCTTTCTAATTACCACTGCATGTGCATCATCTCCCCTGACGGCGAGATTCTCGGCGCCGGGAAAGCCGTTTATCTAAACCCCGAAAACAGGACAGGCAAACAAAGCGCGCGTATTGAGGTTTTTAACACCGGGTTCGGCGGGATTTTCCTGTGCGTTGATGTGGACGTCTACCATCCGGAGGTCTGCCGCATCGCGTCGGAGATGGGCGCTCGGATCATCGTATGCTCGCAGCATCTTTCAAAAGCGGAATACGGCAGCCATCTTGTGGTTTCAGGCTGCTGGAGCGCAGCCCAGCTAAACGGCGTGTATGTAATCGCTGCGTCCGGGCAGTTTCACTGCGTATGTGCGCCTGTGACCATAAGCGCGCGCGGCGACGGCTTTATCGTACCGCCAAGCTTAAGGCTGCCCCTAACCGCAAGGATACATGCCGCAAAGCTTTCCCATGTCCCGAAACGTCCAAGGCTGGGGCGCAAATTTTACGTGATACACCGCGAAGAATTGTTGCGCTGATAAACCGCAAGGGTATGCGGTTTATCTGGAATTCACAACGAAGCTATGGGCTTTTCAACGCCTTCAACAGGGTTTTCAACATATTTTTTAAAATTGGCTTGCTAAACATAAAAAAAGCCCGGTTTTTTCAACAGGCTTTTTTTACCAGCAAACCTTTTTTTCGTTTATAGTCAAGCTACGCGCTTTAACTCCACCGCCATGACTGTGATGTCGTCCTCGTGATTGTCGTTGCGGCGGATTTTTGCTTTTTCCGCGAGGATTTCGCACATCTGCCGAAGATCCTTGCCCCTGAGCGCTTCAAGCTCCGACTTGACCCAGTCCGCACCGGTTGCCGTGACGCCATCGCTGACCATGACGATGATATCGCCCTCGCGCAACGACATGACGCTGTGCTCAAACGCGACGTTTCGCAATATTCCGACGGGCATGGAGCTTGTCTCAACATACCCCGCGCGCTTGTTTTTTAAGATAAACGTAGGCGCCGCTCCCGCTTTATAAAATTCGGCGCGACCTGTATACAGGTCGATCGTCGTGACGTCCAGAGTTGCAAGGCTTTCCTCGCCGGATTTTACAATCAGCGCGGAATTCACGGTCTTTAGCGCCGTGTCGTGGCTTATCCCCACGGCCAAAAGCTGCGATATGAGCCCCGACGCCATTGAGGAGTCCACCGCGGCGGCGCCGCCGCTGCCCATACCGTCACTTAAGATGCAATGCGCGCGTCCGGCCCGGTTTTCGATAAACTCGTATGTATCGCCGCAAAGCATGGAGCTGCCGCCGGGAATCTGACAGGCGGAGGCCTCCACGTGAAACGACGCCTTTTCGGAGAATATCACCGTTGTATACTGCTGATGCGTCGTGATTTGAGGCAGGTCGAAGTCCGTTTCTAAAAGCTCGCACAAATCAAGGGCGGCTTTTGTCTTTTTAAGCCTTGAAACCTGATGGTTCGGGATAACAAGCGATATGAACAGCTTGCCGTTGTCGCCGCTGTATACTTGGACGCGGCCGACTGCGAAGCCCTCGTTTTTTTCAAAGTAATCCCTTACTCTGCGCGCTTTTTGCCAGTCGAACGCCTTGATGCCGCAAACCTCGACCGCAAGCTCGTCGATCAGCATGGCAAGCGCGCAAAACTGGTCGGCAATCACAGCGCGAATCTGCGCCACCTTGCGCTGCGTTCCAAGGCGTGCCGCGTGGCTTTGGAACTGCGCGTTGAATTCGGTTAAAACCTCGTCGAGCCTTGTGCAGTTTTGCGAAAGGTGCCGCGGCGCGCGCGCGCGGGTTATTGAACCGCTGCGCTTTAACACGTTCATCGCGGCGCTCATCGCCCTCGCGGTGTCGTTATATGAAAACTGCCAGCATGTGCTTTTCATGGAGCATTTGCGGCAAACTTTATCCGCAACTTTGGTGGCGATGCCCGCGGAGGGCGCCGTTTCCAGCTTGTCAAGCCCCTCGCCGACTTTTTTTGTTGTTTTGCCGACCTCCAAAAGCGCCGACGATATATCTGAAAGCCTGTCCCGTAAAACTCCGCGCATGTATCCGGCGCCGTCGTCCCCCGCGATGGCGGCTGAGCGCATGGGACGCAGGCGGTTCACGACGCTTTGCGGCATCGCGATAAACAGCGTTGACGCAGCGAACACCTCAAATACCGAGACATAAGCGTGGCTTAATTCCTGAGTTAAGAAAGCGACGACCGCGTTTGTCACGACAAAGGAGGCGGCGCACGCGAGGCGGCCCGCGCCCCCGAATATGCCGGCAATCAAACCGCCGAAGCCGTATGCAAGCGCTACGTATGTAAGCTCGCCGCCTGAAAGCCCCATCGCGATTCCCGCAGCGACGCCGGCAACGGCGCCTCCGGCTTCGCCGCCGTAACGAGCGCAGAGTAAAATGCACAGGACCGCGGCGATACGCCCGACTGAAAGATCGTAGATCAAGAGGCCCGAAAGGCCCATGAGTATAATCGCAAGGCTTATGACAACGCAGGAGACCTCCGATTTAGGAGCGCCGCTCAGTCCCGCTCGAAGCGCCGCCCTCGCCTTCGAGAAGAAGTACGCGGCGGCGCATGCAAGAAAGACCTCCGAAACGTTTAGGAGTATGTCGTATACCGTGCCTCCCGCCGAAAAAGCAACGGCAAGACCGGTTGTCAAAAGCGCAAAAAATGACGCTGCAACAGCGGAGACCGGCCCAGTCTTCAATGAGACTCCGCCTGTGAGCGCACCGCCGCGTTCCGGCGAGAACAGCCATTTCGCAGCGGCGACCAGCATGACGGCCGCGATATATTTCATGTTAGAGGCTGATGAAGTTGAAAACGCATAGCCGAGTATCGAGCCAAACGCCGCCAAGGTCCCGCTCGATCCGTGCGCCGCCGCCGTAAACGCCACTCCGAACGGCGAGATTCCGCCGAATATGCTGGTGTTTGACAGTATCGCGCCGGCGACGAAATACCCGGCTGGCGAAAGCCATTTTATATAATCCTTTATAAGCCGCCTTGCTTTTTCGCGTATTGAAACGCTTATAAGTTCTATTTTATGTTGCATCTGAGCGCCCCCCGATCAAAAACAATACTTATTGGAATATATTACCAACAGTATTATTTTATAGCATTGGGTTGACGCGATGTGTCGAATTCTAGTGATTGAGCTTTTCGTTTGCCTTTGCGGTAAATTTGTCTTTGTCGACAATGAACCGCGTATGCGTTCCGCTGCCGATTTCGCCTGTTTCATCGCGCATCGTGACGTCAAAATCGACGCGGCGGCGGTCCGCGACGCTAACGGTGGCCGTTGCGGAGACTTTCATCCCGACGGGCGTTGCGGCGACATGGCTTACGTTCACATGCCCGCCGACCGATACCTGCCCCGGCTCAAGGAACGGCTTTATGCATTCGGACGCCGCAAGCTCCATGAGCGCTATCATCATGGGGGTGGCGTAAACGTCCACAAGGCCGGAGCCGAGCGCGCTTGCGATATTTGTTTTATCCACGGCAGTTTCGGTTGTGTAAGAGGCGCCTGTTTTTATTTCCATCAAGGGTACATCCTTTGCACGAATAATACGCGGCCCAAAATCTCGATGCTGTCTACAATGATCGGCTCCATTTCGCTGTTTTCAGGCTGCAGCCGGATATGCCCTTTCTCCTTGAAATAGCGCTTGACGGTAGCTTCGTCATCGAGCATGGCGACGATTATCCTGCCGTTTTCGGCGGTATTTTCCCGCTCGACGACGACGATATCGCCGTTAAGAATCGCAGCGTCCCTCATGCTGTCGCCCTTTACCCGAAGCGCGAACAGTTCCTTGCTTGATGCGTTCGGTATCCCGACCGGGATGTACTGCTCGATATTCTGTAAAGCTAAGATCGGAGTCCCCGCGGCTACCGTGCCTAAAAGCGGAACGCGGACGGCAGACATTCCCGGAAGCCTGATTGTGCGGTTTAAGCCGCCTGTCATTTCGATGAGGCCGCTCAAACAAAGCGCCTTTAAATCGCTGTGCACCGTCGACGTCGAGGATACGCCGATGTCGGCGCATATCTCGCGCACGGTCGGCGCGCTTCCCGTGTTTATCCTGCTAAGGATATACGAATAAATCTTTTCGCGGCGTTTATCGACCTTTTCCATGACAGCCTCCTAAAAAATGGTTTACAAAATAAGCCAATAATCTTTATTCTTTATTAACAAACAAAAAATATCCTGATGATATAATAAGTCTATACCCGGGTTAAGGATTTTGCCGCAATATCTTTAAATCGTCGGGTATTGCTCTACCCTCCTCAAAAACACACCTCAAACGAAAGCTGAAACCGCCGGGCCCGTAGCTTGGCGGTTTCTGCTGCTATAGTTATCACCGCTTCAAAAGCCCTACCTTTTTACGGGCTTTTTCCAATGTCCTGGATGAAATGGCGAACGCTTTTTCGGCGCCCTGCTTCCAGCAGGCTTCAAGGTACGCCCTGTCGTCCATGAGGCGGTAGTATTCATCCTGGACAGGCTTTAGATGGTTTGCCACGGCTTCGCCGACGGCAAGCTTGAAATCGCCGTAGCCCTTGCCTTTGAACTCGGCTTCGGTTTCTTCGATTGTCTTGCCTGTGATAAGCCCGTATATCGTTATCAGGTTGTTTACGCCGTCCTTGCCGGGACGGTAAGCGACATCCGTCCCGGAATCGGTGACGGCGGACTTAAATTTCTTTATCATGGTATCGGGCGGGTCGAGCACCGAAATATACGCTTTGGGGGTCGCGTCGGATTTGCTCATCTTTTTTGCGGGCTCCTGAAGGCTCATAATCTTGCCGCCCTCTTTTTGGATATACGGCTCCGGTACGACAAACGTATCGCCGTATATCCCGTTAAAGCGGATTGCCGTGTTCCTTGAAAGCTCAAGGTGCTGGCGCTGGTCCTCGCCGACAGGCACAAGCGACGCATTATATAATAGTATATCGGCTATTTGCAAAACGGGATATGTGAACAGCCCCGCGTTTATGTTTTCGGAGTGGGCCGCAGATTTATCCTTAAACTGGGTCATGCGGCCAAGCTCGCCGTAAGGCGTGTAGCAGCCCAGAAGCCATGCGGCCTCGGCGTGCGTCGGGACATGGCTTTGCACGAACAGCACGCTCTTTTCGGGGTCGACGCCGCACGCAAGGAGCAGCGCGTATGCCCTCATCGTATTTTCACGCAGGATTTTAGGCTCCTGCCTGATTGTGACGGAATGCAAATCAACGACCGAATAAACGCACCTGTAGTCGTCCTGAAGCTTGACCCAGTTTTTTATAGCGCCCATGTAATTGCCGAGGGTAAACGTACCTGTAGGCTGTATACCTGAAAAAATGACGGGCTTTCTGTCCATTTTCAAGAAACCCCCATTTCACGCAGCAGCTTTGCGCAGGCTTCAATCCCGGTTTTGACCTGCGCCTCATTAGGCATGGAGAAGTTGAGCCTGAACGAGCTTGACCTTTCGCCCTCGTTTACGCTAAACGTGCTTCCGGGGACTACGCAAACCTTATAATCCCTGACAAGCCTAAGCGCAAATTCCGCGCCGTCGAACGCATCCGGCATAGTGGCCCAGATGAACAGCCCGCCCTTAGGTCTTGTGTACGTTACGCTTTTCGGGAAGGATTCGTCCATGAGCTTTAACATAAGCCCGCATTTATCGGCGTAGACGAATTTGTTCATCCGCGCGTGCCCGAGCAAGTCGCCGTTTTGCAGAAACGCAAGACACAAAAGCTGCTGCAGCATCCCCGTGTGGACGTCGGCGCACTGCTTCGCCACCACAAGGCTTGGGAAAATCTGAGCAGGGGCGAGAAGATACCCGCAGCGGATACCCGTCGAAAGTATTTTCGAGAAAGACCCCGCGTAAATGACAAGGCCGTCCTCGTCCATAGATTTGATCGACGGTATGTCCTCGCCTATAAAGCGCAGGTCGCCGTAAGGGTTGTCCTCCACGATTGGCACCGAGTACTTCTTTGAAAGCGCAAGTACGGCTTTCCGTTTTTGTATGCTCATGGTAATCCCCGTCGGGTTCTGGAAATTCGGGATCAAATACATAAACCGCACGTTGCGGCTTTCGGTTATGGCTTTTTCAAGGAGCGCAAGGTTAATCCCGTCGTCTTCAATCGGAACGCCCTTAAGGGATACATTATAAGAGCGGAAGCAATTGAGCGAGCCGATAAAGCTCGGGTCCTCGCAGATGACGGTATCGCCCTCGTTACACAGGCAGCGCGTCACAAGGTCCATGCATTGCTGCGCGCCGGAGACGATCATAAGCTCGTCCTTGTCGCCGCCGATATCGTACGCATCCTTTATAAAGCGGCGGACTTCGGCGCGAAGCGGCGGATGCCCCTCCGACTGCGAATACAAAAGTGCCTGCACCGGGTTTTCTTCAAGTGTTTTCGACATGAAGCGCCTTAGGTCGTCGACGGGCAGGCTTTCAGGCGCGGGATTGCCTCCCGCGAACGAAATCACCGCAGGGTCGGCCGCGTACTTGAAAATTTCGCGAATCGCCGACGGCTTTAAGTTTTTCATCTTATCTGATATTATATAGTCCATTACACATCACCGCTTATATTTTAGCACAAACATTCTAAAAAAGCAAAACGCAAAAAAATAACTGCCCCTGCGCGTTAAGCTGAGCGGTTATTTTTTTGTCAACACGAATGTTTTTGCTGCAGGGCAAAAGCATTTACTTTTTGCTGAGCGTGAATCACAGCAAATGGGCTGAAAAACCACCCCGGCACTTCGTGCCACCCCTCCAAGGAGGGGAATTTCGCTCCGTTTTATCCCCATTCCCCTCCTCGGCGGGGTGGTTCTGCCTATATAAAAAAGTAAATGCTGTTGACCTGGTTTTTGCTGCTGCAATGGCGCAATTCTTAAAATAGTTACAAAACGGTTACAAAAACGAACAGAATGCAACAATTTAACGTGGTATCATACACCTATAGATTAGAAACGCCGAAAGGCATCTCTAGTAAATCAAAACGGATACGACAAAAAGGCGCGAACGGCTTGAAAGCGGTAGCGCTGTTAAGGAGGATTCATATGAAACGTATTTTATCGGTGCTGCTCGCGGTGATTCTTGGAGCGGGGATGACCGTGGCGGCGTTTGCAGCGAACCCGAAGATAGCGGAGCAATCAAAGGCGTTGCCCGACGTTGACGCCGGCGAGTGCGGACCGGGGCATCAGATATGGCTGCCGCTTTATGCCGAATACTTTAATGATGCGGAAGAAGACCTTACGATGAAGGATGTCCGCGACAACAGGATCACCGTCAGGCAGAATGCAAGGCGCGGCTCACAGGCAATCGCTTCGGTTGACTTGAAGGAAAACAAAGACAAGGTTGCGTCAATCCTGATTACGCTGGCAGACCCGTTCACAAGCACAAAGCCGATGGAGTTCGAGACGAGGCTGGAGCTTTACTTCAACGGCCGCCGCCAAAATCTCGTCACTGTCGTAAACGGCGAGCTTGTAAACAAAATGGATGAGATTTATTCCGATACCGATTACATCGACCTTTCAAATGGCATCACGGCGTTTGCGGTTGAAAACGCAAGAGGAGTCGAGGCATATCTGGGGCACGGCGTATCCGTTATTGTCAATATGACGAGAAACCGCGAATATTACGGCACGGTTACAAACATCCCAGACGACAACGACATCGAAGTCTTCGACAAACACCGCGACATTGAGGAAGCGCTGACCCTTACCACCATCGGCCTCAACGCGGAGGGCAAGACAGTCAGGATCGACGCAGGCCGCAACTACTATGTATACAGCAAAAACTTAAGCTATCTAGGCCGTTCAAACGATATGCTGCCGTACAGCACGAAGTATTACCTGTCGTCAAAGGAGCTTGACGTTGACGAAGGCAAACCTGAAGACGAATACGATCCTTTAGACGAGCCCGAATATATCAATGAAGAGGAGCCTTTAGACGAACCTGAGATTTATCCCGGCGGCGACAACCCCAACGACAACCCGCAGTCCGGCGGGAACAGGGGCTCAAGCCACAACCCCGACACCGGGATTCCGCCAATGTCACGCATTCCGGTTATGGGTGTAATCCTCTCGCTCTTCACGATGACGGCGCTTTCAGCGTACAAAAAAGATTCATAACACGCAAGCATTGCGCGATTGTTCTTGAAATCAGGTTATATTTGTGATATGCTTGATAGCAATAAATAAAGGGGGGAATGCTTAATGAATGACCATGAAATGATGCAAACAATCTTGTCCAAGGTTGACAGTATTGCATCCGGGCAAAAAAATCTTGAATCCAGATTCGACAAGCTTGAAGTCAAGGTTGACAACCTTGAAACCAAAATCGACAGCCTTGAAATCAGAGTTGACGGCATTGACACACGCACCCGCCGCCTTGAGGTTTTGCTTGAAAACGATATTCCGAAGCAAATAAGGCTGATTGCTGAACAGCACGGCGATCTCGTCGCAAGGGCTAATGAGGTCTCGGATTACCCCGAAACAAAAAGCAGAGTGTCAACGCTTGAAACCGTTGTGAAATCACATACCGACGATATACAGGCGTTGCAGAAAGCGGCGGGAACATAACGGCATAACACGCAAGCATTGCCCAACCCCCTTAACCCGCGTCACAAGCGCATTTATTACATACAAAAAATAATAGTTACAAAAAAATTACAAAAACTTTCAAAAAAGTATTGCATTTCATTTTGAGATGTGTTATACTGCAAGAAGTCAATGGGGAAGGCCGGAGAGACTTTTCCCGGACAAACAAAACTTAAACGCAAAATTTTAAGGAGGAAATTATTACATGAAAAAAGTAGTATCTTTACTTCTCGTTCTTCTTCTTTCCCTTGGCATGGTAACCACGGCTTCGGCATATTATTGGCAGATGCCCGGCACAAGCGCCCGCGCTTTTGATGGCGATGCCGACGTTCTTCTCCAGGTAAGCAACGTAGTTTACGTTCCTATCGACGCGGTGTGTGCAATCGACTTTGATGCCCGCGCTCTATTAGGCGTCAAGCTAGGAACCGCAGGAAAAACTACAGACTACCTTATCCGCGACACAGATTACCCGTTCAGGGCACCCACCTATACTTTCAGGGCGCAGCAAAATTCAGCTTTGGTTGACAGCACGAAGATTGAATTTGCGGTAATTCCGGATATCGACATGCTTATACCTGTATTGAGCGTAAAAATTGAGTTCAAAGAGAAATTCCGCAACACGAATTTGGACGGCGTAGACTTTAAGTACACAATTACGTTTGGCAGCAACTCCACCAGAACCCTTTCATTAGAAGGCGGCTTTTCCGTTGGTAACGACGTTATCATCGCGGACGACGCCGACCTGAACGTAATCAACACCGAAAAGGGCTATATCATTAAGGCTGAGAAATACAACAGCAAACTTGAAGTAGAAGTTGGCGAGAACGTAGTTCTCAACACAAGGCTCTTCAACGGCAGACGTTACTGGGCATGGGCCGATTCCGACTGGTGGGAATTCGACGATGAAATGAAGAAGAAGTACAACACAATTCAGGAAGTTGTAAATCTTGACTGGCTCGGCTACAACGAAGCGACCACAACTGTTCACCTTACTGATTTCGCAGCCGACAACTACTGGGTATACAGCGCTGACGAAGACGGCAACCTTACGTACCTCGGCAGGTCCAACAACAAAGACCTCCCGCTCGTTGCTAAGTACTACCTGTCCAGCCGTGAGATCGATGTTGACAGCGACATTGAGCCCGAAGACGATATCGATGACGAGTATGATGACGTTCCTGAGATTAACCCAATCACAGGCGGCGATGATGTTTATCCGTCAAACGTCAACGACAACCCCGGCACAGGCAAATAATCCAACCTAATAAATTGTAAGGCATTTATTGCTTAAACAAAAA